>CEUM01137962.1_pt1 | contig 52929 bp, 47 predicted proteins | sample 356421 | NCBI WGS metagenome assembly CEUM01 (sample SAMEA2622716, study PRJEB7988) | marine metagenome | biome: marine biome (ENVO:00000447); feature: surface water layer (ENVO:00002042); material: "saline water (ENVO:00002010), including plankton (ENVO:xxxxxxxx)" | depth 5 m
AAAACGACCTTACCTTCTGACAAGCTGGCCCTAGCAGTAGCAACACTTGGCCCTGTTGGTCACTTCCCCAAAGCACCGGGGACATGGGGATCACTGGCTGCAACCGTTGCCGCTCCATGGCTCTTTCTCCCTTTTCCATTGTGGGGACGAATCGCCATTCTCGCCTTTGTGTTCTTTGTCGGCGTCTGGGCATGTAATCGTGCAGAAGCCGTTATGGGCCGTAAAGACCCCGGTTGCGTCATCGTGGATGAACTGTTCGGCCAATGGCTTGCCCTTCTCTTCTTTACGGCAATGCCGCTGTGGAGCCTTGGCCTCGCTTTCCTGTTCTTTCGCCTGTTCGACATTGCCAAGCCATGGCCCGTCAAATGGGCTGAGACAGCTTTTCCCGGCGGTTACGGTGTAATGATAGATGATGGTGTTGCAGGAATTTACGCATTAATCTGCTTACATCTGCTCATGGCGCTATTGTAAAAACTGGCACGCCAACCAATAGAATAACCAACAACTTCTGCACCAAAAAAAACGCCGTTTCCAATTTGGGAACGGCGTTTTTTTATTCTCTGGAAGATACCTTATTGAACAACAAACTCGGCGCGTCGATTCTTGGCCCACGCTGTTTCATTGTGCCCGGGATCGACCGGCTGTTCTTCACCGAAGCTCACCAGAGACATACGCTCCGGAGCAACGCCAAGAATGACGAGATGCTCGTAAGCTGCACGAGCACGTCGTTCGCCAAGAGCCAGGTTGTATTCTTCTGTGCCGCGTTCGTCGCAATGCCCTTCGATTACAACACGAACGTCATCATACTGACGCATGATGTTAGCTTTCAGGGCAAGCATTGAACGAGCTTCTTCGCTCAATTCATACGAATCAAAATCGAAAAGGATCGTCACACTGGTCAATTCTTCAACAGCTTCAGCCTTTGCACGGGCTTCACGCTCTGCGGCCTCTGCTGCAAAAGCAGCCTCATCCACCTTTTTTTCTTCAGGAGCAGGAGGTGGTGTCCAGGATGAATCATCTGTCACCTCAACCTGAGAATCAGGCGGTGTGCTTGAGGTTGTTTTCTTGGCACAACCAGCGCCTACCATCAGCGCCATTGCCAGAACGACCAATACAGCAAGGTTCCATCTCGATTTCATGCCAACTCCTTAGCTAGAGCCGTTGCCCGGCCTTCATGTTTCATGCTTTTCACGCACTTAGTCCGACTACCCATTACGTGTACCCTTTCTCAAACAAAAATCAACCCTATAAACGTAACAAATCACCACTGTAACGAAGTATCCCAAGCAGGAGCGTACGCCTGTCCGTTCCCGGTCAGAATCTTACGCGGCATGTCTCCATGCCGTGTCGTCAGGTATAACTGATAGTTACCCGTACGACTTGAAGCAAAGGCAATGAAATACCCATCCGGTCCAAAAGCAGGATATTCATCATTGCCCGGACCAAACGTCAATTGCTTTTCACGACCTGTGGTCAGGTCATGCAGGAATATACGGTGTCCGTTCGCAGTCCGATGGGTGTATGCGACATACCGTCCATCAGGACTGAGACATGGATGTGTATTGTATTTACCCGCAACAGTTACCCGTCGTACCTGCCCACTCTTCATATCCATCAAGAAAATATGCGGATTACCAGCACGCCCGGAGGTAAAAACCATCTTTGATCCAGTACGGTCAAAGCTGGGAGAAACATCAATATACGCGCTTCGAGCCAACGTCTTTGTCGGTTTGAACGAAGGATCAAGCTCGTGGATATTGGTAGCACCATTACGGTTCAAGGACAAAATGAGCTGCCCATTAGGCCCAAACACCGGACTGATAACAGTGTTACCCAATCCTTTGGTGTACATTCTGATATTCCCAGCCTTACCATCATATATACCCAACTCGTGACGCGTCTTTCCAATGTGGGTAAATGCTATCTTTTCACCGTTCTCCGACCATGCGGGGCTCAGATTGTACCCGCCCAGTTTGGTGATCTGCTTCAAATTCCGGCCCTGAGGCAAAACCGTAAAGATTTCTTTTGCTTCACCAGTCTGCTTGACGAAAGCAATCGGAGAATCAAAGAACCCCTTCTTGCCAGTCAACGCTTCAAGAAATGCGGAGCAGAACCGGTCTGCAGCTTGAGCAAGGGTGTCTTCATCCACATCCTTGTAAAGCTTGCCCACGACTCGTCTTCCGCTGAACGTTTCAAAGACACGCGCCTCAATATAATTTCCATTCCAGCCAGTGGTCATGCACAGGTCAATCCTGGCAAGCTGCATGGGTTTGAAGTCGACTTCACTTCCCTTCACCCCTGTGCTCGGGTCGCCGCCCAGAATACTGTTCACAGGGATGATCTTTAAAAATGGAATGTAGCTCAGGTTATTAACGACCAAGTCCTGAAAAGCCTTGGAAGCCGCTTCAGGAACAGGCTTGCCATCCAAACCCTTTGGCGGCAACAGCGTGATATTGACCAAGCGCTGCCCTGGACCATGGATATCAACGGTGAGGGGGCCTGCCGCCTCAGCTTGTGGGGTGAAGGACAATGCGAAAAATAAGCAAATACAAATGAATAATAATCTTTTCATACCGTTACTCTGAGAGTTCCTGGCTGTTGAAATTGATCCGTAATAATTGGTCTCGCTCCGTTCGGGGACGTTCCACATATTCTGTTTCCTTGATAGCTCTAAGCGTCGAATTGTCAAACTCTGGATTTCCAGACGTCACCAGTATTTTCGATGACAAAATTTTACCTTGCATATCCAGTGCGATCTCAACAGTTGCCATCAGATTGGCTTCTCCAGCAAAGCTGGGATAGCGCCAGTTTTTCTTGATGGCAGTCCCAACAATCAGCGCATACACTTCAGACAGACCGGACCCGACACCGCCACGCGTTCCTCCGGCAACACCGCCCTCTTCGCCGCCTTCCTGTCCACCATGGGCATAAACCTGCTCACCCTCACGCTTCTTGAGTGCGGCCAATTCGTCTTTAAGCGCCTGTACCTTCTTGGCTTCCTGTTTTTTGACAGAAGCCTTGGCTGCAGCCAATGCTTCGGAGCGAAGTTGCGCAGCAGTTTTCTTGGGTTTTGGTTTGGGCTTAGGTTGAGGTTTGGGTTTCGGTTCTGGTTTTTTCTTTTTTACAACGGTCTTTTTTTCAACCTTTTTAGGGCTGATCTCTTCCGGTTTTGGCTCTGGTTCCGGTTTTGGTTTAGGTGTTGGCTTAACCTCGGGCTTCGCCTCAACAACAGGTGCAGCCTCAACCTCAACAGCCGGTTCCTGAGCAGCCTCTACGACAGGCACCTCAGGCTCAGGAGTGGACGCAGCCTCTACTTCCACCACCGGCTTTGGAGCAGGCGGCGGAGGCGGCGCTAATGAGAGCAGATCAACGGTATACACCGGACGATCCATATTCACACGCACATCAGTGCCCCCTGTCCAAAACAAAGCGTAGGCAAGGAAACCAACGTGGAATATAACGGATAAGGCTAGGCCCAGACTCAGTCGCATATTGTATTAATCCTTACGGATTACTTCTTATCATCTTTTGTTTGCTCGGCAACGATACCAAGCCGATCAATTCCGGCACTCTTGATTTCCCCCATCACCTGCACAACCGTTCCGTATGCGACTTCTTTGTCTGCGCGGAGGAAAAGCTGCTTTTTCTGTTTGGAAACAAGTCGCTTCAAGTGATCTTCAAGCTCTTCAATTCCGACCTCATACTCATCCAAAAATAATTTCCCATCTTTCTTGATGGAAAGCACAAGATGCTCGGAATCCTGAGGAAGATTCGTGACGGTCTTCGTCGTGGGAAGATCAACCTCAACTCCCTGCGTCATGAGTGGTGCCGTGACCATGAAAATGATCAGCAACACCAGCATGACATCAACAAAGGGCGTCACGTTGATTTCGTTTAGGAAACCGCCTCCGGTTTTAATAGCCATACCTGACTCCTAGTTGGACTTTTCGCCCTTGGAGGACCATGCGATTTCCCGTTCTGCACGGTTGAGGAATGCACCGGCAAAATCGACCATTCCAGATTCAACCTCGTTCAATTTACCAAGAAAATAGTTGTAGAAAATAGTTGCCGGGATAGCCACGAGGAGCCCGATAGCTGTAGCAATCAAGGCTTCTGAAATACCTGGAGCGACCGTTGCCAGCGCGGCAGACTGTGCCAGCCCAATTGAATGGAACGAGTGCATGATTCCCCATACCGTCCCGAAAAGACCGATGAACGGTGCTGCATTGGCGCATGTGGCGAGGAAAGGCAGGTTGCGGGTCATAAGGCGCATTTCCTTGGAAATACCTTGCTTGAGAACACGTCGCAGGGTGTCTTTCACCAATAACCGCTTGCGTTCGCGGTTGACATCAGCCTTTTCCAGAAGGCGGAATTCCTTGACTGCCAGATTGGACACTCTCCCCAGGGGCGAATCATCTTTTTTACCCAAAGCTTTCAGCCCGTTGGTCAAATCTTCGGCTTCAACAAAGGCTTCGTATCCCTTTATGACTTTCTTTCGAGCCGCACCGATGGTGATGAATTTATAGAATATGATTGTCCAACTCCAAATGGACATGAGAGCGAGAAAAATCATGACCATCTTTACGGCCAACGTGGCTCCCATCAACAACGTGAGGATATCGCTTTCCGGCATAACACCCATACTGCCACCTATTCTTTATTTGAACTCATTCGAGTCCGCTTCATGCGAAGAAAGCCGTGCCATACAGGGCTACGGCTTTCTGATTCAACTTAGTAATACAACGAAAAACCATTAATTATTTCATACATCGCTGTACGATCTCCCAGGCGTTGGATTCCGTTTGACGATATTCATCCAAAGTCAAACCAGCACCAAGCGCGATGGTTTTGCGAAGAGCTTCATCAACCAGATCTCGGGGAGCATGTGCATCATTATTGATAACCAGCTTGGCCCCATGCTTTCTGGCCATGGCAGCCACGTGCCCGTTTGTGTAGCTATGTCCCCCGCGGGTGGTAATCTCCAAGGCAACACCGTTTTCGGCAGCGAGCTCAACTTCCTGATCAGTGATCAATCCTGGGTGGGCCAGTACATCGACCTTCGCCTCGATCGCAGCCAGGTTCGTTCCTTGAGCCACCGGCTCGACCGGTGTCTCCCCGTGCATAACGACAATCTGTGCGCCTGCAGCACGGGCTTTCTCCACCATCTCGCTGATCAGCGCAGGTGGGATGTGGGTCAACTCAACTCCGGCCATCACATTGATATCGTAGAAATGCCCATGCTTCTTTACGAAACGGAGAACATTTTCCAAGGTGGCATACATATTGGACTCATCGGCATGATCGGTCATGCACAATGCTTTGTAGCCTGCCACCTCGGCTCGTCGAACCAGCTCTGCCGGGATGAGTTCGCCATCACTGAAAACCGTATGGGTATGTAAATCGATCACAACAACCTACATCTTGTATTTTGTTTCATCTTCGGAAAATTGTTCCAACTCATCCAGCCACTTATCTGAATCCTGAGTGCGTAACACCTTGTCGCTCCCCTCTTCAGGAATGGGGGCGCCAGCTGTTGTGATAACTTCTTCATCAACGTAAATATTGCACTCGGCCCGAACTGCAAGGGCGATGGCATCAGAGGGGCGGCTGTCGATTTTCACCAAACCATCAGCAGTATCGACAATGATATCAGCGTAAAAGGTGCCCTCTTCAACTTTCGTCACCTCTATCCGGTTAATGGTTCCTTTCAGTTCGGTAATGACGTTCAGTAACAGGTCGTGAGTCATTGGACGGGGAAATGGAACTTTGTTCAACGCCATGGAGATGGCCATGGCTTCCATGGCACCGATCCAAATAGGTACTGCAAGCCCTTCCTCATTCTTCAGGACAAGAATGGGAGACTTGCTGTGCTCATCAAGCGCTAAACCGAAAATTTCCATTTTTACCATGGATCGCCAATCCTTTCGCCAACCAGAGAATGCTTCTTGGCCTCGATCAAACGTACCGGGACCATCTTCCCAATGAGACCTTCTGATACAGGCATGGGGAAATTTACAATCCTGCCAGCAGGATCACGTCCTTTCCACCATGTTTGTGAACCGTCTTGCATGCGGCTTTTGCCTTCGACAAAAGCCACGGTCTCTTGAGACTCCAGTTTCTTTAGACAATTTCTAGTAATATTATTTTGCAATGTCTGCAACCGCATCAACCGCTCTGAAGCTTCTACCGGATCAACTTTCGGCTCCATATTAACGGCAGCAACTCCCGGCCTATCGGAATATTTGAACGAAAAACTGGATTCAAAGCCGACTCTTTCGACCATTTCCAATGTCTGCTGGAAGTCTTCCTCGGTTTCGCCGGGGAAACCGACAATTAAATCTGTAGTCAATGCGATGTCAGGACGGGCTGCTTTCAATTGCTCGACAATAGACAAATACCGCTCTCGATCATACTTGCGCTTCATAGCCTTCAGCACACAGTCAGAGCCAGCCTGTAAGGGCAAATGAAGCGACGGACAAAGGTTCTCAAGTTCTCCAAATGCCTGAATAACCTCTGGCGCGATATCTTTGGGATGTGAGGTGGTAAAGCGGAGTCGCTCCAAGCCTTCCAATGCAGAGACTCGGTTCAGCAAATCTGCAAAGCTGACACCGACGCCACCTTTGTCCATTCCAAAGCTGTTCACGTTCTGACCGAGCAGAGTTATTTCTCGAACACCGGACTCGGTCAGAGCGAGACATTCCTCCAAAACAGCGTCGGGGTGGCGAGATTTTTGCCTGCCACGAGTGTAGGGAACAATGCAATACGAGCAGAAGTTGTCGCACCCCTGCATGATATTGACGAAGGCCTGCCTGTTTTCGGGCAACGTCACTGTCCGCTCCTCGGCGTTCTCGCGCTCTTCATATATTGAAACGAAGTCCAGCAGAGCCACACGCTCTTCGTTACCTTCAGCAATTCGCTCCAGCGCATTGGGCGCATTGGCGATGCCGTCAGAGCCAAACACCAGCTTGACGAATGGGAAGCGCTCAAAGAAACCTCTGCCCACCTGCTGAGCGACACAGCCTCCGACCGCCGCAAAAACGGATTCATCACGCTTCAAATGGCTGGCAATACGCCCCAGCTCGCTATAAACCTTCTGTTCAGGCTTATCTCGCACGCTGCAAGTGTTGAGTATGTAGACCTGCGCTTTATCCTCGTCAGCGGCAACCCAGCCGCGACTCTCCAAAGCACGAGTCAACCACTCGGAATCATGGACGTTCATCTGACAGCCAAACGTAGTGATATGAAATTTCATGTATGTATCCTACCCTATCACAGGTAGTTTGAAGTTATCTGCAAATAATTAATCGCTGTTGCCATGTAAGTATTATCAACACAGGTGTCCAGATTGTGCAACGCGCTTTCACAAATCCCCAAAAAAAGCCGTACCACCAACCAGGATGGTACGGCTATCAACACTTTGTAGAGTCGGGATTAGCTGTTCAAATCACCGAAGCTGGACTCGAAGCGCTGCGTGAACTCTTCCATGGTGAAGCTGTGCTCCTGCGTTCCGCTATGTTCAACAGCGTATGCTGCACAGACAGAGCCCAGTTTGCATGCATCAACAACGGTCTTGTCCATGGACAGTCCTTTCAGCAAACCGGAACGGAAAGCATCACCGGCACCAGTCGGATCGACAACCTTTTCTACCGGAACAGCATCAACGCGAGTTTCCTCGCCCTTGCAGTTCACGACCGAGCCTTTCTCACCAAGCGTGGTGATAAGGTAGGAGACTTTATCCACAACCTGCTCTTTCGTCAGGCCGGTTGAGTTCAGAATCATCTCCAACTCATAGTCATTGGTGATCAGGATTTCTGCACCATCAAAAGCATCCACGAGCTGCTCACCGGAAAAAGCAGGAATCTGCTGGCCCGGATCAAAAATGAACGGGATATCATTTTCGCGGTAGTATTTCGGATGATCCATCATGTCATTCAGGTTGCCGGGAGAAATAATTCCAAGCGCTTCCTTGGGATCGATGGTTTTCATATCGAACTGAGAAGGATGCTTCATTGCCCCGGGATTGAAACCGGTAATCTGGTTATCCGACATGTCAGTGGTGATGTAGGCACCCGCTGTAAATTCCGAATCAATAGTGCAAATGCCTTCAATCGAGATTCCATACTTTTGCAACCATTCGGCGTACTTGTCGAAGTCTTTACCCACCTGACTGAGAATCGTGGGCTTCTCACCCAACAGAGCGAGGCTGTACGCAATGTTTCCACCGGTACCGCCGAAACGTTCATCAAGTCCATCAACGAGGAAGCAAACGTTCAAGATATGAATCTTGTCGGGTAAAATATGATTGGAAAATTTGTCTGGGAAGGTCATAATCCTGTCAAAGGCAAGTGACCCGGTGATATAAATCTGCATTCTTCCTCCTGAAGTTCCGTTTGAATGGGCGGAAGAGTAAAGAGTTGTTGAAGAGGAGTCAAATCACCCTTCAGACTGTGTCTCCTCATGAATCCATCGAAGGAAATCCGTATTTCCGCCAGTTATAGGTAAAGTGACGACACATGGGACATCGTATTCGTGCAGACGCTTGACTTCTTCAGTCAGTTCTTCCACCAAATTCGCTGTCGTTTTCGCAAGCAGAACGACTTCACTCCCTTGCTCCACCTTGCCTTCCCACCAATACAGGGAGCGCATCCCGTCAAACATATTTATACAGGCAGCCAGCCGCTTCTCAACCAAAGCCCGTCCAATTTTTTCGGCTTCTTCAGTGGAGCCGCAGGTCATGTACACCAATGTTTCCGACATAAATCCTCCAGATAAATTTATGGTCACATTACACGCTTCATATTCCAATGCAACCGCCACTACATTTCTTGCTTGAGCCGATGTAAGACTGGTGCTAACCAATGACGCTCAACATCTATGGAGATTATCAATGAGAAAGGCAGAACGCGCCAAAGTAATATATGACCGACTGGCCAAACGTTACCCTTCGCCGGAACCGGCACTGGACTGGACCAATCCATGGGAACTGCTGGTAGCCACAGCGCTTTCCGCCCAGTGTACCGATGAACGGGTCAACAAGGTTACCCCGGTCTTTTTTGAACGCTGGCCTGAAATCAAGGACGCGGCAGCAGCCGACGTTACTGAAATCGAAGCAGTGGTACGATCCACAGGTTTTTTTCGAAACAAGGCGAAGAACATCAAAGCAGCGGCCAACCGCATCCTTGATGTCTATAACGGCGAAGTGCCCAAAAGCATGGCTGAGCTTATCACCCTTGGTGGTGTTGCCAGAAAGACGGCCAGCATCGTCTTGTCCAACGCATTTGGAATCAACGAAGGCATCGCGGTGGACACCCATGTCAAACGACTTGCCTTTCGGCTGGGCCTGACAACCAAAACAGATCCTAACCAAGTCGAAAAAGACCTCATGCCGCTGTACCCCAAAGATCAATGGGGTGAAATCAATCATTTTCTGGTCTTTTTCGGTCGGGAAGTCTGCCCTGCCAGAAAGCCCAAGTGTGACATTTGCGAACTAAACGATATCTGCCCGAAAAAGGGAGTTAAATAATGAGTACCCCCGGTGATTTCAAAGTACACGCCACAGACGGAGAAGCTCGCAGAGCAACCCTTTCCACCGCACATGGCGAGATCCAGACACCCATTTTCATGCCTGTCGGCACTCAGGGAACAGTCAAATCGCTGACCCCGCTTGATTTGGAAGAGATGGACGCCCAGATTATCCTTGGCAATACCTATCACCTCTATCTCAGGCCCGGAGATGATCTCGTCGCCCGCAGAGGCGGATTGCATAAATTTGCGAACTGGAAGCGTCCCATCCTGACGGATAGTGGCGGCTTTCAGGTTTTCAGCTTGCAGGAAATACGCAAACTGACCGAGGAAGGAGTCGAGTTCCGCTCGTACATTGATGGCTCCAAACACTTCTTCTCCCCAGAAAAAGCCATCGACATTCAAAAGAACCTTGGCTCCGATATCATGATGGTTCTGGATGAATGTGTCGGGTACGGCGAAGACAAGGACTACACCAACAAATCTCTTGAGATGACCACCCGTTGGGCCAAACGCTGCCGTGAACATTACCCCAAGGGAAGCGGTGACCAACTCATGTTCGGCATTGTCCAGGGTGGATTCTTCAAGGACTTGCGCGAAAAGAGCCTGGAGCAGCTTCGCGAAATCGACTTTGAAGGCTTCGCCATTGGCGGTTTGTCTGTGGGTGAATCAACAGAAGAAATGTACGACATTCTTCACCACATCGCTCCATTGATGCCCAAGGAAAAGCCGCGCTATCTCATGGGAGTAGGCACTCCGCTGGATATTCTTGAGGGAGTCGCTTCTGGTGTGGATATGTTCGATTGTGTTTTGCCCTCGCGCAATGCGCGAAACGGTACCCTGTTCACCTCACAGGGCAAGGTCAACATCAAACGGGCTGAGTATGCGGAAGATGACTCTCCGCTTGACCCTGAGTGCGGTTGCTACACCTGCCGCAACTTCACAAAGGCATACCTTCGTCATTTGTACCAGGCCAAGGAGCTTCTGTCCTACCGCCTCAATACCTATCATAACCTTTACTTCTATTTGGACATGATGAAGCAAGTCAGAGCAGCTATTGAAAATGGAACTTTCCAGGAACTCAAGCAGCGCTACGAAGCGGCATATGCCCCGAAATAGCAAGTTTACCAATCCCAAGAAAGAACAGAAAAGGGGGGCGCCATCACAATGGCACCCCCCTTTCGTTCATTCTCTGCTTATTTATCGTCAGAATCCGAGTGACATACATGTTGTTCGAGTGTTTCACCGAGGTCCAGAACGTACGATGGATACTTCTCGGCACATTCCAACAACGTCATATTGGCATCACTTGCCTTGGTTGCTTCACCAAGCTGAACAAACAACGTATCAAGAAAACTGAATTTCTTTGCAAAATCCTGATAAATCCGATTCTGCCCATCCATGTTGATGACTTTAATAACATCAAGCACACGCACATTATCCAGCGCTCGGGCCGGCGCATACACCTCACATCCTTCCATATCAACCAGGACAGTATAACCGGCATCCTGCAGCCGTTTGAACAAATCCGAGATCAGGTCCACTGGCGCCATAAGCGAGTCGGATAAAGCATTCACTGAAGGCAACGGTTGACCATCATGAAATCGCTTAGCCAGAAATATCATGATCAACACTGCCAGTTTTTGTCGCTCAAAAGGCGTAGCATCACCAAAAAAACGTTGCTTGAGAAATGAATTCATATTCTGCCATGCATAACTCACTTCTCCGCCAATAAGCACGATGATCCAGCTAATGTAAATCCATATAAGCAAAACGGGAAACTGAGCAAAGCTGCCATAAATGGCATTGTATTTCGATGCCCCAATTTGCCAATTGATGTAACCCCATTGAGCCAACTGCCATAGGATTCCTCCCATAACTCCACCGGCCACGGCCGCACTCGTCTTCACCCGAATGTTGGGAATAAACGCATACATCATCGTGAAGGCGATGATTATGAGCATGTACGGGGTCATCTTCAGAAAGACGCTTTCCAGCCACCCAATAGCTTGCAGACTCAACAACGTTGTCACAATTTCCTGTTTTTGCAGGCTGACATTAAAGCTGGATGCGACAAGCAGAATTATCGGACCGAAAACAATCACCGGGAAGAAGTCTGTCACCTTTCGCCATGTGGTCCGCCCTTTTCGGACATTCCATATGGTATTGAAGGCCTTCTCAATGGTTCCAACCAAAGACAAAACCGTTATCAGCAAGGTAGCGACACCGACCCAACCAAGAGCCTGGACGTTTGTCCGGTCAATATACTCAATGATTTTATCTGCAACCTCTGGCCTCCCCGTAGTCAGGCGAAGAACCCAATCTCGCATGACTTCCGAGTTCTGAAGCCCGAAACCTTTGGAAATGGAAAATGCTACTGCCAGGAATGGCACAAAAGAAAGGATCGTGGTGAAGGTCAATGCTGCTGCACGGATAATGCATTGATCCTTAATAACTCCTTGCCCAATAAGATACATCAATCGGGAAAAGGATCTCCAAAGCCGTATGTAGGAAGGGGTGTCAGGAGAATTGCGAACCCAAATCGACTGAGAGAAATGGTTCTTAACCCTTTTAGACGTTCGCTCAATACGCGGTGTCATATTAACTCCAGGCGAATCTCGTCCTTCATGAGGACGGTAGCCGTTTGTTATTCAACAGAGTAACTATTTAAAAATATCAAGCAAAAAATTGAAAGACTTTTCAGGTAACCCCAGTACGTTGCGGACTGTATCGTTGACAATATTTCCCTTGGGAAAACTTATCTGGGGATTGGACAACGCACCTTTAATGCTAACAGTAACACTTGGAACAGCCACAAAGTCGTTACGAATGGAAACATCAATTTTGTTCGAAGCCAGACTGATCCACCCCTGCCCGTATGCCTGAAGAATGGGAGGCGCTTCCATCCGGAACCGGTCCAGGTTGATAACACCTTTTTTAATGGTCATCTCTGAAGTCGTTTTACTAAATGATGTTCTCTGATCGTTTTTATTGTTTTTATAAAAATCAAAATCCGAGGACTTGGCCTTTTGCTTGCTCGCGCTATCATCATATCCAATGAACTTGTACGAACCATTGGTCATTCGAATCCATGCAGTACCTGCAAGATTATCAACGATATCCTCATCTGTCTTACCCGTACTGGTCAAATCGAACATGGCATCTGTCTGGCCTCTCAAGTATTGACGCTGGAATTGATTATCCATGAATCCGCCCATGTCCATACCACTCAACCGTACCTTCAAACGTGTCAACAGTTCAGATTGACCTATTTTCCCGCTCCAGTGACCTGTGGCAGTCCCTTTGTTTACGACAGCCTCCAGGCTGGAAATCAAAATTTTGCCTTTATCAGCTTCAATGGAACCATTCAGATTTTCCAAATACACATCAAACATTTTAAATAAATCAAAATGGGCTTTACCACTGACATTCAGCATTCGAAGGAATGTCAAAGGCAAGTCCACAGCATCATCTGCACCGGATGATGCTGTTTCATCGTCAGAGGGAGGGAGGTATCTATCCAAATCAAACTCACCAGCAGAGAGAGAAAAATTGATCTTTGGATCTACATAACTGTTACCGGAAGCCTCTCCTTTGATAGGCATACCATCAAGATTTCCTTTCAAAGCCCTCAAGGTAAATCCTTTGGAGTTGAAAGTTATGTTCCCTTGCAGGCTGGCTTTGGTCAACGCTTCAGGATCTTCAGATTGGTAGGAAAATTTGGTTAGCTCATAGATGATATGCCGAACGTTTGCATTTGGAATATTGAATGAGCCCTTGCCCGAAAAAGACTTATTGAGGTCCTTGATATTCAAGTCAGCATTCAATGTAGTCCCAAGAGTACGAAGACTGAGTTTTCTTACGTTGAGGGTTCCTTTGTTTGAATCAAATGCGATAGTGCCAGACGATTGTACCCGTGCGGCTACATCTTGGATCGTGCCATTGGCTCCAACCTTCACATTAAGTCCCGGACTCTTCACAGCCCCCTCTTTCAAATTCAGACCAACCTCACCAGCAGCGGCTAATGACATTGATTGAATAGTCCCAATCTTTTTTAGGTGGAGATTGCCATCAATGCCAAATCGATAATCATCATTGGCCACCTCGTTAAACTGGAGGCTGGATTGCAACTGTGCTTCAGCAAAAGCAAAGGCTTGCTTGTCTTTGGACTGGCTAATTCGTAATTGTCCCTCACGCGCCTTCCAAGAAATATTTCCCTTTATCGCGCTCAGCAATGAGGTGATAGGATCCACAGGATTACAAACGAATGGCCCACCATCAAAAGAGATGGATATGGCCTGTTGGCCGGTGACCCTGGCATCAGCAGTCTGAATAAAGCTGAATCCGTCTGAAGAACTGGATGCATCTACTATCCCATTCAACGATAAAACCGGGAGCCGTGTATCATTTTCCTCAATCAACACCTTGGCACTTGCTGCGAAGCTACTCTCATTAACCACAGTCGAAGTAGCCAGAGTCAAAGCTCCTTTATCCGCGTTCAACCCAATACTTACTTTGGATAAAGAATGCCCCTCAATCTGAGCGCTTCCAACATTGAGCGTCAAATCTCCAGAGAGTTTTCCAAACAGCTCCAGAGGGATATCACCCCACTTAACGATGTCATGACTCTTTGAGCCTGAAGAAATGATATAATTATCCAAAACAATTGAATCGACATCAAGCGCCGCAGAAACAACCGGTGAGGAGAAGCCGGTTATGGACCCACGGCCGGAGAATTGAGTTTGATCAATACGGCCAATCAAATTCGAAAAAGCGAAACCAGACTGGTCAACGTTGAACGAAGTAGACAGTTGCCCACTATGCAGTGCATTTTCTCCAGAGTCATATTCCGGATTAAACCGACGGATGATTTTGAGGGGAGAGAAAGGCTTTATTGTTATTTTACCGGTTGCGGCAGTGGACTCAGTCAAGTTCCCACTTTTCAGGTGGCCTTCTGCCCGCAATCCGAGAAATCCCAAACGTAAATTATCTAAAGATATTGATTTACCTTCCCAATCCAATGAAATTGCAGAAGTCAACTCACCCGGCGCTGCACCTTCAGGCAAAAAGGAACCGCCAACAGAGGCGTTCAAAGAAGCATCATGAACTTGGAGTGCCCCTGATTCGGCATTGAATTGCACCATCCCTTTAAAGACGATACTTGACTCCACTTCTCCTTCATTCCAGGCAAAAGCACTGTCTGCGGTAAATGACACCGGTTTTCCTGACTGTATTGCTCCAGTCCTGATGTCTATGCCATCAAAACTCATCGAATCACCACCTACAAGATCATTGTATGTGATGTTTGCATTGGATATTTCAATTCCGTTCAATGTCATGATCTGAAAAGCATCAGAAACAGCAGGTTCCGAGGATACAGAGTCATCAGAAAAGGATGAAAACCTTTGGATGAGTTGGGTCAGGTTGTTCTCATCACTGGTGCGCTGAATGATATTGACACGCATTCCTTCGACATCGATACGATCCAGCTCTACTCGTTTAGAATATAATGGCAACAGCCGAACACCAACGCCAACGGTCTCGAATGAAACCAATACGTCGTTCTCGTACTCAGGAGGGTTGTGTAAAATAAGGCCAACGACCTCAAGCGATGGATTGGGGAATAAGGCAATATTCAGTTCACCCTCAAGTGAGACAGGCAAACCAACAAATTGTTCAAGAGTATGAGTAAAATCGTGACGAAATTCATCAGTATCGACATAAAACGATGCCCATAGCAAAATACCAGTCACTATTACGATAATAGCAAACAGTATTTCCACTACTATGACCGTTGAACGCCTAATCATATCTTCCTTTTACAATTGTCACCGTATTCTAATCAGACATTTTGGTAATGACAAACGCTGAACTTCCCAAAGGGAGTCCTGAATCACGAGCGACTCGTTTGCATTTAACCTTAAAAGCACAGAAAACTCCTGCTTTCCGCCCTTCAAGTGATTCAAAATTTCCTTGCCCTTTACTGAGAATAACATCAGCCCTCTCGAGTTGCCCAATAAAATCAGCAGAACATCTCTCAAGCACGGTTCCTGGCGTATCGACCCCGCTTTCAACTACACGACAAAGCTGTGTCATGCCCACATACTCTGCATCGTCCATGGTGGCATCATTAATAACAGAGAACGATCGGACTGCATACGTCACATCCTTCCCCAAACGCTGCAACTCTTTGACCAACAAAGTATCAAGGACGATTTCTCCCGTATTATCGCCAAGAACGAGGATTTGAGTTGTGTCCCTGATCTGCTGACGGAACACATCGAGGACAGCTTCATCGATTCCAAGTGAAACATTGTGCAGTTCGGTTTCCCAATCCACTTCAATATCTACACCCCGATCTATATAATTACCGATGATGGCCAACTCCAATGCAAGTGCTAAAGGATCTCCATGCTTTTTGGCACGCTCTTCCTCCAGCATATCCTGAAGTCTGGGCAGGATCTGCATTACTTTATCATTGGCTTGTCGCTTATCCGCTGCATACAGATCACCACACCCTGTTTTAGCACGGATTAACTCGGCAAGATGTCTTGCTATTTCTGGTGGGGGAACTTGTAAATCGAGATTGCCAATTTTATGGCCCCAAGCCATTACAATTTCATTTTGTAAGGCTTCATTATCCGGGCATGCCAAGCGCGCCTCACGAATAACCATTTTCATGAAACACGGCATACAATCCAAAGAAGTATTCATTTCTTACACCTTAGAGCAAGATAAATGTCAGGTTATTATGGATATTACCACAATCAAATGACACATAGCCCCTCTTAAAGCAAGGCGCTGAAAAGGAACATGTAGAAAAAAATATCTTTATGATGTGAACTGATCGGAAGAAAGACCTACTATGGCGATATTATGCTTATCAGCCAAGGCGATGGCGGTATCCCTATCAAAAAAAAGACTTTTCCCAGCTTCGACTCCAAGACAGGAAGCTTTGCCATCAATCATCTTCTGGATGGTTTCAGCGCCCAAACTGGGTAGGTCAATCTGTTCTTGTTGACCAGGCTTGAATATCTTCACGACGACACACCCTTCGCCGCCCAGCTGACAACCGCGTTCGATGGCGACATCTGTCCCTTCCAACGCTTCGACTGCTGAGACAATGCCTTCTCTCACTACAAGGCATTGTCCGATGTCCATTCGGCCTAATTCCTTGGCTATATTCCAACCAAAACGGAGGTCGCTCCACTCTCGTTCGTCTGGCTCGCGACGAGTAAGCACACCTGTAGGAGTTACAAGATCAGGAAGATAGGAATGAGCAGGGATTACGGGCATCCCCTCTTTCTCAAGTTCTTTCGCAAGAATACCGAGAATCGCGGAGTCACCTTTATTCTTCTGTGTGAACAACAACTTGACGGCACGCATATCGAGATGTCTGAGGTCCATGGCTTTGGGCTTGTTGATCGTGCCAGCCATGATGATTTTCTCAACACCATTCGACTTGAAAAAACTGATAAGCTTATTGAGCTTACCAAGTTTCAACTCGGCCCAAACATCGGCATACGGGACAACATCCATATTGGTGTGCCCCGTAAAACCGGCTACAACTAGTTTATCCCCTTTCTCTTTAGCGCCTTTTGCCACGAGAACGGGAAACTGCATGCCGCCTGAAATCAGGCCGATAGTAGTTGGTGTATCAGACATTATTGAAGATTAGGATTCGGAGTTGCCGTTACGCTGCTTATGATCGGGAGTAACTCCGTTTTTACTTTCACGTATGAAACGGACCAGATTATCTACTTCAGGAATTCCTTGAATTTCCTGTTCGACCTGATCAAGTCCAGCTTCCCGCTTCAAGCCGGAACGGAAAATGATTTTATAGGCTTTCTTCAGTCCTTTGCAGGCCTCAGTAGTAAAGCCATTTCTGCGCAATCCGATGAGATTCGGACCAAACAGCATCCCTCGTACGCCATGGGCCAACATATACGGAGGAACATCAAGCTTGTAACCGCTCGCTCCTCCCAGGAAAGCATAGTCACCAATACGGATGAACTGCTGGACAGCAGAAAGCCCGCTAATGATGACATTACGACCGATCTCGACATGACCAGCAAGCTGCACTGCATTGGCAAGTATTACATTATCTGAAACGCGACAATCGTGGGCTACGTGCGCATATGCCATCAGCATACAGTTCGAGCCAAGAACAGTCTCCCCTTCCCCTTGAGTGGTCCCTCTATGAATAGTGACACATTCGCGGATATGGTTATTGTCGCCGAGTCGGGTAAAGGTTTTTTCACCTTTATATGCGAGGTGCTGAGGTTCTCCGCCAATGACTGCCTGAGGATGTATATGGTTATTGCATCCCAGTTCAGTATAGTCCTTCAGGACAACATGGGATTCAAGAATGGTCCCATCGCCGACTTTACATTCGGCACCAACAACCACAAATGGTCCAACTGTGACGTTATCACCCAATTCTGCTGTCGGATCAATAACAGCACTGGGATGAATCATATTTGCCACTACATATCCCCTTTATTCGCTACAGCAGCGGAAAACTCACCCTGCGCTGTGACCTGTCCATCGACTTCGGCAACACCGCGCATTTTATAAATATTCAACTTACTTTTCTCAAAGAAAACATTGAGTACCAACTGGTCTCCGGGAACTACCGGACGACGAAATTTGACTTTATTCAAGCCGGTGAAAAGAAACACCTTATCACCTAACGGCTCTTTGAGAGAGTTCATGACCATGATCCCGCCAGCTTGAGCAAGAGCCTCCAATTGGAGCACTCCGGGCATAACAGGCAATCCCGGGAAGTGACCCTGGAAAAAGTTCTCATTCATGGTCACGTTTTTCATGGCTTTGAGTCGTTGTCCAGGTTCAAACTCAAGGACACGATCCACGAGAAGAAAAGGGTACCTATGCGGTAACATTTCCATTATTCGGCGAATGTCGAGGATTTGATCATCATGCATCATTGTCACCATTCTCAGCGGCCAACTTCACAGCCGCGAGTTCTTTCTCTAATTTTTTAACCCGCTTGAACAAATCCGGAAGTTTGGGCAAGCAGACAGACGAAGCACGCAGGAACGTTCCCGCAGGCATGGCAGGGCTACCGGCAAGCTTGCTTCCAGGCTCGACATTGCCAGCAATACCACTTTGCGCGCCGATCATTGCACCGTCACCAATTTCGGCATTGTCAGCTACGCCAACCTGCCCGGCAAGAACAACACCGTTGCCAACCTTGGTGCTTCCACCAATGCCGACCTGCCCAATGATAAGGCAATGTTCTCCAACCTCAACATTGTGGCCAATCTGTACCAAGTTGTCGATTTTGGTACCATTTCCAATCTTGGTTGTATCAAGAGCCGCTCTATCAATCGCGGTATTTGATCCAATTTCGACATTATCGCCTATTGCCACATTGCCGATCTGAGGGATTTTCTGATGCCCCATGGGAGTTTGAGCATAGCCGTAACCATCCCCACCAATTACGGCACCAGGCTGGAGAATGGCGTTATCTCCAATTGAAAGGCCCCCCATTACGACTGCATTGGGATAAAAAAGGCAATTGGAGCCAATGGAAGTCTTTTCTCCGATATAAACACCCGGGAAAAGAACAGTACCTTCGCCTATTGTTGCATTGGCACCAATAAAAACGAACGGATACACGGTGACGGAATCTGGTACAACGGCTTCAGGATGAACAAAAGCCATGTCACTGATGCCGGTGAGACACCCTTGTGGCTCAGCAAACATCTCAACGATCTTGGCCAGGTCCATGTACACATTGGAGCTGATCAAGGCCCGTTTGGTCTTATCGGCGTGCGGGCCGGAAGTGAGAACACATCCGGCCCGGGTCGATTCCATCAAATCTGCGTACTTGGGGTTTACAAGAAAGGAAATTTGATCATTTCCGGCCTTCTCCAGAGTGTTGACACCAGTAATTTCAATATCATCACCGGTGTACTCCAACCCAAGCTTCTCGGCCAAAGCCGATAACAGAATTTTCATTTGTCTTACTTGCCTGCTTTCTTCATCTTGTTCAATTCAGCAATGATTGCATCAGTCAAATCGATTTTCTCACCAACATACACAGCGATATTGGTACCTTCGAGGATGAGAGAATAGCCATTCTTTTTGCCGTATTCACCGAGTACAACAGAAACCTTTTCAATGATGGGCTTCTGCAGCTTTTGAGTTTCACTCTGCAGCTTCTGACGGTAAGCAGCTACGCTATCCTGGTGATCACGAACTTTACGACGAAAATCGCGCTGGCGATCCTGTTGAGCCTCGAGCTTTAATGCGAGATCCTGATTCTTGATCTCACTTTCCAGCTGTCTGATCTCTTCGGCTTCCCGTTCGATGTCATTCTGCAAGGGCTCGAATTTGGCCTTTAACTTAGTCGCCACCTCTTTACCGTAATCACATGTCTTTACAATGCGCTGAAGGCTGACGACTCCAATTTTGGTCTCAGCAAAAGCTGATGCCTGAAAAGCCAAAGAAAAAACCAGAACAAGAAACAATACTTTCTTCATATCAAAACTCCTTGAGATTGCTTCGCTAAACATTAGAACTGTTGGCCCATGGTGAACTCAAACTTATGACGTCCACTGGAGCCGATCTGGTCGAGACCGTATCCGTAAACGAGAGCAAGTGGTCCCATGGGGGAATACCAGTTGATACCGGCGCCAACACTTTTGTACAAGCCCCCTACAGGACTTTCACCGTGTCTGGTCGGAGATGAGAACATTGTTTCTTCCTCTTTCCAGACGTTACCAGCATCGAAGAAAACGAGTCCGCTGATCCCGTATTCCTTATTGATTACCCGCGTCAACTCAAGGTTGGTGTAAAAAGCCTTGGTACCACCAAGTTCATCACCAGAACTGTCAAGCGGAGTAATCTTGTCTCGGGAGTAGCCGCGCACATCTCCGATGCCCCCCAAATCAAAACGCTGGTCAGTGGGAATTTCATCCCCATTGAAGTTCTTGTGAACAAATCCTGCCCAGAATTTTGAATGGAAAACCACCTCTTCGAATACCGGAGTCCACCAGTTATACTCGCCCATGTACTTTACAAAGTTATCTGTACCACCAATGGCACCGCCACCGTAAAGAACGGTAAGAGCGGTTCTGGTGCCTGTGCGAGTGGCCCTGTTTGAATCTCGGGTATCACGGACAAATCGACCGTTCAGCTGACTTAGGAAGTGAGAACCTTCATCTTCCTTAACGTCATCTGAGGCTTCAGAGTCAACGTTTTTGATTTCATAAGATTCTGCCAGATATCCCCAGGAAAGATTGGTGTATTCGCCTATGGGATAAGAGAAGTTGATACTTCCACCGGTCGAATCCTTGTCGTAACGGTTATATTCATCTTCTCGATTATGGATTTCAGCGGTAAAACCAACATCCGTATCGTTAATATGCGGGTTGCGGAAAGTTAAAGCATACTTGGTGCTTACTCCACTGAATGAAGCATTTAAAGCCAGGTGATACCCTTTACCAAACAAGTTGGTCTCCGTGATATTACCGCCAATATATACATTCTCGTATGTGGAATAACCGATACCACCACCGATGTTGCCGGTTGGTTTATCCTTAACCTTAACAATAAGGTCCATTTCTTCAGGATTACCTGTCGGTGCGGGGGTGATGTCAACCTTTTCGAAGTAGTTCAAATTCCCCAGACGAGCGTAAGAGCGTTTGAGCTTCTTACCGCTGAAAAGGTCACCATCAGCAAGTCGCATCTCACGAAGAATAACGTTGTCACGGGTTCGAGTATTACCTTCGATCAATACGCGGCGAATATGCACACGCTGGTGCTTGCTGATCGTATAAACGACCCCAACCGATTTGGTTTCAGCATCGTCTTGGAGATGCACTTTCACATCGGCGTAGGCGTAACCATAATCATTATAATATGAAGTGAGTTTCGCCACGTCGCCCTGAATCACGGAACGGTCAAAGTACTCGTCTTCCGTCTGCAGCTCATCAATGGAAACAACTTCAAGCAATTTGGAAGTATCTTCAATCAAATCGCCCTTGAAGGCCGTCGCCCCCATTTTGTAGCGATCACCTTCCCAGACTCGGTAGATGACTGTAATTCCATCTTCTTTGATCTCTACTTCAGGACGGCCAACCTTGATATTCAGGAAGCCTTTACTCTGATAGAAAGCCTGAATGGCAGAAGTATCACGCTCAAGCAGCTCTTCTTTCAAGACGCCAGTATCAGTAATGAAAGAGAACATGCCTCTTTCCTGCAAAGCAAGAACATCCTTTACGTCATCCGGGTCGACTTGCTCTGCACCGTCAATGACAACATTTTCAATATAAAGCTTACGTCCTTCATCGACAATCAGTGTCAATCTGGCCGTACCGTTTCCGGCATCCTCAATCTCATGAGTAACTTTGGCTTTATAGTATCCGTCTTTCCTGTACATCTCGCGGATCACGCGAATATCTTCAGCCAAGACTTTCGGGTTAACTACACCACCCTTCTTAGTCGACATGGCTTCAACAATATCTTCCGAATCGATATTGTCTGAGCCTGTTACTCCGACTGCAAGAATTCGTGGTTTTTCTTCGACTACAAACGTAACACGTTTGCCTTCATCAGCAGGTGTAACCTTGACGCGAACATCGTCAAAGTACCCCAAATCATAAATATTCTTTAACGCCGTATTGACGGTTTTCGCAGTCAGCAGATCACCTTTCTGCAAAGTCAACCGCATCAGCACAACATCTTTATCCAGAACTTTGGTGCCTTCTACATCGACTTCGCCAATGACGTCCAAACGCAACAAATCCATGCGCATGCGTTCAACAAGAGCATCTACGGCAGGCAGAAGGTTGATTAACCCTTCTTTTGTAACAGATATCTTTTTTGCCGGATCGTCGGAATAAGCATCAATCAACCGTGCATCAAGAGACAGATTTTCACCGATTTGGTTGAGATCACCATAAATTGAAAATGCGGCTCCAGATTGCAAAGCCAACTCCTTTGCAATGCCGGAATCAATACTGGTAATTCCTTTGTCGGCAATGAGCTTGTCAACAACATCACTGCTCACGACTTGAAAGCCAGCTTCACCGAGTCGATCAGCTATCAGTTCCGGCAGACTGTCCTGAAGATAAGCTAAATCTTCACCTGCATTAATAGTAAAAGGCAGGACAGCAACCTTGACGTCCTGGGAGACATTTTGAGCAGCTTGCGAAGTACTGGCAGTAAACAGTAATACAGCGGCTAAGAATCCGATCAAATAGCTGCGAAAAAGACTAAAGCGCATAGAGTTCTCCTAAACGCAATTCAACCCGACGGTGCATCATACCCGCGAGTTCAGGATTATGCGTAACAACGACAAATGTCATTCCCAATTCTTTATTCAAGGAAACCAAAAGATTACCAATCATAGCACCGTTTTCCTCATCAAGGTTTCCTGTCGGCTCATCAGCGAGAAGCACTTTTGGCTTCAACAATATCGCCCTGGCAATAGCTGCTCTTTGTCGCTCACCACCGGACAACGTGGTGACTTTATGGTCCAGCCTGTGTCCTAACCCGACCATTTCCAGGGCTTCTTTGGCTAAACGAATCCCTTCAGAGCGCCCCATCTTTCCAATGAAAGCAGGCATGGCAACATTCTCCAGCGTGGAGAATTCAGGCAAAAGGTGGTGAAATTGAAATACAAAACCAATATCTCGGTTTCGTAACCGAGCCTTTTGCCTATTGTCCAACGTGGTTAAATCAACCCCATCCAAAAAAACCTGCCCACTTGAGGCTGTATCCAATGTGCCAAGCAAGTGCAATAGGGTTGTCTTACCTGAGCCGGAAGCACCAACAACCGCCAAGGACTCTCCTTGCGGTATATCCAAATCGATTTTGCGCAAAATTCGAAGGGTTTCAGAAGGCCCTTCGAATTCCTTTTCGACGGCAACCAAGCGATATAATAGTTCTCTACTCATAACGCAAGGCATCGCTCGGACTTAGTGCGGCAGCACGTCGAGCCGGATATATGGTTGCCAAAAAACACAACATGAACGCTGCAACACCAATAGCAGCCATATCCATAAATTCAAGCCTGACCGGCAGGTAGTCAACTGGGTACACGTTGCTTGGTAATTTTATAAACTGATACTTCTTCAAAAGCAGACTCAAAGGAACCCCTATGAGGAATCCGATGGCTGTACCCGTCGCACCAATAAAGGTTCCCTGGAGCATGAATATTCTGCGAATACTGGCAGTATCTGCTCCAACCGACATCAGCACAGCGATATCTTTCGTCTTCTGAATCACCAGCATCACCAGGGTCGTCACGATGGAAAAGGAACCAACAAGGACTATCATCGCCAGGATGATAAACATGGCTGTTTTTTCCAGCTCCAATGCAGCGAAAAGATTCGCATTCATTTCCTGCCAATGGCGAACATAGACAGTAAAAGAACCGACCTTTTGCTTTATCGCCTCAGAAATAGCGGCAACATTGTAGACATCATCAACACTTATTTCCAACCCGGAAACAATGTCGCCCTTGAATCCCAACAACTTCCTTGCAGCGGGTATGGTCACGTATCCTAACGTCGAGTCATACTCGAACATACCTGTTCGGAATACGCCTGCCACAACGAAGCGACGAATTTTAGGCGTAAATCCCGCAGAACCGGATCGCCCTGAAGGTGAAAGCAGATTTACCTCTGATCCTTGTGAGAGACCAAGCCGTCTTGCGAGCTCAGCTCCAACAATAATCCCCGGCACATCGCCATTAACCTCAAGATTCGCGATATCCCCGCTGATCATGTCTTTCGAAAGACTTAAAACGGAATCAGATGTTCCAGGGTCGATCCCTCTCAGAACAACGCCTTTCACCCCATTTCGAGTGGAAAGCATGACCTCGGAATAAATGAAGGGAGTAACACCAGTTACTCCTTTCACACTACTGGCAGCGCCAGCCATTTCTCTGTAATCGTTGATTCCACCACGAATGGAGGTCACAAGTATATGGGAGTTCACACCAAGAATCTTTTCTCGAAGATCATGGGAAAAACCATTCATTACGCCAATGACGACAATGAGTGCTCCGACTCCAATTGCAACGCCGCAAATTGCGAATAAGGAAATGATAGAGATGAACGACTGCTTTCGCAGTGCGAACAAATACCTTAATGCTACAAAAGTCTCGAATCGCATATACGGATTCTACCTGGGTGACCCCGTGGCCTTACCCAACCTCCGGCCTGAGCAGCGGGAACAGAATGACTTCCCTGATGGAAGCGCTATCTGTTAACAGCATAACCAGGCGATCAATTCCGACACCCTGCCCTGCAGCCGGTGGCATTCCGTATTCCAGGGCACGAACATAATCATCATCCATGAAGTGGGCTTCTTCGTCGCCAGCTTCCTTTTCCGCAACCTGATCTTCAAATCGACCACGCTGATCCACTGGATCATTCAACTCGGAAAAGGCATTTGCCATCTCGCGCCCCGTCATGAACAACTCAAAGCGGTCGGTGATATCAGGATTATCCTCGTTGCGACGAGAAAGCGGAGAGATATCTGTCGGGTAATGATAGATGAAGTGCGGCTGAACCAACTTAGGCTCTACGAGAACGTCAAACAGCTTGGCCTGAAGCTTACCGAGTTTTTCACCCTCGATAACCTTTTCGCCCTTCTCCTTAACGAAGTCTCTACACTTATCATAATCAGCATAAATTTCGGGAGACACACCACCGATCTTTTCCAGAGACTCATGGAATGCCATGCGAGTCCAGGCACCGACGGAAAGATCGACATCCACGCCCTGATAAGGGACTACGGAAGAGCCGGTGACCTTTTTGGCGATACGAGAAAACATCTCTTCAGTAAGATCCATGAGATCTTCGAAGTTTGCATACGCCCAGTAGAACTCCAGCATGGTGAACTCTGGATTGTGCTGTGTTGAAATGCCTTCGTTTCGGAAATTTCGGTTGATTTCGTATACTCGTTCAAAGCCACCTACCAGCAGACGCTTGAGGTAAAGCTCGGGAGCAATACGCATGTACAACTTCATGTCGAGAGCGTTATGATGCGTTTCAAAAGGCTTGGCAGTAGCTCCACCTGGAATGGCCTGCATCATAGGGGTTTCAACTTCCATGAAGCCTTTCTCGTCAAGAAAATCACGCAATTCACGAACAATTGCAGTTCGCATTTCAAAGATTTCCTTGGTCCGAGGAGTAACGATAAGATCGACATATCGTTGACGATACCGTGTCTCAACATCTTTAAGCCCATGGTATTTCTCCGGTAAAGGACGCATGGACTTGCTGACAAGCTGGAACGATTTGGTTTTGAGGGTGAGTTCACCAGTTTTAGTGCGGAACAACCCACCGACGACGCCTACGATATCTCCGACATCAGTCTTCTTGAAGAGCTTGTACGGATCGGCGCCGAGTTCATCACGGGCAGCATAAACCTGAATCTTAGAGCTGCGGTCCTGTACATGAAAGAAGGTCACCTTACCAAAGGAACGATAGGAAACGACGCGACCCGCGATAGCGAATTCACGATCAACGGCTTCCAGCTCCTCTCCCTCAACTTCAGTATACTGATCCCAGATTTCCTGAATCTCAGTATCACGCTTGAAGTCATTAGGATAAAGATGAACATTTTCATCCATCAGGCCGCATGCCTTCTCGACACGGGTCTTAATAACAGGATTGAGCTCGTCCCTGGACTGCAGGGCTTCGAGCATGGGCATAAACCGTTCCGCGTGAGCGGACTTGGTCGCAAGCTTGATTTTCTTTGCTTTTTTCTTATTCTTTGACAATTTTTTTATCCCTAACTCTTGCTAAGTCTAGAAAAATACAAGAGACGTCAAATGCGTATGCCAAATAACGCTTCCCGTCAAGAAAATGGACCCTTTAACATGTAACTGGACATTTAAACTTTTTTTAAAAAAAATTAAAATTATGCTTGACGGCACACGCTGATTTACTTAAACCCTTTTTCGCTTCGACGGCAAATGTTCCCCAGTAGCTCAATCGGCAGAGCGGGTGACTGTTAATCACTAGGTTCGCGGTTCAAGTCCGTGCTGGGGAGCCACCGAATGACCAAGCCCTTACGAGAAATCGTAAGGGCTTTTTCTTTACCCGTTCATTTTTTTGATTTATCGAAGCCGCAGTTGATGGTTCAGGAACATTCAATCTACCAACAAATACAACAGAGGCCAGCTCAAAACCGCTTGCCTGAGAGTAGTGATTGGGATAAAAGTGATCATATGGAAACAATTCTCATTTCATCGATTATCGTTGGAGCAGTAGCTGTTTTCGGCGTAATACTCTATGCAGTAAAAGCCAAAAACAAGCCAAATGAACGTCCTGGGATTAATATTGATTTTGATACAGCAAAAGAACGCGAGGACAAAAATCGCTACTTTAGTTAGCATGAACTCTTTACCGCCCAAAAAACCGCGCCCAAGCGCGGTTTTTTTTTGCTGAATACGGCGCATGCTCCGCGCTGTCGCTATGCTTTCCAAGAACGTATGACATATGATTCATTTTCCATGATAATTACTTTTTTCGAATCATATATTATTGTGTTAACAGTAAAAGCAAAGACTAACGATTAACGTAAACTCCTTTGAAATGTGTTTACTTTGTAATTCTGGCTCCTTACAGTGAATACAAATAAAACAAGGAAACACTGTAGAAATGACTGTTGAACTTATATCCGGATTAATTGGAGGCGTGGGCCTCTTTCTATTGGGCATGCGCCTGATGACGAATGGCCTCCGAAATGCCGCAGGCCCTGCACTGAGAAGTATACTGGGAAAGTGGACAAAAACGCCTATTCGCGGGCTGTTTTCCGGCTTCATGATAACAGCACTGGTTCAGTCTTCCAGCGCCATCACGGTCGCAGTCATTGGATTTGTAAATGCAGGCCTGATGTCCCTTGCGCAATCAATTGGTGTCATTTACGGCAGTAACGTAGGAACCACAGTAACAGGTTGGATTGTTGCTGCCGTCGGCATGAGTGTAAAAGTCAAGGCTCTTGCTCTCCCACTCATCGGAATAGGTGCGGCACTCCGATTAACAACCGGAACTTCACGCCGAAAGCATCTTGGCGATGCTTTTGCCGGATTCGGTATCTTTTTCCTTGGCATTGAAACGCTGCAATCATCTTTTCACATTATTCAGGGCAGTATAGACCTATCCACTTTCAATGTTCCGGGTATCCCCGGGATACTTTTGTTCGTTGGTATTGGAACAATGCTTACGCTCGTCATGCAAAGCTCCAGCGCAGCCATGGCCCTTGTCCTAACGGCAGCGATGTCCAATGTCATCACCCTTGAAAGCGCAGCGGCAGCCGTCATTGGAACCAACATCGGCACTACTACCACAGCCGCCCTCTCAGTTATTGGCGCCACCTATAATGCCAAAAAGGTTGCTGCGGCACATATTGTTTTCAACTTTGCGACAGGGGTTGTCGCATTGATGCTGATCCCTTTTTTCATACATGCAATTTCACTCATCCCCATTGCAGGCCAAGCAGCCAACGTCGCAGCGACGCTTGCTGTTTTTCATACGTTTTTCAACGTATTGGGTGTAATGCTCTTTCTCCCCTTCACAAAACGATTTGTCACACTTCTTAACAAACACATCGGGAAAGAGTTCGCCGATCTTGGTAAACCCAAGTACATTGACAGCAACGTCCTATCCACACCTTCCTTGGCTATGGATGCACTTTTCATGGAGCTTGGGCGGCTGGGGGAACTGACACGATCCATGGGACAGAAGGCACTGACCTCGAAATTTCGAGATAAAGACTTCATCAAAGACCGGGCTCAATTCGACGGGCTTGTCAGAGCCATCAGAAAGTTCTGCGTAAAACTCCAACATGTGAATCTACCGGAGACAGTCGCCTCAAGACTCCCACTGAGCTTACGCGTAATTCAATATTTTAGAAAATCCGTAAACATAATTGATGAAGTTTCACAGGAACACGCCCTGTTGAACCACCAACTGCCAGACTACTCGCATGAGTGTGCCAGAAACTTTCAACACGAAGTCAAAAACATTTTGAATATTGCGCACACTCCATGCTCATCGGAGTTCAACCAATTAAAACAGTCCGTTCACGAACTGCATGATCAGTATCAAGAATTAAAAGAAGCACTTCTTGAAGATGGGGCCAACGGAAAGATCGAACTCGACCGTATGGTTGCCCTGCTCGATTATTACTCGCACATGCGCATGATGTGCGATCAAGCCATCAAGGGGACAGATTACTGGGCAGACTTGCGAAACAGGGATATCACCTGCGCAAACGCTGACAAGGAAAATGATTTCACCTGGAAACCATCAGAATAACCTGATATTCAATGCCCAATGGAGGCATACTTATGAACCGTCAGAAACTTGCGATTATATTGATTGGGTGCGCGTTGGTTCTGGCCCTCGGCGCTTATCTGCTGATTCCCAAGCAGGAAGAAAACAGTACATCACTACGTCAGGAAGTTTCCCCTCCTGAAGAGACTGCTCAGGCTCCTGCTTGGGTTGAAAAAGGTCAGGAGTCTGAACCTGACTACACTCCTCCCCAAAAAAACGAACAGGAAGAAGAGTCTCCGTCTGAACAAACGGATACAACTGCGAAAGTTGAAAAGGAAGACAAACAGCCTGCCCCTCAAGTAATTGAAGTGGAAGAAGACAGCATCGTCACTTTCAGCTTTGTCGAATCCCTTGCAGAGTATCTTCTTAAAAATTTCCAACCTCAGGATGTAAACGGCAAGCCTGCAACAAAGGTTTCTCCGAAATCCCTGAATATGTACTTCGGCTTGGAACTCAAGGGATTTGCTGTTCAAGTTCAAAATATCAGGACTGCTCGTTCGAGTGTTCTCGACTATGCGTTCACTCCCGATATGGTGAGAACACTTCATCAAATCTACGCACCGGCCTTTTTAGCGCACCTCAAAGAGACTGCGACCAATGAACAGCGAGAGTATTTGGTTTCCGGCGAAAAACAGCTTCGGATTCTGGAAAACATTGAAGTGGCTTCGATGCTCCGACTCAATGCTGTTCGACTGGACCAGACCGCCAGTGTCTTTCGCACTCTTGTAAGCGACCCTTCATTGATGGATGACGCTGCTTCTTACTTACAGGCAGCTAAAGCGGTTGAGCGCTATAACAGCCAACTCCAGATGGCCATTGCTGACAACAAGGACGTTTCCAATGCAAGCGATCGCTTGAAGTCTGCCATCATTCAGCGCGAAAGGATCAAAAACTCCATTATTACAAAGCTTGGTAATACATGCGGAGGCTGTTCTCCCTCCGATCTTTTCTACCTTGCTCAGTGGAGTTACCGACGCACACTGCCGCAACAGTCTGACAAAACAGCAACCTTTGATGCTGTGGCAGAAACACTTGAAGACATGGCAGAAAGATTTCGCCAGGAGGCCAAAAAACTGGCTGCAAGTTAAATGCTGACGGACGATTGAAACATACATGATTGCATCGTACCCTGAACGGTAATTTGTTCTACTCATTTCATTAGGAGTTACTATGTATTTTAGGCAAATAACGACCCTGGGACTTGGCTGCTTTTCATATATTATCGGCTGTCCAGCCGCTCGGGAGATGATAGTTATCGACCCTAAACGAGATGTTCAGGATTATCTTGATATCTCTCGTGAGGAAGGCATGAAGATCGTGCACACCATCGATACGCATGTACATGCAGATCACATCTCCGGCACCCAGGAGCTTAAATCCCACACAGGGTGTGATATCATGATGTACGAGAGTTCACCGGTTAATTATGATTTTACTCCCCTTATCGAGAACCAGGAACTGACTGTCGGCGATACGGTTCTGAAAGTAATTCACAGCCCGGGACATACACCTGATGCTCTCTCCCTACTGGTCACCGACCGATCACGAGGAGATGAGCCTTGGATGCTTCTTACCGGAGATGTACTTTTCGTCGGCGATATCGGCAGACCAGACCTGGTGGGCGATGCAAAACTGGATGAGCAGATAGACAACCTCTACAACACGCTCTACGTCAAATTCAAAGAATACCCCGACAGCCTGGAAGTTTTCCCGGCACATGGAGCTGGTTCATTATGCGGTCGCGGCATGAGTTCCAAACCGAACTCCACTCTGGGGTTTGAAAGACGGCATAATCCGATGCTCGGCTTTGATTCCTATGAATCATTTCATCTCGCCATGAGCCAGGACTTCCCTGCTCGCCCGAAGAGTTTTACTCACATCATCTCGACAAACGCCAACGGCACCCCGCTACTGGAACGGTGCCCGGTGGACCTGGCTATGGAGCCCATGCGCTTTGAAGAGAAAATGATCGACGGCGCAACAGTCATCGACGTCAGAGATGCAGCATCCTACGCCGGATACCATGTCCCGGGATCGCTCAACATCGGGTTTGAACCCAGCTTGGCCAACTGGGTAGGTATGGTGGTTGAACCGAATGCCGATCTCCTGCTTATTGTGGATTCCAAAAACGACTATGACCGGATGCGGACCGAACTGCACCGAATCGGTTACGACAATATTCTCGGCTACCTTTCCGGTGGGATCCAATCCTGGGTCTACAGTGGCAGACCTGTGGACAAACTCTCCATCGAGTCTGCTCAGGACATCCAGCATAACCTTGAAAGCAATACTCCGCTCAGCCTTATCGACGTGCGAACACCTGGTGAGGTCGGCAAAGGCATCATCCCCGGTGCCAAAACCATTCCGCTGGCCGATATCCTTGATGGCAAATTCGGACTGGCAGAAGATGAACACCATATCCTCTACTGCGCCTCGGGATATCGCTCCAATATCGCAGCATCCTATCTGCAACGACACGGATACTGGGATGTAAAAGCGCTTGCAGGCGGCTTTCTGGCCTGGTCACGAGCAGGATACAACATCGAAAAATAGCACACACATGCAGGGCCTTGAATTTCAAGGCCCTGTCTTTTTGGACTCCACCAAGAGTTTGCCCCCTTCTTTCCTCCGCCGTCTTTACTGTCTAACTGTTGAAACGATCATCAGTTATTATACGGCTATAAAAGTATTACGCACAAAGTTATCCCCATGCGGAAGTGCAGCTTGTGCAACCTCTCTCTCCCGTCCTTAACAGAACATCAAATTGCCTAAAATTCGGCCAGCGGCACACATCGCTCGGGCAACGGTATTCAAACCGCTTGACCCTCTTTCTTGAAAAAGGGACAAATTCATACAGGAATGAATAGCCTCCTCATGCGGTCCAACCGACGATAGCCAACAATGATTTCATTCAAAGGCTTTTTCGAGAGGGAGAGGAGGCGTTCATTCCGTTACTGAATACGGAACCGGAAATTATTTCTAGTTCAAGATCTAATCCGTAACTCTTGGAGTATCAGACATGCCCAAAAAGATGAAAACCATGGACGGCAACACCGCCGCAGCTCACGTGGCTTACGCCATGTCGGAAACTGCCGCCATCTACCCCATCACACCTTCAACTCCCATGGGTGAAATAGCAGATGAATGGGCGGCCCAGGGACGAAAGAACATTTTCGGCCAAACCGTACAAATCCGCCAGATGCAATCCGAAGCGGGCGCAGCCGGAGCTGTGCACGGCTCTTTGGCCGGTGGCGCCTTGACCACGACCTTCACAGCATCTCAAGGCCTGCTGTTGATGATCCCGAACATGTACAAGATTTCCGGAGAACTTCTCCCCGGGGTATTTCATGTATCTGCGCGTGCAGTGGCAGCTCACGCCCTTTCCATTTTTGGCGACCATCAGGATGTCATGGCCTGTCGCCAAACCGGATTCGCCATGCTGTTTTCCAACTCCGTACAGGAAGTCATGGACCTGTCGCTGGTTGCCCACCTAGCCAGCATAGAATCCTCCATACCGTTTGTATCCTCTTTTGACGGTTTCAGGACATCCCATGAAATCCAGAAAATCGAAGTGATCGACTATGATGACATGAAGCCTCTCTTGAACAAAGAGAAGCTGGCACAGTTCAGAGCCAAGGCTATGAACCCGGAGCACCCGGACATTCGTGGCACAGCACAAAACCCGGACATCTACTTCCAGGGAAGAGAGACAATCAACAAGTACTACGATGCCATTCCCGACATTGTTGAACAGTACATGAAGAAGGTAAGCGACCTCACTGGTCGTCAGTACAACCTTTTCGACTACGTTGGTCATCCTGAAGCGGAACGCTTGATCATCGCCATGGGGTCCTCCTGCGAATGCATCGAGGAAACAGTCAACTATCTCAACACTACCGGCGAGAAGGTCGGCCTGTTGAAAGTCCGTCTTTACCGCCCGTTTTCCGTCAAGCACATGGTCCAGGCCATCCCCAAAACAGTTCAGTCCATAGCCGTTCTTGATCGAACCAAAGAGCCAGGGTCACTAGGAGAACCTCTGTATCTGGATGTGTGCGCTGCGTATTCCGGTGTGGATAATGCTCCTGTCATAGTTGGCGGCCGATACGGCCTCGGTTCCAAGGAGTTTACACCGGCCATGACAAAATCGGTGTTCGACTCACTGAACAATCCCAAGCACAACTTCACGGTCGGCATCACTGATGATGTATCCAACCTGTCTCTGTTTGATTGTGACTGTGTCGACACGACACCGGAAGGCACTGTGCAGTGTAAATTCTGGGGACTCGGCTCAGATGGCACGGTCGGAGCCAACAAACAGGCCATTAAGATTATCGGCGACAATACAGATATGTATGCTCAGGGCTATTTTGCCTACGACTCGAAAAAATCGGGTGGTATCACCATCTCCCACCTTCGTTTCGGCAACAAGCCATTGCAGTCGACCTATCTTGTCAAAGACGCCGACTACATTGCCTGTCACAACCCAAGCTACGTCAATCTCTATGACGTTCTGGAAGGTATCAAAGAAGGCGGCACGTTTGTCCTGAACAGCCCGTGGACAGCTGAAGAAATGGATGAAAAACTCCCAGCGGAGATGAGACAGACGCTGGCAGAGAAAAACATCAAATTCTACACGGTGGATGCCGTGAAGATTGCCAGTGAAGTTGGCCTTGGTGGTCGTATCAATATGGTGATGCAGACTGCATTCTTCAAACTTGCCGATGTCATTCCCTTTGACCAGGCAGTTTCTCTTCTCAAAGAAGGCATCGAAGCTGCGTATGGCAAGAAAGGACCTAAAATTGTCGAAATGAACAATGCCGCGGTCGACCAAGCCACTGATGCCATTGTTGAAATCCCTGTTCCGGAAGCATGGAAAGACCTTGAGCCGACCTCTGCCGACCAATCTGATGAACCGGACTACGTTAAGAATGTCATGCGCCCGGTACTCGCTCAAAAAGGCGACACGCTTCCTGTTTCAGCATTCACTCCAGACGGGACCATGCCGGCAGCCACATCAAAATATGAAAAGCGCGGTGTGGCGATACTGGTCCCTCAATGGATCAAGGACAACTGCATCCAGTGCAACCAATGCGCCTTCGTGTGCCCCCACTCGGCCTTGCGCCCGGTGCTCGCAACCGAAGAGGAACTTTCAGGCGCACCTGATACATTTGAAATGCTTGATGCGATCGGTAAAGACGTCAAGGGCATGAAGTACAGAATGCAAGTGAACAGCTTGGACTGTCTCGGGTGTGGCAACTGCGCCGACATTTGTCCTGCCAAGGAAAAAGCACTCGTCATGCATCCCATCGCGACACAAAAGCCCGAGCAGATTCCCAACTTCAACTTCTCGGACACCATCAGCTACAAAGACGCCTTTGGCCGTGACACCCTCAAGGGCAGCCAGTTCCGTCAATCTCTGATGGAATTCTCCGGTGCGTGTGCCGGTTGCGGTGAAACGCCCTATGTAAAGGTCATTACCCAACTCTTTGGCGAGCGCATGGTCATAGCCAATGCGACCGGTTGTTCATCAATCTGGGGGGCCTCGGCACCAACTACACCATACACTGTCAACAAGGATGGTCATGGGCCAGCCTGGGGCAACTCGCTCTTTGAAGATGCTGCCGAGTTCGGCTTCGGCATTGAGATGGCTACTGACCAACGCAGAGCCCATTTGACGCAGTTGATCACAGATTACGCACAATCAGCCACGGGAGAACTCAAGGAAAGCATGCAACAATGGTTGGATGTTAAAGATGACGCCGAAGCATCCAAATCAGCAGGCAATGCACTGAAGGCACAACTTGCTGGTGCAACAGATGAAACACTGCAGGAAATAGCATCCATGTCCGACCTGTTAACCAAGCAATCCATATGGGTGTTTGGTGGCGATGGATGGGCCTATGATATTGGTTTCGGTGGCCTGGATCATGTCATCGCCTCGGGCAAGGATATCAACCTGCTCGTAATGGATACTGAAGTGTATTCCAACACAGGCGGACAATCTTCGAAGGCAACGCCTCTGGGTTCGATCGCCAAGTTCGCTGCGGCTGGTAAAGGAACCGGCAAAAAGGACCTTGGCCGAATCGCCATGACCTACGGATATGTGTACGTCGCATCTGTAGCCATGGGAGCCAACAAGCAGCAGTTCCTCAAGGCCATCAAGGAAGCTGAAGCATACGATGGCCCTTCTGTGATTATTGCCTATGCTCCTTGCATCAACCAGGGAATCAAAAAAGGCATGGGCAAAACACAGTATGAGCAAAAACTCGCGGTGGAATCAGGATACTGGCCGCTTTATCGCTATAACCCGTCCCTGATTGATGAAGGGAAGAATCCCCTGACCCTGGACTCCAAGGCACCAGATGGCACTTTGCAGGACTTCCTTTCAGGTGAAAACCGCTATGCAATGCTCGAAAGATTCCATCCGGAACTCTCCAAGGCATTCAGAGAGAGTATCGAAAAAGACTACCAGCGCCGCTACGACATTCTTGAGCGTATGGCTTCCGATGCCTGTGGCGACAAATAAAACACCCTAACTCGTAATAAAAAAGCCCGCATTCAATGCGGGCTTTTTTATTGCTGATCAATCATGTGCCAAACCCAAACTATACTCTTTAACGACATTAGATGAGGGTAAGCTACATTTTACTCACATATGACACTACCCCTGCTCCAGACTATAAACAGTATTTCCCTGTGTCTAATACAACGGAGCTGGTGTTATATCATGGAATAGCAGACTTTAGATTTACCATTGAATTACCCTCTGCTAATATCCCTGATGCGAGCTTTTTCTCAGCAGAGAAAAGCCATCTTTAGTGAACTCAATGGAGAGATAAGAATGAATAATTGGAATGCACAAAAAGAAAAAGCGCACAATGCAAAGTCGGGTGCGCAGGTAGGTGCGTAAAAATGGAAAGCCACACACAGAGAAAAACAAAAAACCCGCCTAAACGACGGGTTTCATTGAGTTTCAGAGTGGTGGGTCACCAAGGAATCGAACCTTGAACCTCCGGATTAAGAGTCCGCTGCTCTGCCAATTGAGCTAGTGACCCACTCAGTGCCGCGGGTTGCCCTCGCGACGGAGTGAATAACTATAAGTAAGGCTTTCATTTGTCAACAAACTTTTTCATTTTTTTTCTCGTAAGGATGACATGCAGCTAAACAAATCGATTCGCACGCTGTTTCTCGCTTTTTTATTCCTGACACTTACTACCCTTGCATATGCTCAGGATGCAGCCGCCCCTGCCCAACTGGAAACGTCCATTGAGGCTTACGAAACCGAGAATGGAAAACTTGTACTGACTCTTACCATCGACATGGATGAAGAGTGGTACACGTATGGAAATGACCCTGGAGGCATGGGAAAACCCACACAATTGATAGCGACAGCTGCTGACGGCACTGTAGCGACAGTGTTCTATCCCAAAGGGGTAAGCAAGCCTGACGCTTTTGACCCAACCGTCATGGTCAACAAGTACTTTGGCGGCACCAAAATCTATGCTGTCTTCCCTAAAGGAACACCGCTCCCCATACAACTCAGATTGGACTTGCTGCTTTGCCATCCAACCAAATGCGTACCGGCTAGAAAGGACCTCAGCTACACGAGCGATACACCTTTCCCATCCGCTGAAGCGCAGGAGTGGTGGAAGTCCTTTTCAGCGCTTGCCCCAGGAGAAAAAGGTGCAGAGAAATCTCTCAGTGCCTCTAACGATTTTTCTGAGTGGGACTTTTCCCCCAGATACCTTCAGCCATCACTGGAAGTCACCAGTCTGTTCAAAGCCATTGCCATGGGACTGTTGGCAGGTCTCATTCTCAACATCATGCCTTGTGTGCTCCCTGTGGTCAGTCTGAAACTGACTGCGCTGCTCAACTCATCCCACATGAAAGACGAGAAGGAACGTATTTCGGCATTTCGAGAGCACAATATTTATTTCGCACTTGGCGCCATTTGCTTTTTCGTTTTTCTGGCGATCATTCTTGGTGCAACAGGTCAAGCCTGGGGAGCGTTGTTCCAAAAGCAATGGCTTGTCATGGGCATTGCCATGGTAATCCTTGCCTTATCGCTCAGCCTGTTTGGATTTTTCCATCTCCCCATAGTTGATCTCAAGTTCGGTTCTGAAAGCGACAGTCCGCGCGTGCAGGCATTCTTCACAGGCAACCTGACCACACTACTGGCAACGCCATGCAGCGGGCCATTCCTTGGCGGAGTTCTAAGCTGGGCACTGGTACAAGGGCCTGTGGTTATTGCTACCGTGTTCATATCTATTGGCGTGGGTATGTCATCACCTTACCTGCTTATGGCTATCAATCCCCGCCTGTCCCGCTTTCTGCCCAAATCCGGCCCATGGATCGCATACGTGGAAAAAGGGATTGCCTTCTTCCTTGTCGCTACTTCATTTTATCTTATCTCAATCGCGCTGGGGAGTGAAACGCTGCGCATACTCGCACCCCTGTGGGCGATCCTTTTCGGCGTATGGGTATGGAAGCAGACCAAGACCTCAATCTTCATTCGACAGTGGTCAGCGCGACTCGTTTGCATGCTCATACTAATAGGCGCGATCATCTGGACTACCCCACCCAAGGTAGATGAACAGCTGTGGGTGGAATTCACCCCCGCAGTATTTAATCAGCGCGTGGGTAAGGAAGCACTGCTTCTCGATTTCACTGCTGACTGGTGTCCGACATGCAAAGTACTTGAAGCAACAGTTCTTACTCCTGAAAATATTACTCGTTGGAAAAATGACTACAATGTGACATTCGTTCGTGTCGATATGACTGAACGGAATGTAGAAGCAGAAACACTGCTCAAAAAGCTCGGTTCAGTTTCTCTGCCAACCGCTGCATTCTTCATCCCCGGAGATGAAGCGTCACGACCATGGGTATTGCGTGATTTATTCACGGAATCTCAGCTTGAAAACTTACTGCAATCATGGAAAAAGTAGCAAAAAATAAGGAGCCGACATGTTGAATTTCCAATATTTCATGCCCACCAGAGTCCTATTCGGTCCTGATATGATCGACCAACTGGGCGAGACATCACACCTTCCCAAAGGAAGCAAAGCCATGATCGTCATTGGCGAATCAGGAGCTATGATAAAGCACGGGTACCTTTCCAAAGTACAAAGCCAGCTCGCCAAACAGGATGTTCAAAGCATCGTATTTGATAAAGTCATGCCTAACCCTGAGTCAGCTCAGGTTGATGAAGCTGCTGCCATATGCCGCGAAAAAGAAGTCGAATTCATTGTCGGTCTTGGCGGAGGATCAACTATTGATTCTGCAAAGGCCATCGCTTTGATGGCAACCAACAGTGGCAACTACTGGGATTATATGCAGTCCGGCTCTGGCGGCGGTGTAGAACCTGAAAATGACGCCTTGCCCATTGTGGCAATTCCCACAACTGCAGGAACCGGGACCGAAGCTGACCCGTGGACGGTCATCACCAAGAGTGATTCTGCTGAGAAGATCGGCTGGGGCAACGACTCCACTTTCCCAGTGCTTTCCATCGTCGATCCCAAACTCATGCTTTCCGTTCCTCCCAAACAGACGGCTTATACCGGCATGGATGCCTTTTTCCACGCAGTTGAAGCATATCTGGCAACATGCAGGCAACCGGCCAGTGACATGCTCGCATTGGAAGCTGTCCACCTCATTGCGCACACGCTGCCTGAGGCCGTAGCCAATGGTGACGACCTTGAAGCACGGACCGTGATGGCCTGGGCCAGTACCGCTGCCGGGATGTGCGAGTCATATTCCTCATGCATCTCCCACCACTCGCTTGAGCATGCCCTTTCAGCATTCCATCCGGACCTGCCCCACGGCGCAGGATTGGTAATGCTGTCCAAGGCCTATTTCGGCTTTCTTGCCTCTCGCGGTGAGGAGAGACTCGGAGACCTCGCCCTTGCAATGGGTGACACATTGCAAGAGGACCTTGAAGAAGAAGTCCCGGGAGTTGCCTTCCTTGATGCCCTTGACCGGCTTATTACCCAAGTCGGCCTAGCCGATGAAAAGCTGTCCGACTACGGGGTCACGCGAGAAGAAATTCCCGATTTGGCAGAAAACGCCCTGACCACCATGGGAGCACTCTTCGACATTACTCCCGTGCCCATGTCTCAAGACGATGTTATTGCCATCTTTGAGGCGGCATACGAATAAAAAAAGAAAAGGCGCACGATGGATCGTGCGCCTTTTTTCATAGCTATGAATCAAACTAAACTAAAAGATCATCCTGAACTTTTAAATCTGTATACTGGTGCTGACTACACCGAAAGCAAATCAACCGAATCAACGAATACTCTTCGTCGGTTCATGGTCGGTTTTCTCTTTTACTCTCCCCGCTGGTTGACCTATCTCTTCCGGCTACGATCCGTTGTAGCCAAGGTGTTGCGTATCGAGGACGTCAAATTCGACACAAAACCACAGAATGAAGAATCCATCAGCTTTGCTCCGGGAGACACCTGCTCCGTCTTCACCGTATTGCACAGCAAGGAAGACGACTACCTAGCCCTGAGATATGAAGCAAACCATCTTCGAGCCGACATACTTACCATGATGACACCGCTACCCAATGGCATGAACCACTTTGAAATAGACACAATAGTCAATTACAAACACTGGACCGGCCGTTTCTACTTCTTCCTGGTCAGACCGTTTCACCATCTGATTTTTTCCCGAATGATCCATGCTGGGAAAACGAGATAGCTACTCAACCGGCACCATTTCGTAAGAATCGCCAGTAATACACCGGCAACCATCTGCGGTGATCTCAAAGGTGTTTTCAACGCCAACCATACCAACACCACGAATCCCTTGCTTTGGTTCGATGGCGATGACCATTCCCTGTTGAAGCGGCGAATCAAACCCTTTGGCAATGGGAGGGAATTCATCGATGGTCAACCCGATTCCATGACCTATGAAGGGTACCTGATTCTCATCAAGTCCCATGAACCCTTCTGCATATCCACGCTTTTCGGCCTGCTCTATGCAATACGCATACAAGTCGCTGGGCAGCACGCCGGGTGCAGCATTTTCACAGACCCAATCCTGCATTTCGATACAGAAATCATGCGCCTGTCTGACTTCATCCGGTATGGATGATTCCTCTCCTGCGAAATATGCCTGCGTTTTATCTGTATGGTACCCTTCAATCTGGAAACCAATATCCAGCATGAGCGGTTCACCCGGCTCCCATACCTTGCTTGCGCTCCCCATGAGCGCCGACCCCGGATGCTCTCCGCGCAAACCAAGTGGGCCATTGAAAGAACTGGGGTAATTGCCCGAGTCACCTGCGGCCACATGTCCTAAAAAGGCTTCTTCGCCGTGGGCCTGCATCCGTAGTATGCCCATGTGTCCTTCAGCAAAGAACACCTCCCACGCCAAATGAGATATCTCGCGTTCCGTCATGCCAGGCTGAATTTTTTCAGGCAGGATGTCGTACAAACACTTGTGATGAATGGCGCCGCATCGGCGCATGATGTCCAGTTCGTATTCGGACTTTACCATTTTAGCCAATGCTATTGCATGGTCACCAGAGACAATTGTATGCTCTTTCAGCTTTGAGGCGAGCATATTTCCAAGCTGCCATGTCAACCCACTCATCACGGCCGCAACCACCTTGGTCAGCGGGCTGTTTACATTGGCGCAAATAGGACCAAGCTCAGAGTAGGACTTGAACTGATAGATGTGTTTCAGAGGTGATTCGAGTCGGGCCCTGTTGACACCCTTGCGAATCATCAGTACCGGTTCGCCTTCCATGGGAAGCCACAGGACGCCCTGGCCAAATGTTCCTGTTAAATAATAGATATTGAGACGCGAAAAAACCAGAATCCCGCCAGCCTTTTCTGCTACGGTTTTCAAATGAGAACGAACACTGTCGTGTCGCAACCTGAGTTCATCTGCCGAAATATGTCGAGTGGGTTCAAACAAAACCTTCTCCTTGCTATATAAGGCCTAGGCAACCAAAATGGATTCCTGTAAGAGAATCCCCTTAATTAACGAGGTGAATAATGCTGTACAACGATAAAGAGCTAGCTGCCATGCTGGCTGAGGTCAAGACAATAGCCGTAATCGGTGCTGTCGATAAGCCAGGGCGCCCTGTAGATGGTGTTGGCAGGGAAATGATTGATATGGGTTTTGATGTCATTCCCGTCCATCCCATTCGCAAAGACGTATGGGGACTGGAAACTTATGCTTCCGTAAAAGATATCGACCGCCCTGTTGATGTTGTTGATCTGTTTCGAAACGCCCAGTTTTGTCCGGATCATGCCCGTGAAGTGCTTGCCATGGAACACAAGCCCAAGTGTTTTTGGATGCAGTCCGGTATTATCAGCCCGGAAGCACGTGAAATCCTGGCTGACAGCGGTATCGTCGTCATTGAAGACCGCTGCCTGAAGGTTGAACTCCAGCGCTTTGGAATCACTCGATGACCGTATCCGCATTTGATTGCCGCATGTGCGGTCACTGTTGCCATGGCGAAGGCGGTATTGTCATGACCGCCAAGGACAGACAACGCCTTTCCGCCTTTCTCGGAATCACCGAAGCTGAGCTTGTAGAAAAGTATACGGAAGAACGAGGTGGAAAACTGCACCTCATCACTAAAGAAGACGGATACTGCTTCTTTTTCAAAGAAGGCTGTGGTGTCCATCCCGGCAGGCCGGATATATGTCGTGCCTGGCCATACTTCCGCGGTAACCTTATTGATTCAATGAGTTGGGAGATGATTCAGGAGTACTGTCCGGGAGTTAATCCAGAGGCGGGACATGCTGAATTTGTGAAACAGGGAAAGCAGTATTTGCGCGACGAAGACCTTTTGCGCTATGATCCCGACTCTCCCAATGCCCTGATTTCAGACGACTAAACAAATAAAGGACAATGATATGACCCTCCAAGAGTGCTACCGGATACTACAGCTTGATTCTGGAGCTAGTCTGGATGAGGTCAAATCCGCCTTTCGAAAACTCGCTTTCAAATATCACCCGGATCTGAATTCAGATCCGGGTGCCAGTTCCCGATTTCGGGAAGTGAATGAAGCGTATGTCTTTGCCAAAGAACAGTTGCAAGACGCCCAGGGCAAGCAAAAGCAATCTCCACGGGCAGACAAAGGGCCCAAGGCCAGCCGAAACGAAGGAGCAAAGGCGTATCAACGTCAACAACCCGGCCCCGGCGCCCAAAAGAAAGCTCAACGCAAAGCGCACAGCACAGCCCGTTCCCGCCAGCAAAATTTCTACTACAAAGAAGAAGAGGTTCTCAAAACCATCCTTGGGGACCCGTTCGCCAAAAAGGTTTTTGAAGACATATACAGCCAGATTCGTAAAGAGCAACCGGGCTACAAAGGTCCGCTTGAACTGAAAAAACGAAGCCTGCAACTGCACTGGGGTGAGCGCACACTCAACCTTGATTTCTCCAAGGGTATTCGCGGCTCAATCAAATCATGGTTGAAACATCAGATGGACCATGAACAGACTGTTTACTTTCCCGCGATACATCTGGTTCCCGGACGCAAGATACGAATCTCGGTTGAGCAAAAATTCACGGACGGACCAAAGTCTATCGAAGTCACACTCCCCAAAGACTTTGTAGTTGGAAGACCTATCCGACTGAAAGGACTAGGAAAAAAACTTGGCCCTATCAAAGGGGATCTGCTGCTGAAGATCTTGGCAAAGTGACAAATTTCTCTGCTTCCCATACTCACGGAATACAATAGACCTTTGCAGTCAAGGAGCGAGCAAACGCAATTCTGAAAGTACTACAGAGAGGCGTTTTTCGTCCCATGTCTCACCCAAACGGCGCTCAACCATGCTCATTTTAATTCAAGAACGGATCAGTCAAAAATGAACTAGTTACATTATGGTTCAGACCCGTTCTGGATTTAACCATTTTTGACAAATCAAAAAAACCCCTTGTTTTCCCCCATTTTTTTTACTAGTTGGCTAATTATAAAGAAATCCATAGCGGAGGGACCATGCTCGCCATATTCGATTACAAAGCGGGAAATCAGACAAGTGTTCACAGAGCATTGGAGCACTTAGGTGTTCCAAATAAAATAACTAATGCTCCAGAAGACCTGGACAATGCCGTCGGTATCATCTTTCCCGGTGTCGGCGCAGCCGGTCAAGCCATGGAAGAGCTCCATTCAGCCGGCCTCGACGATGTCATTAAAGAACTCATCAAAAAGAAAAAACCCGTCCTGGGCATCTGTGTAGGGTGTCAAATACTACTGGACTATAGTGAAGAAAACGACACCAAGGCACTGGAAGTCATCCCTGGTGAATGTCGACTCTTCAATCCTTCATGGGTCGATTACGAGAACATTCCAATTCGTGTCCCTCACATGGGCTGGAATCAGGTTGCAGTCAAAAAAGAATGCGAACTTTTCAAGAATATTGATGAAAAAGCCGACTTCTATTTTGTGCACAGCTACTACCCTGCCCCCTCGGACGAATTTGTAATCGCCACGACCCGATATGGAATCGACTTTTGCTCCGTACATGGAAAGCAAGGTTTGTGGGCAGTACAGTTCCACCCGGAAAAAAGCGGCAGGCCTGGACTTCAACTTCTTCAAAATTTCTACAACTACTGTCAGGAGGCCGCCGATGCTGAGTAAGCGCATTATCCCCTGCCTCGACGTGCGGAATGGACGTCTGACCAAGGGGATCAAGTTCAAAGGCAACGTGGATATCGGCGACCCGGTTGAAACGGCTAAAAAATACTATGAAGAAGGTGCAGACGAGATCGTCTTTTACGACATCACCGCCTCGCATGAAGATCGTGGTATTTTCCTTGATGTTGTAGAACAGGTTGCCTCACAAATATTCATTCCATTCTCTGTTGGTGGCGGAATCAATTCCGTAGACGACATGCGAGATGTTCTCCTTGCCGGAGCCGAAAAAGTTTCAGTCAACTCCGGAGCAGTCAAAAATCCCGACATCATCAGCGAGGGAGCTGCCCGTTTTGGCTCACAATGTGTCGTCCTCGGCATGGACGTCAAACGTGTAGACAAGTCTGAAGACATTCCCTCTGGATTTGAAATCGTCATTCACGGCGGTCGAAAGTACATGGGCCTTGATGCATTGGAGTGGGCAAAGACTGGCGAAGCCCTTGGCGCAGGTGAAATTTGCCTGAACTCAATTGACGCGGACGGCGTTAAAAATGGATATGATATCGAGTTAACCCGTCTTGTTTCTGAGTCCGTCACCATTCCGGTAATTGCATCCGGCGGTGCAGGAAGCCCGCAGCACATGGTAGAAGCCGTAACCGATGGTCGGGCAACAGCAGCGCTTATCGCATCTATTGTCCACTATGGAGAGTATACGATACCGGAGCTGAAAAAATACATGAAGGATGCCGGAGTGCAGATACGATCTGTTTGGTAGCATTCTTCCTAGTTAGCAATAAAAAAGGCCACAATCGATTGTGGCCTTTTTTATTGCCTTGCGGACATAGTCCTGTTTTGTTTGAGACTCCATAAAGCAACAACTTTGTAAGCCTTCAGTACCAGAATAAGAACTCGAGCTTCTTTGACAAAGCCTTTTTTTCATGTACCCTTACAGTAATGTTATCGTATGCTGGAAATTGATAATAGCAAACATGAAGGAGTACACTCATGTCGAACCGTGAAGAAATCGTACAGAAGATAAAAGCTAAGGTGGACGAACTCAATGCCGAGGTCTCTCGCCTGGAAGCCAAAGCAAAAGGAACTGAAGCCGATCTTCGAATCAAGTACAAAGACGAAATTGCCAAGTTGAAGGAGCGTCGGGAGGAGGCCAAAGCCAAAATCGAAGAGTTCCAACAGGCTGGAGATAGCGCTTGGCAAGATTTGAAAGTTGGACTCCAGGGAGCTTGGGACTACCTTGATGAGGCCATCAAATCAGCCAAATCTCGTTTCTAACAAACGCGATACAAGCAGAACCATAACAAAACAAGACCAGTACCCATGATCATGGGTACTGGTCTTTCATTCTCTTCGCGGAGTACCAAAGCACCCCAGCAAGAATCAGACAGTGGCAGGCAGTCTATTCGCTAACGAATGTACCGCTTTTACCGCCACTTTTGTATACTAGGCGACAAGCATCAATAACAATGTCCTTTTGAACGGCTTTGCACATATCGTAGATGGTTGCAGCAGCCATCTGGGCAGCAACCAAAGCCTCCATTTCTACACCCGTCTTGTAACTGGTGCGAACCTCGGCCTCCAACTCAATGACAGACTCGCTATCAACCACATTAAAGCGAATATCTACATAAGAGATTGGCAACGGATGGCACATGGGAATCAAATCAGACGTGCGTTTCGCAGCCTGAATCCCGGCAATTTTGGCAGTTGTCAATACATCACCTTTGGGCAATGCATTTTCCTTGAGCAATTGCAAAGTTTCTGGAGCAAGACGTATCAAACACCGGACAATGGCAGTACGTGCGCTGTCCTTTTTGCTTGAAACGTCAACCATCCTGGCATTGCCATCATCATCCATGTGCGAAAAGCCGTCAGACACGTTATTCACCCATTACCTTGTCTTTCGCTTTCTTGAAAAAGCCTTTGGCCTTGTTGGTCAGTTTACCGGCCTCGATCTCCGCAAACTCTTTGAGCAACTCTTCCTGACGACTATTGATGCTCGTCGGGGTCTTAACCGTGACCTCTACAAGCAGATCGCCTTTATGCGTGCTCCCCAAGTGTGGCAGCCCAAGACCGCGCAAACGGAAAACCTCACCGCTTTGCGTTCCCTTGGGAATATCGAGATCAACAGGCTCTTCCAACGTGGGAACTTCCAATCGATGCCCAAGGGCTGCTTCAACAAAAGTTATTTCGCGGCTGATAATAAGGTTCTGGCCTTGTCGCTGAAACACCTTATCCGGTTCAACATGTATCACAACATAAAGATCACCGGGAGGGCCACCATTGAAGCCAGCCTCACCTTCGCCTCGAAGACGAAGTCGGGAATTGTTATCCACACCAGCCGGAATACGAACTTTGAGGTCCTTTTCCCGTATAACCGAGCCACGTCCCATACAATCGTCACATGGATCAGTTATGATCTGACCTGCTCCACGACAGTTGGGACAGGTTACAGAAATACGGAAGAAACCTTGAGCCTGCTGAACACTACCTGCCCCACCACATTGCGGGCATGTATCAGGCTGTGTACCCGGTGAAGAACCTGAGCCATCACAGGTGTCACATTTCTGCTCGACAGGAAGCTGGATATCAACTTCAGCACCCTGTGCAGCTTCGCGGAAAGTAATGTCCAGATTGTACCGCAAATCCGCCCCGGGACGCGGCCTGTTTGCACCACCTCGTCCACCTGCAGCGGAAAACCCAAACATTTCCCCAAAGATGTCACTGAAAGCACCGAAAACATCTTCATTACTGGAAAATCCGGAGAAACCGTTGCCACTGACCCCTTCATGTCCGAAGCGGTCGTATGTCTGACGCTTTTCCGCATTCCCCAAGACTTCGTATGCTTCCGCAGCTTCTTTGAACTTGGCTTCAGCCTCGGGATCATCCTGATTGCGATCAGGGTGATATTTAAAGGCAAGCTTACGGTACGCTGTCTTTATTTCAGACTCTGAAGCATCCTGAGAAACACCGAGAAGCTCGTAGTAATCGCGTTTTGCCATGACTACTTGTCAGCATCCTCAGAAGGAATATCAATGTTGGCCTCAGCAATGGGACGATCCGGAAGGATTTTGCCCGCAGCAATTTCACGCAAGGAGCTTACGATCTCCTTGTTCTTGCTTTCAACAAGAGGCTCGTAACCTTCGCGATACTGCTTGACGCGTTTAATGCCCATCTGCGTAATGAGAAAGCGGTTGCTGACCTGAGCCAGACAATCTTCAACTGTAATGCGTGCCATAATTATTCTCCTTAAGAATAGATCCTTTACAGGCGTTTCTCAACCGTCGGCCGATGAAACGTTGGCAGGAAACATTCCCTGCAAATCCTTGAGTAGTCTACTTGAGACAGGATAATACATCCCGTCACCGTTTTTCATCCAACATTGCCCCTGGGGCAACTTGGGGTCAGCATAAAACGTAATCTCCGCCAATGCTCCACCCTTTTCGTCAACCAGCTTGCAGTAAAGCAAGGGCATGGCTGTAGCGGGAAGATTGTTGAGCGGTAATGCTTCAAACTGTAACTCTGTAAATCGCCAGAGGAACATGTCAATGCCGGGTATATCTTTTTCTACCCCGAGAAGCCGCCAACTCTTTTCACCACGCTGCATTTCATATTCAGCTCTACCATGCATGACAATAAAACGTGCGACCTTTCCGATATCCAGCTTGAGAACGGAACGTCCCTGAATATCAAAAGCACTACGGGTTAACTGTGCAACACTTTGTCCGTCCAAGATAAACGGCACCGTTAGCCATGAGGATTTCCCCATGTAAATATCAGGTGCTCCTTCAACGGCATAAAAAGCAACCGTCGAAGGCGCTTCTTTTTCGCCGGACCATACACGAAGGGTCAGCGACGGTATTTTATTATCAAAACTAACCGGCTCCATCACAAGACTATTTGCCCTGAGCAAAGCCAGCGAGTGAATATAAAGATTCAATTGGGAGTTTGATGCAGGCTCGTCTTTCAGGTAGCCCGGCAAATTGAAAAAGTATCCATCTTTGCGCTTTTCTACCAACCAACTGGAACCAAAAGGCTGAAGAAGTTGCAACCGTGTTATTGCCTTCTCGTCAAACTGGAAAACACGCTTATCTAAAAACCAACCTGTTTCAACATCCAACAATCCCAAAACGTCTTTATCGAACTCATACACAAGTGAGGGGCTTCGAGAACTCCAAGCATATACGCTGCCGTTATCCGCCGGAGCCATTTTAATAGTCAGATTCTCGCTATTGGCCTTGGCAAAAGACAACGTCACAACCAACTGTGGCGACTCCAGCCCATACGCTTCAGGGCCACCTCGATCAAAGCCAACAACGGAACGATATGGTGCGATCTCCGTTATACGCTGCACATATTCAGCAACCCTGTCCGGCAGGGCGTGAGCAGTAATATCATCCGAGGTACTTGGGACTCGCGCCTTCCACCCGCCCTTGACAGTTTCAAGCAGAATTGAACCCTTTGCGCCTTGGACTTGAATTGAACGCACATCATCGCCAGGACTCGACAACCAGGAAGAATTGTCAAAATCCCTTTTTTCTATTGTATTGAACCAATACCCCACACCGGCGACAACCGCCAGGATGACTATACTGACCACAAACGAAATCCGTTTCAAATCATCCCTCCGACGGAAAAGCAGAAACTCTTTGGCCTATTAGCCAAGTGACGTTGAGGAAGCTTGATAAAATGCCTCAAAGAGCGCTTGCAAGTCAAGCGGGAATAATCTATCTGGCTCCACTGGCGGGTATCACAGACGACAAGCACCATCGGGGAGGAAGAAAACTAATGGCATCTTGGGGCAAACTTACCTTTGCGCAGAAGAAGTGTGTTTCGGCAACCGGCAAACTCATGCAACAAACCGAAATGGTTAATCATGGGGCGAGAATTGGCGTAGCCGCGTCCGGAGGTGTCGACAGCTTTCTCATGCTCAAGGTCTTAACTATTCGTAAAGCCATAATGCCGTTCCCGGTAGAGTTGATGGCGCTGCACATCAATGCAGGCTTTGACAACGAATCACATGCTCCATTGGTGGATTGGTGCGCTGACCACGGTGTATCGCTCCACGTAGAGCTTACGGATTATGGCCCCCGTGCTCACTCTGAAGAGAATCGCAAGAACTCCCCCTGCTTTTACTGCAGCATGCTTCGAAGGAAGCGACTGTTCGAACTATGCAGAGACTATGGCCTTACCCACTTGGCCTTCGGTCACAATGCCGACGACAATGTTGTCACGTTCTTCATGAATATCCTGCAAAATGGACGGGCCGACGGCATGTCGGCAAGTGAATCGTTCTTTGGCGGCAACCTGCAGGTCATTCGCCCCACCATGCTTCTGGATAAAAAAACGGTAATCAAAGCTGCCAATCAGTGGGAACTTCCCGTCTGGGAAAACACCTGCCCTTCCAATGGCGTTACAAAACGCGACGAAGTACATGACTGGCTCCGGTCAGCGTGGAAAAACGACAAGCGAATAAAGAACAATATCTTCAATGCCATAACGCGACAACAGGTTGACTTGACACGTGAAAAACCCTAGATTAGGTTTGTTTCAGCCTTGCTCCTGGCTGGCCACAACTCTATAACCAACTGCAAAGGCTATGCTTTTCAGAAAATACCAAATAGTTGTCTTCAAAGACAAACAGGGTACTTGTAAGAAATTTCAAGTGCGTGGATGGTTTATTGCCTCCTTATTCCTCCTCATGATTGGGCTTACCGCAGGCAATGTTTTGCTGTGGGAGAAGTACTCCAACCATGCAAGACTGGAGAAAGGACTCACTCTGGCCGAAAAGACTGTACAAGAACAAAAGACACAACTTCTCAGCCTGTCACAAAAAATATCTTCCCTCCAAAGCAACCTGGACAGAATCAGAGACTTTGATTCCAAGTTGCGTGTCATGATCAACTTGGATCAGGACGGCAGCCAGGCCACCGCTCCTCAGGGCGGCCCAGCCAATGAAAACTTTTCCAAAGGATATCTGCCTCTGTACAGACAAGAACTGCTTGCCCGAAAGATGCATGAATTCCTTCGTCAACTAAATGTTGAAGCTCGACTGGAAGAAGTAAAGCAACAAGAAATCATGCACACCTTGAGGAGCAACCAGAACATCCTTGAGGCGACTCCTTCCATCTGGCCAACATCCGGCTGGGTTACTTCCGGCTTTGCATGGAGAACCTCACCTTTCACCGGCAAACGTGAGTTCCACAAAGGCATAGACATTTCCGCCCCACGCGGAACACCCGTCTATGCTCCAGCCCGGGGTAGCGTCAGCTTCACCGGGCGGGATGGTGCTTACGGCTTGAGTATCCGACTCAAGCACAACACAAGCCTCACAACCCGTTTTGCTCACCTGCATAGAATTGCCGTAAAATCCGGAAAAACAGTGACTCGTGGCGAGCTCATTGGCTACGTCGGCAATACAGGACGAAGCACTGGACCTCACCTGCACTATGAAGTCCGACTTAACGGCGTTCCGGTGAACCCCAAACGATACATACTGAACTAACCTGTTTATACATGTTCAATACAGTAACCCTCTTGGATTACATTCTTCCAAGAGGGTTATTTATTTGACGAGAGATTATTTCCTGTTACGCTTCGACCAACCGAAACGGTAAGAGTACCAGGCTCTGGTTCAGCTTTTGCAGAGATCGACACTATGGACATATTTGGATTTAGCCCCGGGGATATGCTCAGCTACATGCTGACCCTATTCAGAATTAGCATCGTGCTTTTTCTGATGCCTTTTTTTGGCGGGAAATCCATACCCAAAACAGCCAAGGCAGCACTCGTACTTGTACTGTCTGCAGCACTCTGGCCACAATTGTCTTTTCCAGGAGAGATGTTCCCGTCCACAGGGCTTGGTATCCTGCTCATGGTACTTGGAGAATTCATCCTAGGCTTGATACTTGGCATGCTGGTTCACTTTCTTTTCTCTGCTGTTCAATTCGGTGGCCAGATAATCGGTTTCCAAATGGGATTTGCCATGGTCAACGTTGTTGATCCAATTACAGGCGTATCCAATGCGATCACCGCTCATTTTCTGTATATGTGCACCATGCTCACCTTCCTGGTGCTCAACGGCCATCTGGCATTGTTGAATGCCCTGAGTCTCAGCTTTGAGTACATTCCCCCAGGTGGCCTATTGCTTACGCCTGCTGTCTCAAACAGCGTTCTGGAATTCTCAAACCTCATGTTTGTTCTTGCCATTAAGATCGCAGCTCCCATTATGGCCGCCTTATTTCTGGTTGACCTTTCGCTGGCCTTAATATCAAGAGCAGCTCCTCAAATGCATGTATTGGTACTTGGATTTCCTATCAAAATTTCTGTCGGATTCTTTTTTCTCGCGTTCATTTTCACCACCATGTCCATTTATGTAACGGACTTTCTCAGGGAGATTGAACTCATTTTCCGCACAATCATGAAAGCCGGATCACCTGGAGACTTCTAGGAACTAGCCATGGCACAAAAAGATCCGAGTAAAACAGAAAAAGCCACTGACAAAAGGCGAAACAAACAGCGCAAGGAAGGCAGTGTTCCCAAAAGTCAGGAGCTTTCAAAAACGCTCATCCTACTGGCAGGAATATTGGCATTACGCTTTCTAATTGGCTTTTATTACGAGCAATTTACTGAAATCTATGAGTGGACATTCCGAGAAGCCATTTCTTTGGATGTCAACAAACAGGTTGCCTACACCCTCTTTACGTGGGGCCTGCAAAAGATTTCCATAATGACACTTCCGTTCCTGTTGGTTCTCTTTGTTGTCTCTTTTACCACAATGCGTATGCAGGTCGGTAAACTTTGGACCCTGAAGCCTCTGAAACCTAAGTTTAGCAAACTCTTCAATGTTATCGGAGGCCTCAAACGCCTGTTCCTCAGCCCGAAAACATTGGTCAATCTAGGAAAAAGCCTCGGGCAGGCGATTGCCGTTGGCATCGCGCCATACATAGTAATCAAACAGGAGCTTCCGAACCTCCTTCCGCTGTTTTATGCAAATGCTCACGGCATAGCCACCTACCTGTTGGCTGTTGGCTATAAAATGGCCTACTACGCCCTCATTCCCATGATGATTATCGCATTGTTAGACTTGTGGTACACGCGCTGGGATTACGAGGAAGAGTTGAAAATGACCAAAGATGAGATCAAGGACGAGCGCAAACAGGCTGAAGGTAACCCCGAAATAAAGCAACGCCAAAAGCAGAAAATGATGGAGATGATGACAAGCAGGATGTTCCAGGACATCCCCAAGGCCGACGTTGTTATCACCAACCCCACTCACTTTGCAGTTGCCTTGCAATACGATGCCATGGTTGCTCCTGCCCCGCTGATTCTCGCCAAAGGTGTAAACCGAGTTGCTGAGCGAATTAAAGAAGTTGCAAAAGAAAACAACATTCCGATTGAAGCCAACCCACCCTTGGCACGCGCTTTGTATAAACAAGTGGAAATCGGGGAAACAATCCCGGAGGAACTCTTTCAGGCAGTAGCCGCCATCCTAGCGAAACTGGAAAAATTTAAAAGACGCTAAGGACTTACAGACAAGACACTTCCTCCAGGCAACGATAATCTACAGTGCCCAAGAGGTGTCAAAAACATGTCTCAATCTTCCAACGCTCCTCTGTCATCAAAAATCGACTACTCCAAGTTCGCCAAACAAGGCGACTTACTTCTCGCTGGCGGTGTTGTGGTCATCCTGTTTGTGATGCTCATTCCACTACCAACGTTTTTTATCGACTTCATGCTGACTGTCAGTATTTCGCTGGGACTTGTTGTTCTGGTCACATCAATGTTCATGGAATCCCCTCTTGAGTTCTCGATTTTCCCCACACTCCTCTTGGTCACCACCTTGCTGAGACTGGCTTTGAACGTTGCAACGACACGAGCTATCCTGCTCCACGGTGACGAAGGCACTGACGCAGCCGGTTCCGTCATTCAAAGTTTCGGTGAATTTGTTGTTGGTGGTAACTATGTCATCGGTATCGTCATTTTCCTGATCCTTTTTCTGTTGAATAAGCAGGTCATTGTTACTGGTACGACACGAATCGCAGAGGTCGCAGCCCGATTCACCTTGGATGCCATGCCCGGTAAGCAGATGGCCGTTGAGGCCGATCTTAACGCAGGGCTGATCACTGAGGAAGAGGCCAACGAGAAGCGCCAGTACATGCGCAGAGAAGCAGACTTCTACGGTGCAATGGACGGTGCTGGTAAGTTCGTTTCTGGAGATGTTAATGCCGGCTTCATGATCACCTGCATCAATATCATTGGTGGATTCCTTATTGGAATTATTCAAAAAGACATGGAGTGGATGGATGCAGCGCAAACATACACATTGCTGACTATCGGTGATGGTCTTGTTGCCACGATCCCTTCACTGATCATTTCCACATCGGCAGGTATCATCGTATCTCGCGCTGCTGCCGAAGCAAAGATGGGTGAGGAATTCATCGGGCAGCTGTCTTTCCACTACCGCGCACT
>CEUM01035769.1_pt1 | contig 52869 bp, 32 predicted proteins | sample 356421 | NCBI WGS metagenome assembly CEUM01 (sample SAMEA2622716, study PRJEB7988) | marine metagenome | biome: marine biome (ENVO:00000447); feature: surface water layer (ENVO:00002042); material: "saline water (ENVO:00002010), including plankton (ENVO:xxxxxxxx)" | depth 5 m
CGTAATGTCTTTATCAAGCTCAGGATTAAGCACCTTAAAACGCTTCCAAACCCCATTAAAATAGCTTCTGTTATATGGCTCAATATTCCCCGAAAATATGTTGTGATTTCTATCCCCAACAGTAAGCTCTTTACGTACATATTCAGGCACAGGAACGACACGATTACGCTTTGACTTTACACGACTTCCTGAGAGTGTGATATACGATAAATCATCACTAAAATCACCCCACCTAAGCAACCTTATTTCATGGTGTGGTCTAAGTAAACATCCATAGGTCAGTAAAGCACATATATACAGGTTATTATTGTGTGTTTTAATGCGTTCTAAGAGGTCTTTTAAGTCGCCTATAGGTTTGTGTAATACTTCTTCTTGTTTGCGTGTTTTAAGCGTTGATTTCTCAATAGTAAATCCATTGTTGAGTAGGTAATTTACAATCACATTTAAGTGTCTTCTTGTTGTGTTGTAAGAGGTGTTATTATTGTACTTAAGTGGTATGCTATTTAAGAACTGCTTGCTTATGCTACCTCTCAAAATAAGTTCCTGCCTAAGAAGCGATGCAATAGACATAAGTGTCTTTCTATACATAGTAGATAATGGTTCACTAAGCTTAGATTCAATAAGACTATCGAACAGCTCAACACCCTTAAGTGGCTTTTCAAAAGAATAATCATTACTCACTAAATAATCATACACCTCTTTAGCAAGCAATGCAGTCTTTGAGTGTCTTAGCTTGGGTGGGTATGAGTTAGGTGCAAGTGATGAGTTTATCTTACACCCACTAAACATCCTAACACGCTTATTATTAAGTCTAAAATCTATGTAGTATAGACCGTCATATCTTCTACATACTTTGGGATAGGATAGGCTGTTTTTTGGCAACTATATGGCAATTAACTTAAACAATTATTTAAGTGTAATGCTAATATTCTAATATTCAGTAGGTTTGTTATGTTCTGCTCAGTCAAGCCCGCTTGACTGGCAGTCAAGAGGTCGAGGGTTCGAATCCCTTCTTCTCCACTTCTTTGAGGAGGCATTTTAATTTAATCTGCCTCTTTTTTTGGTCCCCATTTTGGCCCCTAAATTTACTTGTTGATAAATTCCCCTTGGACTTGAAGGTAACTTCCATATCCCATTTTTTTACCCTCTAAATACTCATGAATGACTTTTCTAATCACATTTTATGCTTTTAAAATGCTTTTTGTCAAGTGGGTAAAAGGACCCGATTTGCCATTTAAGAGTCTGTAAAATCTCTTATTTTAATTAATAAACTCCTCACCTAAGGGGTTTTTTTATCACCTAAAGTTGTGCGATATTTATACCATCCGGTCAATCGAAAAGTAAATCATGAAATCCTCACGCTTTCGTCTTTTATCGCCTCTTCTACTGCTCGGAATTCCAGCTTTGGCGATGATTTGGACAGATCAAGTCAATTGGTCTTTGCTAGATTTTTGGATCATGGGCGTACTTCTTCTTGCCCTCAGCGCAACCATTCGACTCATTCGACGATCTATGCCAAATCGAAAAAAATGGATTTATATTCTATTTTTAATTGTACTGTTTTTCCTGCTTTGGGTAGAGTTGGGAGTAGGGATACTTAATAGTCCAATTGCAGGCAACTAGGATTGGCGGATCAAAGTTTTGTAGCTGCTCTCTACTTCATTCGCAATCTTGTGGTCGAGTTCCGTTACTGTATTGTTTGCTGAGGTTGTGAAATAAACAAATTCAACTGTGTTGTAAAAGTTGGTGATTTGGGGATGATGATTTTCTCGACTAAAAATAGGTGCAACTTGATCGATAAACACAATCGCTTCTTCAAAACTAGAAAAGCTATATTTTCGTTTTAATGGTTCCATGTTCGAGCTAATCTACAATTAATATTACATCCATTATTTAAAAATGTTTATTTTTAATAAAAACAAACAATAATGAAGAAACTAAAAACACTTTTCACAATAACCCTTGTCATTGATATACTTGCCATCGCACCACTTTTTTTAATGATGTTTATACCTGCAATGAAGGTAGAAATGGTATACAGTCAATTTTCAGGAATGGCAGAAAATGAACTAGCAAAAGAAATATCTGACCTATTCCATTTTGTATTTACTTTTATTGGTGTGGCCATGGTCATTGCGGTTGCTGCATCAATAAGGATCGCAGTTTTGGAGGCAGCCAAAACGGCAGCAATGTTATTGTTTATCGTTCACTTGGGTTGGGTCCTACCGGATTGGGTCAATTTGGTAATGGGTGGTGCACATCCGCCAATTCCAGTAATGCTTCTGAGTACAGTTCCTGTGATTGCGTTAGCATATGGGTGGAAAAAAGGAGAAATCTAACAAATAACTTAAAGCGCGTTCCTATCAATTGAATGCGCTCTTTTCTTATGATCGCCACTCTACTTACGGTTATCGGCACTGGACTGTTATACATCTTTGCCATTCGCTTTGTTAATGAAAACAACGCAAAGACGTGGTTGTCGGGTTATAATACCATGTCAAAAGCAGAGCAAGAAAAATTTGATTTAACGGGATATCTCGTCTTCATCAAATCCTTTTTTTACAATCTGGGGCTTTATGGGACCTTTATCTTTTTTATCTTTTATTTTTTGACTGATTTACAGTTTGCAGTATGGGTTTGGATTGCCGTCCAATTACTGCCATTACCGTTTTTGATATACAAGGGAAACCAATTTAAAAATAAGAAGTAGAGCGCTTGTTTACGTTTTAAAAATAGCGCTTTAAATAGGAAACAGAGTAACCAGTTGTCTTAGCGATTTTTTCGATTGGCAGCCCCTTTGCAATGAGTTCAGCCGCTTTTTCCTTTCTTTTCTGCTTGATGTAGTCTCCTGGCTTAAAATCAGGGTCAAGGTGGTAGAGTAAATTGTTGTCAATATTAAATTTGTCAGATATCGAAACGACATCAACTTTGTTCAGATTTGCATCCACATATTTTTTAATCTCGAGTACCATTTCTTGATTGTTGTAACTTCTGCGTCTGTTTTTAAACACAAAGATTAAAACAGCAAATCCCAAAAGAATGACTATAAGCATAAGAACATTATCGTTGCGATAGTCGAGCTCATTGATCACATAATCCGTAGAAATGGAGTCGACCACTAAGTCGATATTTTCAAACCGATAAACCCCATGGATACTCCCAAACGAGATGGCGTCATCTGTTTTAAATACAGCACCGCGATTAAACTCATCTGTAACCACGTTATTGTATAGTTGGTTTTTGGAAAGATCATATATTGAAAGACCATTATCTCCACTGATAAACAGGTAATTTCTCTTGTGTTCGAGGGTGTGGTATGTGGCTGTTAAAGGAATTTTATTCACAACAAAAGTCCGATGGTTGTCTGAGTAGAGACTCGTAATTTGCTGATCACTTGTAAGGACATAAATAATGTCTCTTTCAGAAACCAAGTCCAGGATTTCGGCGTCAAATGTTTGAATGGTAGAGACTTGATAAGTTGATAGATTGATTTTGTAGAGGCTATTATTTTGTCCAAACCAAAAACCTGGTTTAAACTCAAAACCGTCCCGAAAAGGAACTCGTATGGGAATGATTGGACCATCACGCCCGTCATAAATCATTTGGAATATATTCTCTTCTAAATTATATTGGTATAATCCCAGATCTGAAACGACCAAAAAATTTCCATTTTGCAATTTGAAGATATTTTCAATAGCTCCATAAATTCGATTCCCTGCGGGAGCATCATACAGGATGTCTTGCTGATCCCCTCGAATGCCAATTAGCCCATCATAACATATAAAAGTAATGTCGTCATATTCTTTGATTTGTCCGTTCGTATATGTCGGATAGGTCAGGGCTTCACCCTTTTGAAAAATTCCATTATAACTTCCGATGTAGCTTGTTGTGATACTGCGAACACTCTCATAAGAAGAGAATGAATACAGCTTGTTTTTAAAAATCAAGAGCTTTCCTCTCGAAATCACATATACATAATTTTGAAAGGCTTGAATTGCAGTTATCGAGCCATCAAACTCTCCCATTGGGATGTTTTTTGGGGCAAGTGTGAAAGAAATGCGAAGTTTATCTCGCTTTAAATTCGTTGTAACTGGACCTTTAACAGTCAAGTCATGGTCAATGAGTTGGACTCCCTTTCCGAGCTTATAAACTCCCTGATTTGTACCGAAAAACAAAGATCCATCATTTTGAACGATATTATAATATATTTTTTCTGAATCAACACGAACCAACTCGTAATCATAGTCTTGTTCTGACCCAAAAGGAAAAAATATAAGAGAGAAGATAGATATTATATATTTCAAAAGAGACAATTCTTTTTAAGAATAATATTAGTCTAATTTAAATAAATTTTCGAAAATTTATGGTATTATAACAAATGAAAATTAAATTTTTATTTTTCTGGATGTTCCTGATTGTGAGCCTGACAATGGTAGTGCTTTCCTACTGTTGATTGCAGTCAAGTGATTTACCCATTTGGAACATTTGATTTACCCATTTGGAACATTGGTGAATAATTCTAAGTTTTGATTTCATTACAACCAATAACGTCAAACATGAGATATACACAACTCTTTACATTCACACTACTGGCATTTTTCACATACGCTCAAGAGCCCACTAAACCTGTTTTTGAGTCTGTTTTTTATCAAAACGATGGTAAAATTTACGCAAATAAGAAGCTTCCAATTTACCTTTCGATTTCGTCGAGTCCTGATGGTTCAAATCCAATTGTTTTAGACACACCTGCTAATCCATCTGATGGCTCTCCAATGTATTTGGATTCTGAGGGTGTAAATTTCATTCGTTCTAAATGGGCGGTTGATCCAGAGACCAAAAAGATTGCTTCTCCTAAGCGGGAGGTTTTGTTTCCTGTCCATGCCGATGGGATTGCACCAATTTCAGGAATTACATTTAGTGGTGCACCAAGCTACAGCAATCAAGGTGTAGACTATTACGGCAAAGGGCTTAGTTATAACCTTTCCAGCACGGATCAGATCTCAGGTGTACAATCCACTTTCAAAAGCCATGATTCGGATTATGCGCCATACGAGTCTCCACTTGATGTCACGACTGAAGGTGAGAACACAATCTACTACTTTTCGGTAGACAATGTGGGTAACACTGAAGATACGAGGACTTCATCATTTGTATTGGATCTTACACCACCTGTTTCGAACTACACTCTTTCCGATGTGTATGGTGACAACATTTTAGGTCCAACATTCAACATTGGTTTGGAGTCGACAGACAACCTTTCTGGTGTCAAGGGCACCTATTATACCATTGACGATATGTCACAGCGCGTATATGGCAGTCCAATCGACCTATCGGGTCTATCGGATGGTCCCCACACCTTACGATTTTACTCAGATGACAATGTAGAAAATGAGGAGAGCATAAAGGAACTGATGTTTTATCTTGATAAAATCAATCCAGAAACACAGTTGGTTGTCATTGGCGATCAGCACGAGGCAACGTATTACTATGTTTCCTCTAGAACGACCTTTGAGCTACCAGCAATAGACAACAAAGCAGGTGTTGCCAAAACGAGTTTTTCAATCAACAAACAAGACGTGCAGAACTATGCTACTGCCTTTGGCTTGCCCAACGAACTTGGGTTGCATTCAATAACCTACAACAGTGAGGACAATGTGCGCAATGTCGAAGAAAAACAAACGAGAACCTTCTATATGGACAACAAAGCACCCAATACAACCATAGACTATGGCACCCCACAGTTTTTCACTAGAGACACATTATTTATCAATCAAACCACGCCGATTACGATTATCCCTCGTGACAAGCACAGTGGGGTGCAGTCAACCACCACGACTGTGAATGGCGAAGTGCAAGCAGGCAATGAATTTACGATTCCAACAGAGGGTCATAAAGAAATTGTGTTTAGTTCTGTAGACATGGTCAATAACCAAGAAGAGAACAAAACCAGCCGGGTGTATGTGGACAACACCCCGCCAGAGATCTTTATCAACTTTAGTCTGGATAATATCGGCACAGAAGATGACCTACCCGTTTATCCAAACTATGTGCGGATGTTTATCGGTGCAACCGATGAGAAGACAGGCACCAAAAGTATTAAGTATTCAATTGATGGGGGTCCGATGACAGAATATTCCAGTCCACGGACACTAGATATATCAGAGAAAAATACCTTTACCGAGTCGAAGGTGTATGATGTCATGGTTGAGACAGAAGACATGCTCGGAAATACGAGCACAAAAGAACACAAGTTTATTGTAAAGAATTAGTGTGATGAGTAGCTAGGTTAATTTGGGGTCAAGCCGATTTGGTTTGACCCTTTTTCTTTGATCCTAAGAAAGCTAATGTGGGTAAATCATTGATTGTCATAAAGATAAATAGGTATTTTTAAATAATTATTTTATTTTTCGGTCGTGAAAGACTTAAAATATCTTTTTGCTTATACTGTTCCTCTGGCTGCATTTATTTCTTTTACATCGACAGGAGTAGGCACCTATGCAGCCGTGATTTATGCCTTTGTAGTTTTGCCAATCTTAGACATGGTATTGGGAAAAAATGAAACCAATCTTGGTGATGCAGAGCGCAACAACAAGGCCATCAATACTCTCTTTGATTGGATGTTGTACTTCAACCTACCAATTGTATTTGGTTTGATGTACTATGTTTTGTTTCAAGTTACCACCCAGAGCTACACAACATCGGAGTGGATAGGGTTATCTCTATCAGCGGGGATTTTGCTGGCGACCAATGGCATCAATGTCGCACACGAATTGGGACACCGACAATCATTTTTAGAGCGAACAATGAGTAAAGCCCTTTATATCCCTTGTTTGTATATGCATTTTTATATCGAGCACAATTTTGGACATCATATGAAAGTGGCAACTCCTGATGATGGCGCTACAGCCAAATACAACCAAAGTGTTTACGCTTTCTGGATTCGTTCGGTATCCAAACAGTATATCGATGCCTGGAAAAAGCAAATGGAGTTGCTCTCAGCCAAAAACCGTTCGTTTCTCTCTTTTTATAACGATATGCTTTGGTATCACTTGATCCAGCCCTTGTATCTGCTTTTCGTATTGATCTTGTTTTCACAAACAGCCTTGCTATTTGCCATCCTTGCGGGAGTCATTTCGTTTTTGTTTTTGGAATGTATCAATTATATCGAACACTATGGTCTGCTTCGATCCAAGACTCCTTCAGGGCGGTATGAACGTGTACAAACCCACCACTCGTGGAATTCAAATTACAATATTGGGCGGATAGTCTTATATGAATTGACCAGACACAGTGATCACCATTTTAAGTCTGCCAAAAAATATCAACTTCTAGAAACCCATAAAGAAAGCCCCCATTTACCGATGGGCTACCCTGCTTCCATTTTGTTGAGCTTGGTTCCTCCATTGTGGTTTTATGTGATGAATCCCAGGGTTCCGACAGGGATGAAATCTGCTGTTTAAGCAAGAGTAAACAATTTTTTGTACATTTGGGTTACTACATCCCGTGTGGACTGGGATTTACAATATAGTCGCGGGTGGAGAGAACGCACCCGGATCAATCGTTTCATAAGTTTAACGCTAAAATTTTTTAATTATGAGCGAAGAGTTTATGGTAGCACTTGAACCAAATCAAGGCCATGCTTATACCTTATTAAAGGAGCTAGAGGAAAACAGCTCCACAGATAAAGCGGCATGAAGATAACAACGGCTGTACAATTGTACAGCTGTTTTTTTAGTTTTCAGAATTTACTTATTTATGTAATAAAATTTTATGTGATGATAGAAAGCATTGAGGAAGTAAAGGTTTTTGGAATTAAACTGATCAATTCGGGTGATTTTTTCGAGCTTTTGATACGACTGTTGCTAAGTACTTTTGTGGTCTACTGGATTTCAAATCGAGTTTATCTAAAAAACAATCAAAATTTTCAATTTTATTTTGGTTATAACACCATTGCCATTGTCACCTTCTTAATGTGTTTTTTGTTAAGTAGTGTCAAATTGGAATTGGGCTTTGCGCTGGGTTTATTTGCACTTTTCACCATCATTCGCTTTCGTACAAGGACCATTCCGATCAAAGAAATGACCTATTTATTTGTGGTGATTGGCGTAGCTGTAATCAACGCCTTAGCCAATAAAAAAGTTAGCTATATTGAATTGCTTTTTGCCAATTTCGCAATTGTATTTGTTGTGAATTACTTTGAGAAAATCTCCCCTAGGATTAAAACTGAAAAGAAAGAAACAGTCTCAATCATCTTGCAAAAATTTGATTTATTTTCTTCCTTAAAACCTGCTGAAATGACCAGACATCTTGAACAACTTATCAGCAAACCCATCACCCATTTCAAAATAAAAAAAATTAATCAACTTGATAACAGTGCGGAGTTAACAATTTTTACACAACCGTCATCATTGACCCACAAGTAGAAGTTTTATGAAAATTCGGTTCTACCTCATTTTTTTTGTGTTTATTTCTGCACTCGGTTTATCCGCACAAGATGAATTGAAAACAAGTGACAATCAAAGCTATGAAAGCTGGAATGCCTTGCATCTCGAATATGAACCCTTCGACAAGCTAAGTCTGAGTCTGGAAGCGCAGTTGCGACTCAAATCGACTGGAGACACATACAATATGTCTTTTTTTGAGGCGCAAGCCGAATACGAGCTAAAACCTTTTTTGGAAGTCGGGGTTGGCTATCGAAATTCTGACCGACTCGATGATGTTGGTAAAAAACAAGGGCACGAAAAGTTTAATCGTTTTTTTGGATTTGCGCAAGCAAAAGCCACATTCAACCGTTTTGATTTTCGCTTTCGGGCACTCCATCAAGTCAAAACCCAACGCAATGTATCTGATGATCCTAAGGAGAACAGCCGATGGCGATACAAAATCTCTTCCCGCTATAATATTTCAAACTGGGAACTGGATCCCCGATTCAGTATTGAATTTTTTATGTTAAACGAATTCTACAGCGTCGAGGCCTATGACAAATTTCGATTGTCTCTTGGTTCAAAAAAGAGATTTTCAAACACAAGCGCACTGTCTTTTAAGTACCTATTTGAAAAAGAGGTGGGTATCATAGAGCCAGCGTCCTATCACATTTTGAGCTTACGATACGAGTTTCTGTTCCAAGAAAAATCAGAGTAATTTCTACACAATTTAATTCGCCGATTTCAACTATTTAATCTAAAATTCTTCTAGCACTCAACGCAATGTAGACTCAGCTGTTTAAGTCAAACCGATCGGCATTCATCACCTTGTTCCAAGCCGCAATAAAATCGGCAACAAACTTATCGTTATTGTCATTTTGGGCATAGACTTCCGCGATCGCTCTCAACTCCGAGTTTGACCCAAACAATAAGTCAATTCTCGATGCGGAACTTTCACTTTCCCCAGAGTTACGATCAACCCCTTTATAGGCATTAAAGCCATTGGGCTCCCACTTCCGATCCATAGAAAGAAGCTGCTTAAACCACTGGTTGCTCAGTTTACCATCGCCCCAAAGACCAGCCCCAGAATGGGAAATGCCCATAGCACGCATGCCACCGACTAGCACAGTGAGCTCTACAGGTGATAGGCCCAGAAGTTGGGCTTTGTCAAGCAACAACTCCTCAGGAGAAACGCTGAATTCCTTTTCGATATAGTTTCGAAATCCGCAGGCACTGGGTTTAAGCAATTCAAATGAAGATATGTCTGTATTCTCCTGGCTTGCATCCCCTCGACCTGTGGTAACTTCAACCTTGGCTCCCGAAAGTTTTTCGATTCCTACTGCACCACCAATAACGATGATATCAGCAACACTCGCCACAGTTTGAGCAGAGATGCTTTCATAGGCGGCAAGCACCTTGGCAAGCTGCTCGGGTTGGTTGACTGCCCAATCTTTTTGTGGTGCTAAACGAATGCGTGCACCATTGGCACCCCCTCTGTTGTCTGAGCCTCTAAAGGTCGAGGCAGAAGCCCATGCGGTTTCGATCAAGACTGCGTTGTCGATCCCTGCTGCTGCAATGGCGGTTCTCACTTCGTTTTCTTCGCTAGCCGAAAGGGTTTTGCCAGCGGGAACGGGGTCTTGCCAGATATATTCAATGTCTTTATAGTCTCCTGCCACATAGTTCGATTTTGGTCCCATATCACGGTGGAGAAGCTTAAACCACGCTTTGGCAAAGGCCTCACCAAAGGCATCTGGATCGGCGAGGAATTTTTGACAGATTTCTCTGTATATTGGATCGACTTTCATCGAAATATCAGCTGTCGTCATCATCGGCAATACCTTCTCATCGCTGCCGTCAACTTGCGGAACCATGTCGGCTTCTTCGCAATTGACAGGGTGCCATTGCCATGCACCTCCAGGACCTTTTTGGCACTCCCACTCGTATTTAAACAATAGGGTCAAATAGCCCATATCCCACTGAATGGGGTTGGTCGTCCAAGGACCTTCAATCCCACTTGTGATGGCGTGGACTCCTTTACCTGATTTGTAGCTGTTTTCCCATCCAAACCCTTGGCTTTCGATGGTCGCGCCTTCTGGTTCTGCACCTACATATTTGTCGGCATCTGCAGCACCGTGTGCTTTTCCAAAGGTGTGCCCCCCTGCGGTAAGCGCAACTGTTTCTTCATCATTCATCGCCATACGCTTAAAGGTCTCCCTAACATCTTGCGCAGATAAAGCCGGATCAGGGCTGGCGTTGGGACCTTGTGGGTTCACATAGATCAGTCCCATTTGCACTGCTGCCAAAGGGTTCTCTAGGTCTTGACGCGTATCGCCATAGCGGTTATCGCCAAGCCACTCGTCTTCTGACCCCCAATAAATATCTTTTTCTGGATGCCATATGTCTTCTCGACCTAGTGCCGAACCGTGGTTGGGACCCCCCATGTCTTCAATGGCTACATTACCCGCAATCACAAACAAGTCTGCCCAACTCAGCGAATTCCCATATTTCTCCTTCACTGGCCATAACAAACGTCTGGCTTTGTCCAAGTTTCCATTGTCTGGCCAAGAATTGAGCGGAGCAAATCGTTGTGCCCCTGTTGCAGCACCCCCACGACCATCGCCTGTGCGATAGGTACCAGCTACGTGCCAGGTCATGCGTATAAAAAACGGCCCATAATGACCATAGTCCGCTGGCCACCAGTCTTTACTATCTGTCAAGACCACTTTGATATCGTTTTTAACTGCCTCAAGGTCCAAAGACTTTACACGTTCTTTATAATCCAAATCCGAAAGCGGATTGCTTTTGGTGTCGTGCTGACGTAGAATGTCAACGTTGAGACTGTTTGGCCACCAGTCCTTGTTTTGAGTACCTCGATTCGGCTGGGTTGTTGCACCGTGAAAAGGACATTTAGAAGCCCCGTTTGTGTTTTTCATAAGATCCATTGTAATGGGTTTATTTTTGATTGAAAAATACAAAATAAATCTTCAATAATTTATCTTTAAGTTGTCAGAATTTCGCTCCCTTTCCACTATACGATTCTATATGAGAAATCTTGATGATTAATCGAAACGATTTGTCACCTCATCATGGTAGAGTTTTCCAGAATTAGCTTGTGGTCGTGCAGCTCGATTGCTGTAAAGAAATGTCAGTTTCTTTGATGGATTTCATCCCGCCAAGTACATTGATTCCAGTGTGAATCCCACGGTTTTTTAAAATCGAAAGGGCAATCATACTGCGATACCCCCCGGCGCAGTGTAGATAAAAGGGTTTGTTATTGTCAAAACGTTTTAGGTTTTGGTTGATTTCATCTAAAGGGACAAGCATAACTTGGGGGATATGGACAGAGCTGTATTCGCTTTGTTTGCGCACATCAACAATGGCAGCTCCATTATCCACTCGTACCTTCAATTCTTGTGCACTGATATTTTCAATCTGCTCGACTGCTTTTCCTTGTTTGACCCAGGCATTTATGCCTCCTTCCAAAAAACCAAGGGTGTTGTCAAACCCCACTCTAGACAAGCGAGTGATGGTTTCTTTTTCTCGCCCATCTGGTGTAATAAGCAAAATGGGGTGTTTGGTATCGCCAATTAGTGTACCGACCCAAGGGGCAAAACCTCCGTCAATTCCTATAAAAATGGCGTTTGGGATATGTGCCTTGGCAAAATCATCGGCGTTGCGCACATCCAATACCACAGCTCCAGTACGTGTGGCAGCGTCTTCGAAAGCATCTGGGGAAAGGGGTTTATTCCCCGTTTCCAGAATGACATCAATATCCTCATAACCTAATCGATTGAGTTGTACATTCTCTGGAAAATACTGCGGAGGTGGACCTAAACCATCAATAACTTCTTTGACAAACTCTTCCTTGGTCATATCATCACGTAGGGCGTAGTTGACCTTTTTTTGGTTACCTAAGGTGTCCACGGTTTCTTTCATCATTTTTTTGCCACAGGCTGAGCCCGCACCATGAGCAGGATAGACTGTGATATCATCGGCGAGAGGCATGATTTTGTTTCGCAGACTGTCAAATAGGGTTTCAGCCAATTGCTCCTGGGTCATTTTGCCTTGTTTTTGCGCGAGGTCTGGCCGACCTACATCACCCAAAAATAGCGTGTCTCCACTAAATATCGCATGATCTTTTCCGTTGGCATCACGAAGTAAATAGGTGGTGCTTTCCATGGTGTGCCCTGGTGTGTGCAAAGCGGTTATTGTCACATCTCCGATACGAAAGGTCTGACCATCTTTAGCGATAATTACATCAAAATTTGGATCGGCTAGAGGACCAAAAATAATGGGTGCTTTGGTTTTGTTGGACAGGGTGAGGTGTCCACTAACAAAATCAGCGTGAAAATGCGTTTCAAAAATATACTTGATAATAGCGTTGTTTTTCCGTGCACGCTGTAGGTAGGGTTCTACCTCACGAAGAGGATCAATCACAGCAGCTTCGCCATTACTTTCGATATAATAAGCTCCTTGCGCTAAACATCCCGTGTATATTTGTTCGACTATCATGCAACTTATTTAGAATAAAATTAAGAAAAGGTAGAATAGAATTTGTAATTCAAAGAAGCTAATCATCAATTAATGAATACTGCCTTTGCTACTCCCTGAGTATTATCTCCTTCTAACTTTGTTAAAACATCATTTACCCAAATTGCAGGCACTTGAGTTTGTGCTTCGGTAGCTACATCTCCAGCAACTACAACAAACCCGTCTGCAACAGCCACATCATAAGCAGTACTAACCCACATATTATTAAATACTCCACCTGGAAGATCAAATTTTGTTCCATCGTGCCAATAATGTGCATAAGTTCCTCCAGTTCCTGGAATATCGTTCCCGTTTTCAGTCTCAATCATCCAATCAATCTTACCAGCCACATATACTCCAGTTTCATCTACAAAACCTCCATAACTTTCACCTCCATAAATACCTTTTTGCCACCCTCCACCATTTGGCATATCATTTCTTGTATTTACTTTCCAATATGATGCTTTAGGTAAATAGCCAGTCATATTGTTTGGCGCCATGCTAAATCCAAAGTAATAGGGTTTCCATTATAAATTTTAACATCAACAACTTCACCATCTCCTCCAGAGGGTACACTTAAATTAGATCTATTGCCGTTTTTCCATCTAGCTGGAATAACATAATGATGATTATTCATATAGTATCCACCTACAAATACATCTCCATTTTGTTTTATTGCTATTCCATATCCTGATGAATCTCCACCAGATAATTTGTTTATGGTAGTGTTTTTCCAGTAACATGCACCGTTATCTCTGCCGGCTGTATATACGTCACCGTTATGAACAGCTATAGAATAAGCTTCTGCATTATTACTCCCTAAATCAAACGATTTATTGTCAATCCAGTAAGAAGCTGACCCTCCATAATTCCATCCTACAGTATAGACTTTACCATCACTTACTACAATATCTTCAAGTTGACCAGGACCAAGGTCAACTCTTTCCCCGTTTAGCCAATAACATGCAGTACTATTACCAGATTCGTCCACAATATATCCTGCGACATAAACATTTCTATCAGATATTATTTCACTACCAAAATCTAAATTGTCTTTATCTGTACAACTTGTTGATATAAATATTAATAAGATTAATTGCCTCATATCTGATTTATTTTGAATTGTAAAAATATGTAATTTTTTGTGTAATCTTATATTGGTATTTACTATGTGACTTTCATGTTATCAGGGTATTCATGTGTAGTATACTTTTGCGATATTGCTTTCTATTAATTCATTTTCTCTATAAAGTTCTGATATATTATTTAGGTCGATAAATTTTATTGGCATTTTTCAATACAATTTCTCGATCAAACCACATGGGTTTGGTCTGAAAATGTTGATACATCTCCATCTGGTCGGTATAGTGTGGGGAGTCGGGACGGGAACTGTTGCCGTAGGATATCACTGACTCAAAGTAGGTTTTCGTTTTCCCAAAACGAATTAGGGCGATATAGGATTCCCCATGTTCAATTTTGATTTGCCCATTTTTATATGGATTCCCTCTCATGGCAGTAACCACGTCGGGAAGCCCAAAAATGGGAAGTTCATTATCGCCACGCACCAGCTTTTGAAAATCACCCAAGCGAATTCTGGTCATTCCAAAGTGTTTCAGCAGGTGTTTTTTGGCAACTTTCAGACAGGTATAAATCAATAAGGGATTAAAGGTTTTTGAAGGGCCAAGGCGCGAATAATATTTCCCAAGGGTGTAGTACAGCACAGCAAAAGCACCTGCACCATAGGAATCCGCACTCGCCACACGATCCCAACCTTGAATATCTCCCAACAAGTCTGCCACATCGGGATAGTCTTTGGGCTTCATCTCATAGAGTGCATTGAAGTCAACAAAATTGTAGTTGAGTGGAGTGGGTAAGGTGTGGTCGTATTTGATGCGTTTAAAATCGAAATAGGATAAACTGTCTTTATCTGACAGTAATTCAAATAAGCGTGTACTGCGGTTGTTGTTGTAGGTTTCGTAGTTCATGGCTTTGTCATAGTCATCGGGGTTTGGGTTTTCATCAGGCGCAGTCGAATAAAATGGACTGTGATTTGCGTTGTATACATAGCCCGCTTGAGGCGCGATGACTTGGGGGAGTTCTTTGGTGGTATAGTAGCTGTCCCACAATGTTTTTTTGGTGTTTCCCGGTAGGGTTTTTTGCCAATTATAGCTGGGGTTACGTCGGGGAATTTTTCCGTTGGAGATATAAAAAATGGTATCATTTCTGTCGGCATAGCCAATGTTATAGCCCGGAAGGGCATTCCACTCCAAAACGGAATAAAACTCGGAAAAAGAACGGGCTTTGTTCATGCGCCACCACTGCTCAAGGGCATTGATATTAGTCGTGCTAGGCGTTCGGATGGCAAAAACGCCACTTTTGTTTTTTAGTGCAGGGCCATAGATACTTTGGTAAAAGGTCTTGTAAATAGGAATTTGCAAGCCCAAAAAGCGGAGAAACATTTTTGCTTTTTTCTTCACAAGCTGGTACTCCTCTCCATCAACTATATAGGAGGTCTTGTTTTTCATTTCCAATTGGTACACATCAGCCTTATCGGGATAGTTTACTGTATGTGTCCAGCCCAGAAATTCGTTGGCACCAGTGAGGATACAAGGAGCTCCGGGAAATGTTGCTCCGATTATATTGGTACCTTCCTCACTGACCAAATGGGCTTCATACCAAGAAGTAGGTCCTTCTAAAGGTTGATGTGTGTTGATGGTCAAAAAGCTTTCTTCAATTTTTGTTTTTCGAGAACTCAAAGCAATGAGATTGGAGCCGTATACGTCTTCATGAATTGGTTTTTCATATTGATCGATTCGATTGTTATAAATGGCCTCTACGAGCTTGTCCCCTTGGTTGGAAGCAAAGAGCTGAAGTTGCGAATAGATCAGCATTTTTTTGGGAGTAATGGGAAAGAAATCTGGGATCATCACCTCATCGGGATGATGCTTTGCATAGCTGTTTAAGCCCGCTGCATAGCCCTTGATCACTTCGACAAACTCATCACTAAGCGTGTGATATAAACGATCGACAGTTTCGGCACTTTGAATAAATTGCGCAACAAAGTCAGCACCAATCCCCTTTTTCCCATTCCATCGACTGAGCACTCCATTGCCTGCGAGATAGGCCTTTTGAATGGTCAAAAAATTGTCTTCGGCATGTGCCCACGCCAAACCATAGGCGGTATCGGCATCGGTTTTTCCATAGATATGTGGAACGCCATAGCTGTCACGAATGATTTCTACATCTTCGGGATTAACCTGTGCATGTACAATTCCCAAAGCCAACGCAAAGAGAATTACAAAACGATATCGCATGCTTTTAAAATTGTTCATAGTCGCAAGATATTCAAATTCTTTGATCACCAAAACGGTTGGTGAACAAAGGAAAACCCCAACTCCTAAATTTTTAATTATCTTTCCAAAAAAAATATGAAAAACAGAAGAGATTTTTTAAAGGAAGTCTGTCCAACAGTGGCCTTTGCCTTTTTTGGTGTGAGTTTTTTAGAAGCCTGCAGTGCAGATAGTTTAGACGAAGATACAGGCGATGGAACCACGCCACCAGCAGACAATGGCTATACCAAAAGTGGATCTACGTATACCATTGATTTGACCCATTCCAATTTTTCTGATTTAGCGCAAGATGGGGGTTGGATGAATGGATCTGGTATTGGTATTCAAGCTTTATTTCTACGAATGTCATCCACCAGCATTCAAGCTTATTCGAATCGCTGCCCTGCTCATGGTCAAAGAAATCAATGGGAAAAGCTAAGCAACAGCACTTTTAAATGTAATCACGCTGGTAACTCCTACAGTACAGACTGCGATAATACACAATTGGATTGTTTTGAAACGTCGCTAGACGGAGATAAGCTTACATTGACAATGTAAAAGATATTACTCAAGACCTTTTTCTGATTTATTGTAGACGTGCGTTAGTATATATACTAATTTTGTAGGATATGAGAAAAATCAACATCATTGGTTCTGGCTTTTCCTCCCTTTCTGCTGCCTGTCATTTGGCAAAGCGTGGATATCAAGTGGAGGTCTTTGAAAAAAACAGTTCGCTAGGCGGTCGTGCGCGACAGTTTCAGAAAGACGGTTTTACCTTTGACATGGGGCCTTCATGGTATTGGATGCCCGACGTTTTTGAGCGGTTTTTTACGAGTTTTGGCAAGCAAGTATCCGACTATTATCAGCTTGAACGCCTTAATCCCGGCTATCAAGTTGTGTTTGGGAAAGATGAGGTTTTTCCAGTACATGATAGCATCGAGAAAATCGCTGATCGATTTGAACTTGAAGAAAAAGGGAGTGGTCGAAAATTGGTCTCTTTTCTCAATCAAGCCAAACGAAACTACGATGTTGCCATAGAGGACTTGGTGTATAAACCAGGGGTTTCCCCTTTGGAACTCATCACACCTGTCACCATCAAAAATGCAGGTTTGTTCCTGACCAATGTACGCAAACAAGTGGAACGAGACTTTAAAAGCCCAAAACTGCGCTCAATCCTTCAATTTCCAGTCCTCTTTCTCGGAGCGAAACCCGAGCAAACGCCAGCCTTTTACAATTTTATGAACTATGCCGATTTTGGCTTGGGAACTTGGCACCCCAAAGGCGGAATGATCCAGATTGTCAATGCCATGGCGTCTTTGGCTAAAGAGCTGGGCGTTTGTTTTCATACCGATGCTGCTGTTGATGAAATCATCACAAATAACAAAAAAGCAACTGGAATTCGTGTGGGAGATAAAATACATGAGGCAGATATCATCATCAGTGGTGCAGACTATCATCATACCGAAAGTTTGTTACAAGCATCTCTTCGCGGATACAGCGAGGCCTATTGGAAGAAAAAAGTATTTGCCCCTTCCTCTCTTCTGTTTTATATGGGGATCGATAAAAAACTGGATAATTTGGCGCATCACAATCTCTTTTTTGATGTGGATTTTGACCAACACGCATCGAGTATTTACGATACACCTGAATGGCCAAAAGAGCCCTTGTTTTATGTCAACCTCCCATCGACTTCTGATCAAACTATGGCGCCTGAAGGGAAAGAGGCCTGTTTTATTTTGATTCCAATTGCGCCCGGACTAGAGGATACCCAAGAACTTCGTGACAAATACTACGATATTGTATTATCTCGAATGGAAAAACTCACCAGCCAATCGATTCGAGAGCATGTACTTTTCAACAAATCCTTTTGCGTGCTCGATTTTGTAAACGACTACAACTCCTATAAGGGCAATGCCTATGGCATGGCGAACACCTTGACCCAAACCGCATTTTTGCGCCCCAAACTCAAAAGTAAAAAAGTAAAGGATTTGTATTTCACAGGCCAATTGACCGTACCCGGCCCTGGCGTTCCGCCAGCCCTGATCTCAGGGAATATCGTTGCGGATATGATTGCGCCACTCTAAAATTTCAATGGCATGAAAACCGTTTTCCACCCTTCCGATTCAAGAGGATATGCAAACCATGGCTGGCTAGAAGCTCGTCACAGTTTTAGTTTTGCGAGTTGGTACCAACCCGATCGACTTCATTTTGGGGCATTGCGTGTACTCAACGATGATATCATCCAAGGGGGGATGGGCTTTGGCACCCATCCACACGACAATATGGAAATTGTGACCATCCCGCTCAAAGGAGATTTGGAGCACAAAGACTCTATGGGCAATGCAGCGGTCATCCGAGAGGGTGATATACAGGTGATGAGCGCAGGAACGGGCGTTCAGCATTCGGAGTACAACAACAACCCTGATCAAGACATCAATTTGTTTCAATTGTGGTTGTTTCCCAACAAGCGCAACGTAACGCCTCGCTATGATCAATTGCCGATTCGTAGCTTGCACCAAAAAAATTCTTTTTTTCAAATTCTGTCTCCGTCAGCCGATGATCAAGGGGTTTGGATTCATCAAGATGCTTGGATGCATATGCTCGATGCCGATCCGGGTCAATCTTTTGATTACGATTTACACAGTCCAGACCACGGGGTGTATATAATCGTGATTGAAGGCGAAGTGGAGGTTGGTGATCAAACCCTTTCCCGTCGCGATGCCATTGGGGTTTGGGAAACCCAAAAGGTGGAAATCAATACAAAGTCCAACTCTGAACTTCTTCTGGTTCAAGTGCCCATGATTCACTTGGCGTAGCCGATTTTTAAGTACATTGCATTTCCAATTCAATCGCCCATGAAACAAATCATTCATATTGAGGGGATGACCTGCCAAGGGTGCGCCTCGTCTGTAGAAAAAGCCATCTCACAACTCCCCGCTGTGAAAAGCGTTAACGCCAATCCCAAAACTGGGGTTGTAGTGGTTTTGCAGCAATCCCCTGTCCATCCCGATGAGATCAAAGCGGCTTTACCGCCCAAATACGCACTGGTTGATCATCCATCAACAGTCCCTTCAAAAGCCAAACAGCTTTTTCCACTTGGACTGATTTTTGTGTTCCTGATTGGGGGAACAACAATGATCCATTTTCCCATTTTTGAAACACAAGCGGTTTTACCCGATTTTATGGGTTTGTTTTTTGTGGTGTTTTCGTTTTTTAAGTTTCTCGATATAAAAGGGTTTCAAGAGAGCTTTAGGCGATATGACCCATTGGCTAAATCCCTTCCCTTCTATGGTTGGGTGTATCCGTTTATAGAACTGACCCTTGGCATTCTTTTTTTGATGCAGTGGAAAGTTCAACTGATACTATGGCTGACTTTGGGGATTTTGAGCATCACAACGCTAGGGGTTGTCAGGGTATTATTGTCTAAACAACAAATTCAATGTGCATGTTTGGGTTCGGTGCTCAACCTTCCAATGACTGAGGCCACTTTGATTGAAAATGTAGTGATGATTGGCATGGCAGGGTGGATGCTCCTATAATTGCCCGACAAATACCGCCAAAGCGTTTTGGAATTGAGCTTGTAATTTTGAATCCAGTATCCCCTTATTTTCATCAAAGGTTTTCGGAAAATTTGGAAGGGAAAAATGCGGAATATCGTAAGGGTTCTTCCTCGCAATTCGGTTGTGAGCTTGTTCCAAAACGGCTTTGGCACCCCGATCACCGTCATTGGTTGCCAACAACAACATCGGCTTGGAATACCAAAGGTTGCCTTCAAAACGCGAAATCCAATCAAAGATATTTTTAAACGCTGCCGAATAAGAACTGTTGTGCTCGGCAAAGGAAATGATGATCCCATCTGCCGAGATAAGCAAGTCTTTGAAATTATGGGCTAGCAGGGGAAAGCCATCCTCATTTTGACGATCAACACTAAAAATCGGCATCTCATAATCGTTTAAATCCAAAATAGTCGCTTGGGCATTTGGCACACAATAGGCAGCATAAGTCGCCAATTTTTTGTTGATGGAATGGATAGAGGAACTCGCACCAAAGGCAATGATCTTTTTCATAGGTTGCAAATTACAAATTCTGTTTGGTTTTAAAACTTTGCTTTTGGGTATGCATCACATCAAGATAAGTGATATCTTTAGCAAGATGGGGCAAGTCGTTTATCTTCACTTTTTTAGGTACAATCAACACCGATTTTGGGCATTTACCCAGATGCAACGCGCTCATGCTGGTTTGCAAGACTGCAAGGGATTGCAGTTTTACAAGATGTTGGGAACGGGTGCAGGTGCTGGCTTTAGCTTGCGTCCCGATTTTTCAACCTATGCCTTGCTCAGTGTTTGGGACAGTGAAGACGACAAAAAGCAGGCCTTTGCAAGTTCGCCCGTTTTACAGGCATTTTTTGATCGTTCTGCAACGCAACGCATCTATGCATTACGCCCCATCCATACTCATGGGAAGTGGAGCGGTCAGTCGCCCTTTGTTGTGCAAAAGCCCTCAGGTGATAAACCCATTGGCGTGATCACCCGTGCGACACTCAACCCCTTGCGGCTGATCGATTTTTGGCGGCATGTCCCCCAAGCATCACAGGCGATAAAAGAAGCCAAAGGTGTTGGATTTTTTAAAGGGATCGGAGAATGGCCTTTTGTACAACAAGCGACCTTTAGCGTATGGGAAAGCGCTGAAGCGATTCGTACGTTTGCCTATGTTTCTCAGGCACACGCTTCGATTGTGAAAAAGACAAGAGAACGCAAATGGTACAAAGAAGATATGTTTAATCGTTTTGAGGTATTAAGCGAAGAAAAAACCCCTTTGGTATGAGCAAACAAGCAATTGTTATTGGTTCGGGTATTGCAGGCATTGCCACATCGATTCGGTTGGCTTGTCAGGGCTATTCGGTTGAAGTTTTTGAAAAAAACGAATATGCAGGAGGAAAATTATCTTCCTTTTCGCTGGGAGATTACCGATTCGATTTTGGCCCTTCGTTGTTTACCATGCCACATTTTATCGATGAGCTTTTTGAGTTGGCTGGTGAAAATCCACGGGAACATTTTCAGTACAAGCGCAAAGAGATTGGGTGTAGATACTACTGGGAAGACGGTGCTCGACTTAATGCCTATGGCGATACTGATCGGTTTTTGGAAGAAGTCGATGACAAATTGGGCGTACCAAAACACCAGCTACAAGACTATTTATTTCGAGCTGAGAAAAAATACAATCGAACTGTATCCATATTTCTTGAGCAATCCTTGCACAAATGGCGGACCTATCTCAACAAAGCTACTTTAGAGGGCATCCTCCATTTGTTTTCCTACGAACTCGACACCACCCTGCACAAGGTCAACACCCACCGATTGAAAGAACCACACCTAGTGCAGTTCTACGATCGCTTTGCGACCTATAACGGCTCCAACCCCTATCAAACGCCCGGTATGATGACCCTGATTCAGCACCTCGAGCAGCATTATGGCACGTTTGTTCCCGAGAAAGGGATGGTTGATATCACCAATAGCTTGGTTTCCCTGGCCAAACGAAACGGGGTAGAGTTTCGCTACAACGCACCCGTTGATGAGATTGTTGTGGAGAACAAGAAAGCGGTAGGCATACGGGTGAAAGGCACAACGCACAAAGCCGATGTGGTGGTATCCAATATGGACGTCGTACCGACCTATCGACATTTGATGCCAACCCAAAAAGCGCCCGAGAAAAGTCTTGGGCAAGAACGATCAAGCTCGGCAGTGATTTTTTACTGGGGGGTCAATCGGTTGTTTCCCGAATTGGACTTACACAACATCTTTTTTAGCGAGGATTACAAAGCAGAATTCGACGCTTTATTTACAGAAAAAGACCTAGCTGTCGACCCGACGGTCTATGTCAATATCACGGCCAAAGACGTGCCAGGTGATGCCCCAGCGGGCAAAGAAAACTGGTTTGTGATGATCAATGCACCCCACGACGTGGGTCAGGACTGGGATGCGCTTTCACAAGAATTGCGGAAGCGGGTATTGGACAAACTCAATCGGAACTTAAAAATAAATTTGGACGATTGTATCGAAGAAGAGTTTGTGGTTACCCCACCTATGATTGCGGACAAAACCGCATCATTTACTGGGGCTTTATACGGCGCAGCGAGCAATGACCGTATGGCGGCCTTTTTACGTCATCCCAATTTTTCACGTCAAATTTCAAACTTGTATTTTTGTGGAGGGAGTGTACATCCTGGTGGGGGGATTCCCTTGTGTTTGCTTTCTGCCAAAATCGTTGCTAATCTAGTTAAAAACTAATGATACATCTTTTTATTCCAAAAGAGCGTACCACACAAATTTCTGTGGCGATGATTTGGTTGTTTCATATCAGTGGTGCCTTGGGAATTTTGTATGGTAACAGAGAGTTCTTTTTACAAACCACGCCCATTAATTTGTTTTTTACTCTTGCGTTGTTGTTTGTCAACCTTAAAAACCCCGATCGTCGTACGGCATGGGCTGCGATTTTGGCCTTCAGTCTTGGGATGCTGGTTGAGATTTTAGGCGTTAACTTTGGGTTGATTTTTGGGTCGTATTCGTATGGCGAAAACCTTGGGGTTAAAATTCTAGGTGTTCCCATTCTAATTGGTGCTAATTGGGTTATGCTGAGTTTTATCACAGGAGCAATTGGAGAAGCGTTATGGAAAAACAATAAAACCTTTGCTGCCATCTCTGGTGCAGTCCTAATGGTTCTTATCGATTTGGTGATTGAGCCCGTTGCACCTATTTTCGATTATTGGACGTTTACAGAACATGTAGCACCGCTGTCAAATTATATCGGATGGTTTTTGGTTGCTTTGCCCATTCAGTTGGGGGTACAGTATTGGATTCGCGAAAAAGAATACACCTTTTCAGCACATCTTGTGCTGGTTCACTTTTTATTTTTTGGGGTATTTGCCCTGCAATAGCCCCGTAGTTCAACGGATAGAATAGAAGTTTCCTAAACTTTAGATCCAGGTTCGATTCCTGGCGGGGCTACTTGGTGGCTAGAGCTTGACAATCTTCACTTTCTTTTGTGTAGTTTCCCCATCAATTTGAACAAAATACACTCCTTTAGATAGATTACCTAAATCCAGTTCTGTTATCCTTGACGATACAAGAGTGTGGAATTGAATCAACATTCGCTTTCCGCGAATATCAAAAACAGAAACATAAACACCCTGATCTTCTCCACCGATACTAAAAACAATAATACCACTTGTCGGGTTGGGATAAAAGTTGATTTCATTTAAAACTTCGATTTCACATCCAACTTCATTAACTGTAGTATCGGAAAGTGTTTCTGGACACTCATCAATATCATCGTGAATACCGTCATTATCACTATCGTTTTCCGTATCGGTAATCACACATCCAAACGCATCGACTACAGACCCTGCTGGGGTATTTGGGCACTGATCTACATCATTGGAAATGCCATCCTGATCGTCATCTGGATTATCAACATGACCTGAGCAATGATCACCTACGGTATAAGAAAAATAATCTGTAACTGCCAATCCGCCTCGAAAAGCAAACTTACAGGCATAGCTCAATGATTCTCCATCAGTTTGGTTTGTAAGAACAGCTCTGAATCGCCGCCCTTCAACATAGGTCATGCTAGTTTCAGTAAAAGGAGATTCTTTCCAAAGATAAGCATTCAAGTCATCTTTGTCATCCAATAATTCAAATTCAATAATCACATCAGTACCATAAGTCTCAAAGCGATATGTATAGCCAACCTCAAAAGACCCTTGGGTGGCAATATCAGATTCTCCGCTACAGGCGGTGTTTTCAACTTCCTCAGTTGTTGTTACAGAGATGATTTTGGTTTCACTAGAAATATTATCACTTTGATCTTTTACGCCAATGGTAAACTCATAGGTTGTATTGGGAGTAAGCCCATCAACTGTGGCAATCGTTTCAACCCCCGAGGTTCCGATAAACGTCTCTGTGGTATTATTTTGCATAACACTAAATATGACGATTCCAGAATTATCTTCTGCTCTTAGCAAGAAACTAGCAGAATTTTGTGTAGTTGAATCTAGACTTACACTTAAATTATTTGGAGCTTCTGTATCGGGCTCACTGTCTAAGGGCTCTCCATATACTTCCACTTCAAATAAACTATAACCATACTCTGTGTTTCTTTTTGTAAAGTATAATTTTAAAAACCGCCCTTGTCCATTTACAATATGTTCCTCGTTCTCCCCACGACCTGAAGAAATACTTGCCAATGTTGTCCAGTTGGTATTATCTGTCGAGATTTCAATCTCATAAGCTAGGGCAGATGCGGTTTCCCAAAATAGATGAATATTATCAACGGCATATATGCCCTGTAAATCGATTGTTAGCCACTGCGGATCTTCAAATAAGCTCGACCAACGGGTTTCATAATCACCATCTACGGCCAAATTACCAGTATATGTATCTTCGACACTACTTGTAGTTACTGGCTTTTGAAAAGCAATATTTATTTTTTCTAGAGCAGTTATAACGACAGAATCATAGGCCTTTGCTCCCTCATTATCGGTAACCTCTAGTTGTAATTCGTGTACGCCAACTGAAAAAGTTATGGTCGGGTTACTTATAGTTGCAATTACTTCATTGTCTTTCATCCATCGGTATGAGTGAATAGTTCCATCAGAGTCGCTACTGGACGATCCGTCTAGTTGAATGGTCAGTCGATCTAATCCCTCATTGGCATAACTTTCAATATCCTCTCCAGCATCAGCGATGGGAGCAGTGTTATCTAAGCGCGCAACAAATACTGTTAGTGAATCCATAGCGGTAGAACCAAAATTATCTATTACATTAAGTATAACTTTATGAGCCCCAATATTAAAGGTTTTGTTTAGGGTTTCTCCACTTCCAATATCTGTACCAGCTACAGACCAAAGATAGTTGACCAATTCTCCATCGGGGTCAATGCTGTTGGATGCATCCAATACCACTTGTTCACTGCCGTTTGAATCTACGTCTTCAATTACTAAATCTTCCCCTGCATCAGCAGTTGGTAATTGATTTATAATCACGGAAATTTCATCTGTATCATTAACACCATCGTCGTCGGTGACTTCGAGGGTAACTAAGTGTTGACCTAATGAAAAAGCTTTGTTGATTTCTACTTCTGTCCCAATAAGTATGTTATCAATATACCATGAATAAGACACAATTTCTCCATCATCATCTATACTTCCTGAGCCATTAAGAAGAATGAGTTTTTCACCATCCAGATCCGCATCTATTCCAAAAATGTCGGAACCAGCGTTAGCTAATGGTTGATTGTTGTCAGGATCAACAATTGTGAGGACAAATTGATCGACACCTTTGTCTCCGTCGTCATCAGTGACCGTGAGCTCAATTGTATAAATTCCTGTAGAAAACGAAGCAATAAAAATATCTTGTTTTGAAAAGACCACTCCATTAGCTTTCCAACTATAATTTTCAATTACCCCATCAGAATCAGTACTATTTGATCCATCAAAAGAAACCTCAACAAGATCATCATTATCATCATCATTGATGATTTGATCATCACCTGCCACGGCAACTGGCTTGTTGTTGTCTGGGTCAATGACCGTAATCACTACCTCGTCTCTACCAGAACCGTTGTCTTCATCCGTTACTTCTAAGGTTATGACATGTGCGCCAGTCGAAAGCAGTACAGTTGGATTGATACCGGTTGCTATTACAGTATCGTTTTCAGTCCAGTTATAGCTCACAATCGGAGAAGCAACCTCTTCGGATAAAGAGCCATCTAAGGTTACACTCGCAATGTCATCCCCGTCATCGTCTTCTACAATTAGATCGACACCTGCATTGGCAATAGGCGATAAACCTCCGCTGCTGATCGTGATGAGTACCTCATCGCTTGCTTGTCTACCCTCCGTGTCGGTGACGGTCAGGGTTGCGATATAGACCCCTCTTTCAAGTTCAGTTGACACAAGGAGATTTGTGCCGATAACATCTCCATCAATCGTCCATTGAGATGAACTAATTTCTCCGTTATGGTGAGTGCTTGAAGAGCCATCGAGATAAACGAGCTCTTTCCCATCTTTATCTTCATCCAACTGAAAAATATCAGGTCCTGCATTAGCAATGGGACCATCTCCAAAACCCACTTCACCATAGCCATTCCATTTAAATACTCTGACATAATCGATAAGCATTTCTCCTGGCAAATCTGCAGTAACCTGACTGTTTTGTAAAGCGTCTGTGAAGTTTCCACCAACAGCTAGATTCATCACAAAGAAAAAAGGCAAGTGAAACTCTTCAGCATCGCCTCCAATAGGAAAGGGACCTGTGTAGAAATCGTACTCTTGACATCTATCCAAAACAGTCAATCGAATTTCGTTGGGGTCCCAATACATTCTATAAGTTAAAAAGCGATTGGTCAGTGTGGTAGATGACCTGTAAGGTTTGGTGTAGTATTTATCGTAAGCAATGCTTGCAGCGCAGTTTTGGTTATCGCCAGAGCAAGAATCATCCGAATAAAAAATGATATTTCCACCAACGACATCATTTTCAGTTGCGCCTTCAAAGCCTTCATCGTAAAGCGATTGGTTTTTGTAGCCCATTTCCATCATGTCAATCTCACCAGATCGTGGCCAACCTACCTCAGATAAGTTGTTACCCAAAAGCCAAAAAGCAGGCCATAGACCCGTTGACAAATCATAAGGCACTTTAATTCTGGTTTCCACTAAGCCGTATTTCACGGATAAATTTCCTTCCGTTTTTACACGTCCTGAAGTAAATGCTTTTCCATTTTGGTTTTCACTTCGTGCTTCAATCACTAGGGCGTTGTTGTTGTCTTCATTATCTATGGGTTTAATGAAAATATTATCCGCACTGTAGCTTTGCAATTCCTGATTTCCCCATCCGCATAGTTCAGGGCATCCATCGCCTTCTTCAGGAACCCATATTTCTGTATCAAACGTATCAAAATTATCTTGCCATATCAATTCTCGAATGTCAATTTTGGCATAATCTGCAGACACATTGCCCTGATCGTCTTCAACTTTAAGTTGAATGTTATGCACGCCAGTGGACAGGGTGAGTTCGGCGATGGGATCTTGTGAAAGCACGACGCCATTTTCACTCCACTCATAAGAAACAATAGATCCATAGCTTGATGAGCTGTTTAGGGTTACTGTCTCAATCCCATCTTGGTTCAAGTCTTCTTTTACGATATCTTTTCCTGCATTTGCCAAAACAGAGCCACCTGAAAAAGAGACTTCTCCTTGTCCATTCCATTCTTTAACCCGAACATAATCGATATAGAGTTTGCCAGGCAGTGGTGCGCTTATGTCATCAGCATCATAAAAACCAGTAAAGCTTCCGCCTACCGCCAAATTAAGCAAGAAATAATAGGGTTTTGTAAAGGCCTCCTCATTAGGGCCAATAGGAAACGGATTGGTATATAAATCGTGTTCGTTGTTACCATCAACAACGGTCAATCGAATTTGACTTTCATTCCAGTACATTCGATAAGTTACAAAGCGGTTATTGAGTGGTGAACTTGGGGTATATGGAGTTGTATAGTATTTGTCAAAAGCAATACTTGCCGCACAAGTTGGATTATCAATGTCACAAGCAGCACTGGTATACCATAACAGGTTGGCACGAACAAAATTATTTGCAGAACCTGAAAAGCCTTCAGCTTGTCTCTCACTGGCAGTATGCCCCATTTCCATCATATCAATTTCCCCACAGTAAGGCCATCCCACTTCGCGATGGTTAATGCCTAATAACCATGCTGCTGGCCAAAGTCCGTTAGCAACATTTGGAGATTTCATACGTACTTCAACTACACCATATTTTATGGCAACCTTATTTTCGGTTGTAACCTTTCCAGATGTAAACTCACTGTTGCCAACAGATTCTTTTTTTGCTTCTAAAACAAGTGCATAATTTCCAGGCTCATTATCGATTTCTTCAATGTATACGTTTTTCTCTTGATAGCTTTGCAACTCTTGATTTCCCCAACCGCAAAGGTCTTCTTCACAACCATCACCAATATCGATATTCCAATAGTCTGGATTAAAACTTTCGAAATTATCTTCCCAAATAACTTTTCCAATTTCATTGTTGCCAACGATCACTTTAAGTGTATCCTGGCTAGTATTACCTTGTGCGTCTTTTACGATAAGGTTAAATACATGCGTTCCCGTATCTAGAGTAATCTCATGTGTTTTGGATGTTGCAACCACCCTTCCATCTAATGACCATTCATAAGTGGTAATTGGACCATAACTTCCGGAGGCATCCAAAGTCACTAACTCCCCATTTGAAATAGTTTTATTGGCGCCTGCATTTGCCATTACTTGGTCTACACCAAACACTTTACCTCTACCATTCCACTTTTTAATTCGAACATAGTCGATATACATTTTTCCTGGAAGGTCGGCGGTGACTTGCGATGAGTTGCTTGAATCTGTAAAGTTTCCGCCTACGGCTAAATTGAGAAGAAGGTAAAATGGCTTGGTAAAAGCAGAGGATTTCTCACTAATGGGGAAAGGACCAGTATATAAATTTTGAACATTGCCATTGTCATCAACAGTGAGTCGGATTTGTTCCTCATCCCAATACATTCTATAAATCATAAAACGATCGGTTAGTATTTCAGAAGTATGATAGGGTTGATTGTAATATTTGTCAAAAGAAATACTCGCAGCACAATTTTGGTTATTATCAGCGCATGCATCATCATCATAAAAAATCAAATTTGCAGCTACTAAGTTGTTTTCATTTGCCTCAGGAAATTCTTGTTCGTTGCGAAAGGAAGTATTATGTCCCATTTCCATCATATCGATTTCGCCGCAGTAGGGCCACCCATCCGCTACTTGGTTTGTTCCAAGTAGCCATGCCGCTGGCCATAGCCCTTTTGATAAATCATCGGGCACTTTGATTCTAAATTCGATCATACCATACTTTACTGCAAGGTTGTTTTTGGTTGTGACCTTACCAGAAGTAAATGAACTATTCCCAGAATTTTCTTTGCGTGCTTCAAGAACTAGAGCATAATTGCCTGGTTCTCCCGGAATTTCTTCTATGTATACATTATCATTTGAATATGATTGCAATTCTTGATTACCCCACCCACAAAGGTTTTCATCGCAGCCATCTCCCTCATCAATGTTCCATATAGATGTATTTAAACTATTAAAATCATCTTGCCAAATAATATGACCAGTTTGAGCAAAAATTGGTGATGTTATTACAAATAATATTAACAGAGCATTAAAAAGCTTGCTCAGGAAGAAACTATGTTTCAAAAATTAGTTTGATTTAATTATTTTTTTGGAGTATGAATTTATGTCAGAATTAACCTCAAGAAAGTAAACTCCGGCAGGAAGTTTACTCAAATTCAAAATATCTCTGTTTTTATTCGAACTTTTAGTTGAAATTAGTTTACCTGAGAAATCATAAACCTTAACTTTTTCTATAATTTCTCCATTTGTAAGACTAATATGTATATTTTTTGTAAACAAACTAGGATACACAAACAATTGGTTCTCAGTAATATCTGACATATTTAATGTGTTATAGTCTAAAGAGGCACTCCAGCTTGACGCTATGCTATTGTCATTATTAAGATTATTTAGCGATAAAAATGCACCATCTCCGTCTGCAGTTGTTGGCCATGGGGCTTCGTCATTATAATTGACATAATCAATTAAGTTCCCAAAACCGTCTAGTAAAATAATTTCCTCACTATTATTCGAAAGTTTTCTAGAGTACTCATCATATGGGGAAAAGCCATGTAATGACAAAAATACTTCTGCATTATTAGCTAATATAACAGATTGATATGGCAATATTGATGACCCAGGGGGGAACTGGTATGATATTCCTAGCCCACCAAAATAGACTCCTGTAGTGTTTATAATTGAACCACTATTATTTGTAATCTCTATAAATTCATAGTCTCCATCATCACTTTGTGGAGGGTGATAGTGGATTTTACTAATCACTAATGATGGAGTGTTTATTTGATCACACAAGCTAGTGTCGTTCAGCTGAGAAGACAACCAAGTGATACGCTGTGACACAAAAGATTTTATGTTATTTATTCGGTTGGTGAAATCTATATCTATGTTCCATTGTAGTTCTTGTCTATTAACAGCTTCTGAGATTAGTGTTACTGTTTGATCAATCAGTTCAAATATTTTATTTTCAGAAAGTGGTTGGCCATTAGCACTTAGCTCGCTCCATCGTTTAGATAAATAACAATTATAATGGGGATCATTAAACAGGTTTTGCCAAAATTTTGAACCTACATTTCCGTTCAAAAACTGCCAAATGTCGTACTTACTACGATCAAATCCCCAAAAAAATAAATCATTACCGTATGTAAGGTTAAAATCCCAAATAGGCCCAGCTCTTAACTTTCCTCGTCTGTCTTTGTGAAAAAATGAGCTAAACTGGTAGGCATCAGGGTTAGAGGCCAATTCATTTAATAACATAAAGTCAACAAATGAGGGAATATCAATTAGGGATGGGTAACCATTTGAAAAAGAAGTATTAGAATTGAGTGACTTTTCGTCTAATTCGAAAAATATATTTTGAATATACCCATCTTGTTGGGTAGTTATTTCATCATAACTAGGATGTTCATGAGCATAATTTGTTGTCCAACCACCATAATTAGGCATTTCCCATGCAAGAATTTCTTCCCCTTCAATCTTGTCAGCTTTGCTTATGTACCCCCCAGTTAAATTTGGTAAGGTGTTATCGTCAATTTTAATTTTTTTGATATTAATTCTGCTATCATCTGCTTTAAGTTTTTCAACAAGCATATAAATGCCTTTATATTCTCCGTTAAGGACTAGTTCACAATATTCAGTTCTTGCTGTATACTGTCCTATTGAATTAGATAACTTATAGCTAACATGGTCTCTAATAAATGTGGTATCAAAGGCAAGTCCACTTAATATCCAGTCATTCTCTTTGGGTAAATCTAATAAACTTACATTATTCTTTCCCCCAACTTCGTCAAATGTCGTAAAAGCATATTGTTTCTTTGAAAATAGGGTTGATGATGCACCTCTAATTTCAATTTGAATAGGCCCATCATAATTAATATAGTTATTGTTGTTTGCGTCACTCACATAGTTTCTTTCATCATTAGGACGTTTGATTATTTTGATTGATGCAGGAATTTTAGGTTCAGTTGGTATATCGTTGCCATTAGTGTTGAGTATGACAATTGGTAAATTTGATGATTGGAAATTTATTTCATTAGGCACGGGATTGGGTTCTTCAAACCAAAATGGAGTTTCGTCATATACTTGGTTACTACCTATAATCTCAACAGATAGTACAGGTAAGGCAGTTAAATCCGAGGAATCTTCGGAATAATTATGGACTTGAACAGACAGAGAATTTATTCCATTTTGTAGCAGAGATCTATCTATAAAAATTCTATCAGGGCTATATCCTCTGTAAAGATTTGCTTCGTGCCAACCTTCAGCAGTATCATTATAACTAATTTGCTGACCTGTTAATAAATTTCGTCCAATTTCTACACCATTCAAATAAGCAACAAACCCATCGTCATAATCAATGTCTAAGATTATCCTATTGATTTGTGACATATCAAATATTTGAAACTCTTTACGCATGTATAGAGATATTGTTTGACTTATTATCGTAGCATCATCACCGTCACCATAACCAATTCCAGAAGGACCTTCTGACCAGGACGAATCATTAAACCCTTGTTGATTCCAATTATTTGGCAACTGATAATCTGGAGTAGTATACATCCAATTAGCACCTGGAGGTACTACTGATTCCCAATGCGAGTTTTGAGCATTTACAAAAATGGAGCAGCCTAAAATGAAGAAAATATTTAGGGAAATCAAAATGATAAAGTTATTATAGCCTAAATTAGTTTTCAATCAATATTCGTTTAATGCCAAAATTATTCAATTTTAAGAAATAAAACCCTTTTGGTAAATTTAAAGATATATCAAATCTGTTCTTATGATCTATAATCAAGCGTTTCATTAATTTACCCTCCAAATTAAAAACTTGAACGATGTCTATTGGTGTAACCGATTCAATGAATATTTTTTCATTAGAAGGATTGGGATAAATAGTTATTAATGGTTTGGAATAAGTAATATCTGATAAGTTTCCGAGGTATTCAAAATCTATCCAATTTAAATTAAATTCATTTCCTAACACGTTCATGGTCATTTCGTAGGTACCTTGAGTTAATTCAAAATCCTTTTCTATTGTTTGCCAGCTTTGCCATCCATTTGTATTAGGAATTTGAAAGTTATTTAAAATAGTATCGTCGTCTGTAACATTATTAGAAAGTACTAGATTAAATATCCCCCCATAGTAATTACTAGAGATTCTTGCTTTTACTCTGTAACTTCCTGTTTCGTTGATTTGAACAAGATATTTTGCATAATCTCCTTGATTCATGTAGGATAAATTCTGCCCCCCTCCTGAATCATAGCAGTTTTCTACACTCAGTCCGCTTTCCTCCCAGTATTCTTCAGCTTGAACTACACCAGGGATTTGAATTGCTGCGTCTTCAATTAAACTGAACTCAAACCAGTTTACATTGAATTCTCCCTGAATTACGTTAAAATTGAGGGTGTAATCACCTGCCTTAATTAGAACAGTAGCTTCTTCCGTGTTTTGCCAATTTTGCCACCCATTTGTTTCTGGAGTAGAGAAGGTGTGAAGAACCTGATCGGGTTTATTTTCACTAGACAAGGATAAATTAAATGTACTAATGTCATAACCTGAAACTCTAGCTTTAATTTTATAATATCCGGTATTTGTTACATTAACAAGATAATTTGTGTAGTCCCCTGAGTTTAAGAAACTTATATTTTTTCCGCCACCTGCATCATTACATGTTTCAGTACTCACTCCATAGTAACTAAAAAAGTCTTCTGATTCGATTTTACCAGATAAAGTCTTACGTTGCATGTCATCTGAATCATACACAAATTCATACCAATTAATATTTACAGCTGAATTTATGGATGTCATTATAAGATCATAATTCCCTTGCGGTATAAGTGCTGTTTGCTCTACAGTTTGCCAATTATTCCAACCCCCAGTATTTTGAGGCTGAATTTGTGCAATTGGGTATGTTTTTCCGTCAGATTTAACTAAAGAGAGCTCATATTTTGCATCATTATAAGCAGTAGCCACTCTATTATGTACTGTGTAAGTTCCTGGCTGTTCGACATGAACATCATACTTTGCATTATCACCATCATCTAAATAGCCGAGTTGACTTCCGCCTCCAACATCTGATGTTGATGAAACCACTAACCCTGTTTGACTTGAAAAATCCTCGGCCTGAATATTTCCTGGAATTTGTTTTCTGTTATTACCATCTATAAGTTCAAAATTTATCCAGTTAAGATTAAATTCAGAATCTAAAGGTTTAAAAACTAAAGTGTACTTTCCTTCATCCAAACTCCATTCTTTTGTGATTGTTTGCCAATTTTGCCAACCTCCAGTTCCATCAAATGAAAATGTAAGATAGCGTATAATGGTATCTTCATTTCTTAACTCTAAGCTAAAAGAAGCATTGTTTCTCTCTGTTGCAACCCTACATTCAATGTTATAGCTCCCCTCTTCACGAATATCTACTTGGTACTTTGTGTAATCCCCAGGATGTAATTCTTTTATGTTTAAACCAAGTCCTGTATCGGTAGTTTCCTCTTTGCCAACTCCAAAATGGTCATCATAGAGCTCAGCTTCAATTTTTCCAGGAATCAGATTGATTTCTTTCAATAAATTCTCTATTTCAAAATTTGAAAAACCAACTACATTGTCACTAGTTGATGATTTAATAGTTCCTGCTCCTGAGCTAACTGAAATTATATCATAAAAAGATAAATAGTCAACAAGGGTCAATAGTATTACACGATCATTATCTCCAATTTGAGCATCAACAATTTCAACGGACTCCCCATTTACTAGCAAAGAGAATGAGTCTTTATTTATTGATGAAGTAAGTATGGGTTTATTGAATGTAAGTTTTACTTGTTGATCGTTATTGTCAATAACTCCTCCAATGATTTTGAATACAGGAGATTGCACAGGAGACAATTCAAATGAGAAGTATTCAAAATTAAATTCTTTATCCCCTGAAATACGAACTTTAAGTTTTCTATCCCCAGCTGTTAAAAAAGCAGTTTCAGTTGTTTTTGAAGAGAAATTAGAAAACCCTCCGGTTGAATTGAAAACAATAGCAGGAGTTATTAAGACGTCATCAATTTCTAAATATAATTTTCCGCCAGACTCGTTTGCTGCATAAGTAGTTTCAACATTATAATATCCTTCTTGCTGAATATCGACCGTATATTTAATCCATTCTCTGTCTTTAACATATCCAACAGAGTACCCGTTGGAATTAGTATCACCAGAGTTGTCGGTTGATATATCAACACCATCGTTTCGAAAAGACCATCCTAAATTCCATGTACTGGTCCCTCCAGATCCGCTGTAATTTCCATATTCATTATCATTGTAGGCAACACCTTGAGAGCCCATATCGTAGTGTGTGGCATGTACCAGGCCTGGGACTGTATTAACAGTAAATGGTTTAAGTTCCTCAGCAGAAGGCTGTCGTAACATAGCGTCAATGACCCCTTTTCGGAAATCGCAATTTTCAATTTTTGCGGCAGCAGCTAATTCTAACATGCCTTGATATGCATCTCCAGCACTGGGCGCACCAGAGTTTCCTTTAAAATAATCTACAACTGAATTGTACTTCGAATTTGATTTAATTGAAAAAGAGGATACTATGGTCTCAATTCTTTTCCATGGCCACCATGCCCATCCAATATTATTGTCCTCAAATAGCTTGATAGCCTCTTTAAACCAAACATTAGAGTTTTCACCACTTTCGCCCATCCAAAGAGGTACATTAAATTGGTCTCGCATGTCAAGAACCCATTGAATCGTGTTTTGAGTATTGTTGTTCCAATACTTATGAAAGCTGTATACCATGTTGTTGTCCCATGGTGGAGTAAGACCTGTAAAGTCGTTGGCAAACCAGTTCCCTTCAATAAAGATGATATGATTGGTGTCATGAGCTCGAATCGCATTTGTGACTTGTACGTAAAGGTTTTTGATTTCATTTCCACTCAAGTTCCAATTTGGCTCGTTTAAAATGTCATAGCCCCCAATCCACTCTTCATTTTTGTAGCGTTCTGCCAATTTTCCCCATAAAGCCACCATTTTTTGTTTGTTTTCATTGCTTTCCCATAATGACGGTTTCGATGTATCGTAGTCTGATATTCCTTGATCATAACCTTGTCCACCGGGTGCAGCATGAAGGTCTAAGATTAAGTAGAGTTCATTGTCTTGGCACCAATCTAATAGTGCATCGACCATATCAAAACCTTTTGTTAGCCAAGTATTCTCTCCTTGCACTTCATCTTCGGTGGGAAGAGTAAATAGATTATAATGCATTGGAAGTCTAACGCTGTTAAACCCCCAACTAGCAATTGAATCAATATCTGTTTTTGTCACAAAGTTATCTAGCCAATTATTATAAAATTCTTGAGTATTAGACACCCCAATCAAAGACTCTAGTTTGCTTCTAAACTCTTGTTGATTATTCGCTCCCCCAACTACATTCATCATGTAAGGTTCTTGCAACATCCAACCTCCCAGACCAACCCCTTTTAACAGAATTGGGACTCCATTCTTATCTAAAATTTCTTTACCAGAAGTTGTGAGATATTGAGCATGAACAGTAATCCCAAAAAATAGAATTATTTGCAAAAAGAGGAAACGAATCATCTAATTAAAAATAAAAAGATAGCCATTTATTAATTTCTGAATTCATGTTTTACCCAATCAACTTCCATCACCCATTCCCCTTTCATAGGAGTATCTGTGATTTTCGCAAAGTTTAGAATGGCGAACATTGGTTCTGGATAATTATCACCTAAACCCTCGTTGCGGTACACTTCCTCTCCATTTAATCGGTAAACAAGGTCACTATCTTGCCACTCAACAGAGTATTCATTAAAGTCACTCAGGCTGGTATTGACTGAAGTCCGTAGACTCCACCAATCCCCTTTATCACATTCGCCTAGACTTTTTATTGCACCTGTAGTGTAGTGTCCATCTCCAAAGTCGCCATGGTGTTCGAATATGTCGATCTCTCCTGATCCAGTTAAGGGCCAGCAAATATTTTCGTTAGGCTCTTGCACTGGGGGTTCGTTATTTTGTGCCCCGAGTATCCACCATGCTGGAAACATAGATGCCTGGCTTTCACCATGAACCCGTAAACGAGCTGTCCATTTCCCTTTGATAAATTCTTTTCGGTTTTTTGAAGCAATTCGACCTGCCACATAAGGAGTTTTAGGGTGTTGATTTCCATATTTGTCCGTGTTATCACAGACGATATTATCTTCAATGTTTATTAATTTTATTTTTAAAGTCCCATCACTCACTTCACGTGTGTTATATTGATTATCCGGCACATAGCATTGCTTTTCATTGTTTACCCAAATTCTTTGGTCTTGCCAGTTATTGTGATCGAATGTTTCAAAGTCATCAAAGAAATCAACCTTCCATTCATCATCATCCAAGATACTTGAAAATCCATAGAAGATTGAAATACAAATGAGTGAAACAATCCCACATTTAAAAATATTTTTTATCATTTTAATGTTTTTCTATTATGATTGTTTGTATTGACCTTTTAGGAATTTGCAAAGTTGATGATTTCGAAGAAACGGTTAAAACATAGTCTAAATCATGGTCATTTTCATTTAAGATGACTGCCACCAAACTATCATCATTATTTACAAAAGCAGTAGAAGTAAGTTTATTTGATGTGGTACCAACTGAAACTCGTTTTGCGCCTGGTCGGATAAATTTTGAAAAATGACCGATATAGTAATATGAATTTGTAAATTTAATTTTACCCGTTTTAGTATCTCCATGTACAGGGGCAAAACAGAAATTGCCTACATGATTAGGACCTCCATATTCATTGAGCAAAATATTCCAATCTGTCCATGCAACTGTACCATTGTTAAAATCATTTATCATTGCTTTGGCGTAGCGTTCTGGAAGTTTTGGATCATTAATTCGGCTTTCATCGTAGCCTTCATTACACCCTTCTGTGAAAATCAATTTTTTGTCAGGAAATGCTGTTGCAACTTTACCTACGTTACTAAACATGGGCTTACCGTCTTTCCAATCTTCATACCAATGAAAGCCAGTACCCCAAACATATTTATTAGCTTCTGGATCAGCTAAAATAACACTAGCTCTCTCAAAAAGTAGGTCACGATTGTGATCCCATACTATAATTTTTTTATCACCTAAACCTTCACGTTCTAAAGAAGGACCTAAATGATTTTTTAAAAAATCTCTCTCTTCTTCAGCAGAATAAATACAAGATTCCCAACGCTGAACAGCCATGGGTTCGTTTTGAATAGTCAGACCCCAAATAGGTATACCTTCTTTTTCATAGGCCTTGATAAATTTTGTAAAATAATTTGCCCAAGCCGGATAGAAACTTTTTTTTAGTTTACCTCCTTGTAACATATTATTATTTGTCTTCATGAAGGCAGGAGGGCTCCAGGGGCTTGCATAAACTAGGATGTCTTTTGAAGCTACTTCCAATACTCTTTTGGTAAATGGAATTCTGTATTTACGATCTTTTTCGATAGAAAATGTTTCTAATGATTCATCGCCCTCTTCAATATAGGTATAACTTTCTGATGAAAAATCACAGCTATGGATAATTGTTCTAGCCAGAGTATATCCAATACCTTCCTTTTCAGAGAAATAACTTTTCAAAAAAAGATCTTGTTGGTCTTTATCAAGTTTATAAAATGTTTCAGCTGCAGCATCGGTCAAAGCCGCTCCTATTCCCAAAAAAGATTGAAACTTAATGTTAGGATCGATGGTTACACTTGATTGAGTTTCTAGTGGCTGAATAAAATCACCAAAAAGAATTTTTGGTTTAGTCATTACCATTTTGTTGTTTGATTGACTTTCAGTGGTGTAGACTGTAAACTTTTTGGTTATGGCAAGTGAGTCAACAGGACTTAACGTAATAGACAAAAACGATAATAAAAAATGAAACATAGTTTACTTTTATAAATTATCAACCCCAAACAATGATATTTCGGAGCCGTGAACATAGGTATCACTTCCGTAATTGGAAGTAATACTAAATTTAAAATATCTAAACTCTGGTGAGACTTCCAAGAGACTAAAATCATGACCCTGGGATGCTTCCTCAATTTTATCATCAGGAATGTTACCCTCAGCATCTGTAGGGTCACCAATATCAAAATTACCTAAAAGCTGCCATTCGATTTTATCATTGCTTACATAAACATCAAAACTGCGAAGGTTTTCAGCCTGATAGTAGTATGCGGTATTTGCAGGACCGTTGTACCAAAATGCACGCTGCCATATTTTAAAACGATTGATTTTAACAGTTTTGTTGAGATCAATTACAATATCAAGTGGCCATCGTAAAACACCTCCATTTAAAGATCTATAAATAATAAAATAGCTGTTATCACTATTTGTTGAAACCGTATCAACAATATCATCCCAAAAATTAATTGTTTGGCCCTCCCAAGCATCTCCATTTACCGATAGGTTTCCAACTAGACGCCATGAAGACTTATCAATTTTTTCTTCAAAAAGGGGAGTGTAGCTCCCGTAATCAGTGTCAGGAGTTGAATTTCCATCAAAATCTTCAACTTTTATAGAAAAATTTTGTTCTTCAGCGGGCAACCCCCTTACAAATCTTGCTCCGTTTTTATTATTTGAAGATAAAATTCGGACCTCTTCTTCACCATCACTATTTACAATAGTTACATAAATGAAAACTGTTTTTTCTTCGTTATTTATCCAGTTCACACGTACTCCACCCAAATCAGGTGTGATTACAACACTTTCAAGAACATCAAAAATAAATGAACGCAGGGGGGTAAGCTCGACCGTTACACTCTCCGATTGATTTTGGCTTGTGTCGAAAACTGATAAATTTATATTGACTGGGGTAGTATCAATTAAACCACTAATTTCTATAGAATCATTGTCTTTACTTGAAACTCTATAAACTTCATCATTTTGTGCATTTTTATAATCGGCACGTACGAACAGCACATCAGCATCAGAGGGCAAGTTATAAAATATAACCCCCCCTCCACTAGTTGACACAACAGATTCAATTAAAAGTTTTCCAGGTGGGCTAGTATCCCCTTTTAAATCATTGTTTTCACAACTAGTAATTATAAAACCAGTTAATGCAATAGTTACAAAATTTGTTAACTTATTCATGACAATTTATTTTTGGATTACCATCCTGGGTTTTGAATTAAATTGGGATTTGTAGTCAACTCACTGGTTTTTATAGGGTGAAGATAATCACGTGGAGATGAAAAAGAACGTGTTCCAACTTCTTTAATTTGGTAGTACCCAGACTCTGATGTTTCGTCTACAGACCATCCATAGACAGGGCTGTTTAAATACTCCTCAGCAAGTTTCCAACGCCTTAAATCATCATAGCGGTGCCCTTCAAAAGAAAGTTCAATTAAACGTTCATGTTGTATTATTTCACGGAGTCCTTCTTTGGTTGTATGTTTATTTGGTGTTTTAGCAATAAAAGTATTACTCCACGATTCTTCAACTGTAAGTATTCCAGCACGTTCTCTTACTTTATTTATTGCGTCAAATACTTCTTGGCTCGGACCATAAGCTTCATTCATTGCCTCTGCAAAATTGAGGTAAAGCTCTGCTAGGCGAATATTTGGCCAAGAATACCGAACCAATTTTTCATATCCTTCTCCTTCAGAATCTGGATGTACAAGTTTTTTTAGAGCATAACCTGTGATGAGATAATCACTTGTTTGTGCAATTCTTCCATGAGTTTGTCCTTTACGCATTCGTAAGGTCCAAAGTTCGCCCCACCCACGGTATTCACCGGTGTCAAATCCGATTGATGAGTAAAAACGGGGTTCTCTATCTAAGTGAAGGTAGGCTGTTTTGAGCCCAGGTTTAGCGTATGATTTTCGATCTGGAGGAACTGTTAATAAATCATAACGCCCACTAAAGTTGAATGACAAGTCCTCACTAATTGGTAATCCATTTCTAGTATAATATAGCTCAGCCATTCTTAAAGTTGGAGAAATCCATTGCCATGCAGCTTCTACAGATGACGCAGTAGGATCTTTCATGAGCGCACCTGATTGGAGTTGCCACCAACTATTAACGGGGTGTGAGTCACCCCATATGAGCTCTGAATTCCATTTTTCTACTATTGAGAATTTCAAGTCATATAAAGTCCTGTAAAAACTATCTTGAAAATTATTGGTGTCATACACTCTGGGGCTTTCCATATAATTATACATTCCTGCTCCTTGTTCAATTGCCTCTTCAATTGCTTGTTTAGTAATTGTAGCTGCCCTTTCCCATTTTGTTACATCTTCAACTAAATTAAAAAATGGATTTCCTTCATGATTTACAAAATCACTATAAAAATCATTATTTCCATTAAATAACGGACTAGCAGCATATAAACTAACTCTTGATTTGATCGCATATGCAATGATTTTATCCAAACGGCCTAAGTCATTTGTAGCCATGACACGATTTGGTAAGTGAACTATAGCCTCATCAATTGTTAAAAGTATGTACTCAAATACTTGATCTATTTGTTCTCTGTATAAACGTAAATCGTTATCAGATGCATCAATTGAAGCATTAACATCAACGATAGGAATTGGACCATAATTTTTTAAAAGTAAGAAATGAAAATAAGCTTTTAACAATTTAGCCTCAGCTGCCCAAGCATTTTTTTCTTCTTGATTCATATCAATAACTGAATCAATATTATTAATCAACAAATTGCAACTTCTAATGCCTTCCCATAGTGAACCTTGACCTCTTCCAGCAGCTCCATATCCACTCCAAAACCCCATTAAAGGGTTATCAGTTGTTTGCTCGCCTTTCATTAATTTGATAGAGTTTGGTTCTTTTGCAAAAGGCGTAGTTATTTCATCACTCAACAAAGCAAAAGAAGCATACAAAGCATCGTTCTGAGGCAAATAACTATAACATGTAGCAAGTGCTGTATATGCAGCATCCTTACGTTGAAACATTAACGAGACCTCTTGTGTTCTATCTGGGACTATATCTAAATAGTCATTACAACTAGTTGCACATATTGTAAAACAAAAAACAGTATAAACTAAAAGGTATTTTTTCATCTCTAAAAGTTTAGTTGAACTCCTGCATTTAAAATTCTTTGGGGTGGATATCCCAATCCATTACCAGCCATTTCAATATCCCACAAATCAAATGAACTATAATTGAACAAATTTAGTCCACTTAAATAAAATCTTGTTTTTAAATCATTATCTCCAATTAACTCCTTAGGTAGTGTATATCCAAGTTCAATATTCTTAAGACGTATAAAATCTCCATCTCTCAACCACCAAGTTGAATTATGATTATTATTTTCTACTATTTCAGTTGATAATCTTGGCCAAAACGCATATGGATCTGGGTTATTTTCAGACCAATTGTTATTTGTAATTACACTTAATGCGTTACGCTCATTAATAAAAGGTGCAACTGCATTGGGATCTACAAAAAATGAAGTATTTCCTGCACCCTGAAAGAAAAATGAAATGTCAATATTTTTATAACCTATAGATGCTCCAAAACCAAAAACAATTTCTGGAACATATGGCTTTCCTATAGGCATACGATCAAATTCATTTATTTTACCGTCTTCATTGACATCTACGTATTTAATGTCACCAGGTAAATATGTGTACTCACCTCCAGAAAGTCCGTTGAATTGTTCAGGTGAATTTATTATGTCTGCTTCATCAATAAATAATCGGTCTGCTATATATCCTCTAGGTTGATTGGTGTGGTATCCAATCTCGCTTAAGTATGAGTAAGGGTATTGTGGTTCGTTTTTTACAAGAATTTCATTGGTTGCATAAGTGAAGGTTCCTCTCCCGGTTACATAAAGACCGCTAGGAAAAGCATTATTGTAGTCTAATGCGATATCAATGCCATGCGATGATACCTCACCGGTATTACTACTAATAGAAGTAGTTAATCCAGCAGTTTGAGGAAATACAGGCCTAGACTCATATATCTTCTTTCTATGTTCAGTAAAATAGTCTACCTGTAGAAGTAAGTTTTCAAAAAATTCAATCTCTAATCCATAGTTAGTTTTTTCAGCAACTTCCCAAGTAACATTTGGGTTTGAGTATCGGTAAATATTGTATCCATTAAAGTAGTTAGAGTAATCATCACCCCATGTGTAGGAACGACCACCTTCATTTAAGTTTACATCAGATAGGTAAAAAAATCGGTCACTTGCTGGAGCAATATTATCATTTCCAACAAGACCATAAGTGAATTTTAATTTCAATAATGAAATTGTGTTTTTAAAGTCATCAAAAAAGGATTCATTAGAAACAATCCAGCCAAGCCCTGCAGAAGGAAAAAATCCAAAACGGTTGTTTTCAGCAAATTTCTCAGAACCATTATAACCAAAATTGAGTTCACCAAAATAGCGATCATCGTATCCGTAAGTAGCTCGACCTGAAAGCCCCATATTTCTAGATGGTAAATTGGCCAAAGCAGAGTTTCCAGAAATTGTATTCATGGATTCACTAAAATTAAATACTAACAAACCACCAACTTGGTGTTTTTCAGAAAATAATCTGTCATATTGGCTTACAAACTCATAGTAATAGTTACTATTTACATAGTTATAAGTATCATTTTGATTTAAATATTCAGTACCCTCTTGTATTTGATAGAGAGTATTTGTAATACCTGATTCAGTTTCTGTTTCAGCAACTCCATAAAAAAATGGAGTAAAACTTCGTAGATTTTCGTTAGATGAATAACTTTTAACTGCGGCTAAAGCTCGAAAAGAAAGCCCCTCTGTTATAAAACTCAAGTCTTGGTCGAGCTGTATTTGTGATAGTATTGTTGATGTAAATCGATTCTTATATCCTCTTACCATCTCAGCATAAGGGTTAACAAAACCCCCATTACCTTTATTCCCAAACAAAGTATGATTGAATTTTAAATTTGATTCTTCATCAAAAGTGTAAAATTTCGGGAAATTTACTGGACTTGCCTGAGATACCATTCCAAAAATACTGCCAGCATCACTTATAGGCCCATTATATCTTTCAAAAAGAGAGTTGAATTTAACAGCGATTTTTGTGGAATTTGTAAGGTTAATATTAATGTTAGCTCTTAAATTGGATAAATTAATGTCAATATTGTTATTAAAATTGTTTAGCCTGTCTACTTTAAGTAACCCGGTATCATTATTATGGGATGCAGAAAGGTAATATTGAGCTACGTCTCCTCCTCCATTAACGTTGAGATTAAATTTTCTATTAATCGTGAAATCTTTAAATAAATCATTATACCAATCTACATTTGGGTAAATTTCAGGGTTAAGGCCTCGTCTAGTAGATTCAATTTTATTTTTACTAAAAGCTAATGGGGCGGATGGGTCTCTCAACCTAAGAGCTCGGTTGTATAGTTCCATATAATCAACCCCATCAAGAAAGTCACTTATTTGAGTAGGCGATGCGTTTGCAACCTCATAACGAAATGAAACCTTTGCTTTTCCTTTCACACCTTCTTTTGTTGTGACAAGAATTACACCATTTGCACCGCGCGCTCCATATAAAGATGTTGCAGTAGCATCCTTCATGATAGAAAAACTTGCAATATTGTCAGGTTCAACTCTAGCCAAATCATAAGAGTTTACCTCTAATCCATCAATTAAAATTAATGGGCTGTTAGAGGTCCCAAAAGAAGTTATACCACGAATAAAAAATTCAGCTGTATCTGCTCCTGGTTCACCAGAGCGTTGATATGAAATAACACCTGCTAATCGTCCAGCAAAAGAAGCTGTCAAATTTGAGTTAGGTAATTTAAGCTCCTCGGGTTTTATTGTGTTTATTGATCCAATAACGCTGTTCTTCTTTTGTTTTTGAAATGCTACTACTTGTACTTCCTCAAGGCTTTCAACATTTTCTAATAAAATCACATCAAGATTTCTTCTATTTTCAATTCGAACGGTCTGATTTTCAAATCCAAGATATGAAAATACGAGAGTGGACGAAGCTGTGGATGCAGTAATTACATAATTTCCATTAAGATCAGAAACAACACCATTGGAGGTATCTTTTTCTAAAACAGTAACTCCTGGTAAAGGAACTCCATATACATCAACTACGGTTCCAGAAATTAAATGTCCTTGTGAAAAAACAATTATTGACCCTACAAAATAAGCAAGCAGAGGTAGTAGATTTGTTTTTAGCTTCATACTTTATGAATCATAAACATAACTTAGTATGTTTTGATGTTTATTTATTATTGATTATCAGTTTTTGGTATAAATTATCAATTAGTATCAAATAAACTCCACTGTTTAAATCCCCAACATAAGCTTTATTATTTTTTAACTCTCTATGAATAATACTTTTCCCATAGATGTCAATGATTTTAATTGAATTAGTTGAAGTGAGGCCATTAAAATTAACATAATCGGATGTTGGATTTGGATACATTATGATCCCGCTATCACTCAAATGACTCAATGATGCTGTTGAGCCAATAAATGATGGTCCAGCTAAGTCATCAATATAAAAAGTGTTGGGTGCATTATTACCACCGTTAATATAAATACTTATGAATTTATAATTGGCCTGATCATCTGGGACCGAGGATAATTTGAAATACAGTGTTTGCCATTCATTCGCTAATAAAATATTGTCATCTGTTTCAAATGATGTATTGTTTCCATCCCCTTTAATACTTCCGACTTTAAAACGAACATAAGTTGTTTCAGGAGAAAGTACACGAAGAGAAAAAACATCATCTTTACTAAAGTCAATAAAATTATTTAACTCATAGCTAATTCTGTTCCACCCGCCCCACGAGCTATTTTTATCCCACTTAAGTACAGTATTTGAGTTGTCCTTTGGGTCTGTCACAATTTGAAAATCTGGTGCAGGATCACCCATTGTATCCTTGACTAAATATTCTGCAGTGCCTCCAGACTCATTATCATCATAAATAGCAAATTCTGGAGCACTTGAGGAAGTTGAAAAAGTCCCAGAAACGCCTGAAACTGAAGCGCCACCAGCATAATTCGTAGTATTATCCTTTATTCCGTACCAATAGGTTGAATTTGTAGAAAGCATTTGGTCTGGAATTAAAGTAAACGTCTGTTTATCAGAGGATAAAACTGCACGAGATGCCACTAAATCACCAGTGGAATTTACTTGGCGTAATTCAACATTATTATTTGCATCAACTATTTCTGAGTCATCACTGTTTCTAAATGCTAAACTTCCAGTAATTGACAATTTAGAATAGACTTCTACGTTATTTAGGCCATCTAAAACCACAGTTGAACTTGCTGTTGGTGGTATATCGCCTTTATGAATATCATCAAAATAATATACATCACCAGCGCTTGAACCATCATGATATCTATCAAAATAAAGCTGAACTCTGTTATGATTTGTTGCAGTAGTTGTACTGAAATTATATACAAGCTCAACCCACTGATTAACATCTTCAACATAAATTTCTTTTTCACCACTATTTTGGCCATAGTTCGGATCATTTTGAAGTTGCATCCTAACTTTTACTGGTTTAGGAGCCCAAATCTTTACTCTGAAATAGGGAGTGGCAGAGTAGTCAAAAAAACTGAGCTTACTCCCATTTACATCTCCGTTTTCAATACCTGCATTACCAGACGGGACTGTATATTTCCCAACATAATTAGATGTATTGATCCCAGATTTGTCAGGATTTTCAATTTTTTGGAAACCTGCACCTCCCCACGATGACCATGATGCATCTGTTTCTTGAGTCTCAAAATCAATTAACATTTGATTTACAACAAAAGGTTCAACTGTAAACGTTGTGCTTGATGGCATAAGATTTGTTGCATCATTATATGCCAGCATTGTATGATCAATGGATATATAATATGTGGTATCATTAACTAATCCGTCATTAGCAGAAATCATAATTTCATTTTTACTACCATTAACTGTTGCAGTGAAAAGAACATTTGTTCCAGATGAATTATTCTCTTTAAATATAATGGCTGAACTAAGATCGGCATTAGTGAGTTCTGAATTATCAATTTTGACTAGTCCAGCATTAGAATAAATTTTTATCTCGGTTACTTTTGAAACATTTATTTTACCATCTGCCGGGAGATATCTTATTTGATTTTCAGAGTATAAATTCGGAGCAGTAACATCATCAATATAATATGTGTTACCGATTGCATTATTTTCACCACTAAAGAAAATGCCAAACTTATTTAGTAGTATATCATTAGTGTTGAAATTTAGGGTAACATTTACCCATTGATTAGTTTGAGTTACAGTGGAGGTTGCAATAGTATTGTGCCCACCCCAATCAGGATTATTTTCTAATTTAATATTGATATCAATTTCAACCGGGGTCCAGAGTTTTATAGTTACAGATGAATTACTTTCAGCATCATAATAACCATCAATTGATGGAAGTCCGGCGACTGAAACCAGATCTTCTATCATTGTTAATTTAGCAACCTTAGCAGAATTATTTACAGCATCAGGACTTGGGTTATCTACAGTTGTTGAAGAAAGAGAACCATTCCAGTTTACAAAAGTTCTATCAAGCCCATCAACCTCAAAATCAGCTAAAAGTTCCGTTTGTTGAGATAATAAACTAAAAGACATAAAAATTGAAAGTAGGGCAAATGATTTTTTCATTGTTAAATTTTGGTAAAAATAACAAATTGCCAAAAAAGACGAATATTTATTTGACCATTGTTAATAATGTAAAGGACTTGTATAGGCGCATATAACATAATGTATAGTAATTTATTTAAAAATTAAGCCAATGTGAATTATATATTCATTAATATTGCTACTTTAAATTTATTATATATGAAAAATTTATACTTTTTATTTATTGCATTATTAACTGTTATGTTCATTAATGCTCAAACCACTACAATTACTTTTGAGGATGGCACTTCTGTTGATTCAGATGATATTGTAGGAGGTGGTTCTACTCAAGCAGTTGTAGTTGACCCAACAGATGCTACCAATAAAGTTTTAAGCATCGATTATAATCCTGGGTCAGGTTGGGACAACTGGGGTGGTTTTCTAATACCCGAGGGGGCTAGCCTAATGAAAACAGATCAAATTAGCTTCAGAATATGGACCCCTGATCACGGCGCAAATGCAGGAACTTTTGGTTACTTATTTAAACTCGAAGGTTCGGGTGGAAATGTTGAACAGTCGTTTCTTGTTGATGGTGCAGGTGCGTGGCAAACAATTACTCTAGATTTTAGTACTTGTGTTGGCAGTCCTGGCAATTGTAATGTTGATAACGCAAGTCAACAATTTAACAAATTGGTTCTGCACCACTGGGGGGGATCAAACCCATCATCTTCTGACGATGAAATTATTTATATAGACGACTTAACATATACAACTGGTGATGCGGCTTGTCCTACTCAAACTTATCCTGTAACTTTTACTGATACATGTTCTTCTCAAGTTGCTGCTGCAGATGGAGCTGCAATCTCTTTTGCTGATGGATATGCTACAGTTTCTAATACTAATGCTCAAGACTGGACTAATATCCAGTTTGATCACGCTGCTCTTGATTTAAGTTCAGGAACAAAAGGTTTTTCAGTTAGAGTTAAAGGTCCAAGGGCTTCTAAAGTTTTCTTTAAATTACAAGTTGGTGGTAATTGTTGTAGCAATGTTATCGAAAGATGGCCTGCTGAGAATAATTACACCACGCCAGGCCAGTGGCAAACGATTGTGTATGATATGACAAATGAATCAGCTACAGATAAAACCAAAACAGTTATTTTCTTTGATGCCCAAATGGCTGTATCTGCTGACGCAGCTGATGATGTGTTTATGATTGATGATATAACATTTGGTGAATTTGCTTCACTAAGCACTTCTAACGTATCGATTTCTGATGTATCAGTATATCCAAATCCTGCAAAAGATTTTGTAAATATTAGTGCAGGTGAAAAAATAGATTCTGCTACAATTTATGATCTGACAGGACGTATTGTTAAGAGATCTAATCCTAACAAAGAAATATTTAATTTTAATATTTCTGATCTTTCAAATGGGGTTTATTTAGTTAAGCTAAATGCTGGTGATAAAGAATCAACAGTTAAGCTTATTAAATAATAGATTTTATAACTATCTGAATTTAAAACCCACCATTACGGTGGGTTTTTTTAGCTTGAATTATCGCATTTTTAATTCAAATGTATTTTTAAAGGTAAAATCAGATGAATTTGAAATTGTAATTTCAAATACTCCTGCTTCAGCTAAAAATTCATGACCATCGAAGAATTTAAGGTCTTCATGAGTTATTTTGAATCGGACTGTTTTACTTTCTCCTTTTTTTAAATGTATTTTCTTAAAACCTTTCAATTCTTTAACTGGTCTTGTGATACTCCCAACTTTATCATGAATATATAACTGGGCTATTTCATGGCCATCATAATTTCCAGTATTTTTAATATTTACTGAAACCGACAAAGTATCATATATACCAATCTTATTAGAAGAAAGTGTAATATCTGAATAGTCAAAATTTGTGTAACTTAATCCATGTCCAAATGGATACAGAGGTGTGTTAGGAGAATCAATATAGTTAGACTTATAATCTTCTTTTGGGTTATCCAATGGTATAGGTCTTCCTGTATTTTTTACATTATAATAGATGGGGACCTGCCCAATACTCCTAGGAAATGTTATTGGAAGTTTTGCAGAGGGGTTGTATTCTCCAAACAATACATCCGCCACGCCATATCCACCACTTGTCCCCGGAAACCATATTTCTAAAATTGCGTCAGTAATAGTATCCTCTTCAGATAAATCTAAAGGGCGTCCGTTCATTAAAATTAAAATTATCTGTTTATTTGGGACTTCTTTTCTCAAAGCTTTGATTAATTCAGTTTGAACTCCAGGAATATTTATATTGGTTCTACTAGCAGCCTCACCACTCATGTGATAATTTTCTCCCATAACCAATACTATTTTATCTGCTATCTTAGCCAAGGAAATAGCTTTTTTAAATCCACTTTTATCATTTGTTTCAATATCACATCCTTTTGCATAAAGAATATTAGCATCATTTAAATATGATTTTATTCCTTGATATATGCTAATTGCTTTTCCGTTTCTGTCACCTGCTGCAGCCCAGTTTCCGATGATGTTTTCTTTATCCTTCGCTAGTGGCCCTATTAATGCAATTGTTTCCTTTTTTGATAAGGGAAGTGCATTATTATCATTTTTCAATAAGACCGAGGACATAGCAGCTGATTCACGCGCGGCCTCTAAATACTCAGGTTTGTAAATGGTTTTATTCTCCCTTTCCTCATCGCTATACCTATACGGGTCATCAAATAACCCTAATTTATATTTTGCTGTTAATATTCTACGGCATGCATCATTAATAAGATCAATATCGATTTTTCCGTCATTCACTAATTCTTCCAAATAAGATTTATAAGCTCCACTCATCATATCAAGATCAATTCCAGCTTTTATAGCTAATTCAGCTGCATGCTTTTCATCAACCGCGAACCCGTGCGGTACTAATTCATTGATTGCTGTATAATCTGTCACAACAAATCCATTAAATCCCCATTCATCTCTCAAAATATCTCTAAAAATGAACTTATTTCCAGTGGCAGGAATGCCATTTAGTTCATTAAATGCAGTCATAAAACTTTCTGCGCCAGCATCAACTGCAGCTTTGAAGGGTGGTAAGTAAACATTTCTCAGCTCATCTTCCCCCATATTAACCGTATGATAGTCTCTACCAGCTTGAGCAGCTCCATAGCCAACAAAATGTTTTGCACAAGCCAAAATCGTATTATGCCTTGAAAGATCTTTTCCTTGAAAGCCTTTTACATATGCATCAGCAATTTTATTCATTAGATATACGTCTTCTCCGGCCGCCTCTGAAATTCTTCCCCAACGAGGATCACGTCCAATATCCAACATTGGAGCAAATGTCCAATGCAAACCCTCTGATGAAGATTCCTCTGCGGCAATACGTGCTGATTTTTTAATATCCTCCATATCCCAACTTGAAGCGTGTCCTAAATTTATGGGGAATATTGTTCTAAACCCATGAATTACATCATATCCAAACAACAATGGGATACCAAGTCTTGTTTCTTCAACAGCAATTTTTTGTAATTCTTTTGTTTTTTTTGCAGAATAAACATTTAGCATGGCACCAAGGTTTCCACCTCTTATTAATTTCATGTTATCTGAACTTATAATTGGTCCTGTAACATCCCAATCTCCGCTGTACATAATTGTTTGACCAATTTTTTCTTTAATGGTCATTAAGCTCATTAGTGAATCAACCTTTGTGTAGATATCATTATTTGATTGATTAGGATTTGTATTTTTAGCACAACTAAAAATCAAAAACGAAAATAAAAGTGCAAATGTAATGGTGTCTTTATTCATTTTTACAACTGAGATATTTTTTGAAAATTGATATAAATTATCTTTTAAATTGGTTATAAACTCATATTATTAAGTTAAAACAATTTTAAATTATAATTAACTAGAACTAATTTTCTTCCCACCTTAGTTCATCAATAAAATATATATCTTGTGAGGAACCATTATTTTGCCCTGCATTGAAAAATAAAACTAAGGTTGTATTTCCTTTTGAAATGGAATCACTAAAGTCGTAACTAAATTCTTGCCACGAATTAACCACGCTATAATCTGACCATTTTTCAACTGCAGAACCACCCTCAATTTTTGCTAGAACTTGAATAGATGATGATGCGTAAAGCTTAAATTTTAATTTGTTGAAATTATTTAGATCAATTGGAGTTTCATAATTGAGAATAAAGGCATCCCATGGCTCCAAACCATTATCAGTATACTTTCCAACAGATTGACTTCTGTTTTCACAACTAATTAGTGGATTCGAAACTATTGGAATAGAATTTTCGATACCGAAGTTTTGTTGGCAGTTCCAATTACTTATAATATTTAGGTCTGCAACAACACCTGAACAATCTTCATTGAGTGGTTCATCGCACGGGGCAGGTAGAAACATTATTTCGTCTACGTAGAAAATTTGATCAGAGGGACCATTATTTACTCCATAATTAAAATATATTTCCAAAGTAGTATGATCGTAATTCGCATTGCTAAAATCAAAGATATAATTTACCCACTCTCCAGTTTTAACAATATTACTAGAGATGTTTTGTTGGTATGAACCACCCAGTAGCTTTGCTAGTAATGGTGCTTTAATTGAGGAATGAATTTTTATGTGAAGTTGGGGGTTTTCACTTAAATCAAAACTTGTGCCAAGGTCAAAAGTTAAAGGATCAGACACGTTAGTACCATCATCAATAAATACACCAACAAAAACACTATTATTTATTTCGTCCGGAAATGGGTTACTAATGATTTGAATATTATTTGGGTTATTTACTATTTCAAAATTTTGTTGACACTCAAAATCGCTTATAACAGTCGAGATTTGTTGAACATTTTGACATGGGTCAACGTAATTATCGAAGATTAAGTCATCAATATAGTATACATTAGGAATACCGCCCAAAATTTCCTGACCATAATTAAAGAAAATTTTTAATTCTTTATGATTTTCATTTTGTCTCCAACTAAAATCAAAACTATATATTACCCAACCATTATCACCTTCAACATCTTTAGAAATAAATACTGGATTTGAGGTACCTCCATCTAACATGACCCTTAGTTCTCCAGAAATTTCGGTTTTTACTTTAATTTTAAATACAGAATTTTTTGATAAATCAATCGTATCATCAATATCGATTAATATAAAATCTGTTGGACCAGAAGTGTCTGTATAAATGCCAACAAACTTACTTGAATTTAAGGGAGTCTCCGATGGATTTCTAACTGATTCCACTTCATTTATGGCATAGTTAGATTGACATTCAAAATCGCTGATTATGTTTGGATCAATAATTACACTATTATCTTCACATGGACTGTAATTAATAATTGGAAATCTTTTGAACTCATCTTCGCAAGACACACAAATTAATAGAACCAAGAAAATGGAAAAGTGATTCAAATAAGGAATTAATTTTTTCATTATAAAGTTTAAATATGAAAATCATTTAGTCATAATTTATTTTTACCTTTTGATTATTTTAAGTGTTTTAATTTCTTTTTCAAGAATATTTTTCAAAAAATATGTTCCTGAATTTAACATTGAAATGTCAATTTCAACAGACTTTTTATTAATATTTTTTTTTGAGATTAAATTTTTACCTTGAATATCATAAATTACAAATGAATTTATATTAATCATTGATTCAACACGTATTATGTCGTATACAGGATTTGGATAAGAAGTTAACTCATAAATTTTTCTAGAATTTTCAATAGACAACGTGCTAGACCATTTTATATCATCTATATAATACACATCGTTTGTTGTTCCCGTTTGAACTCCTGCATT
>CEUM01002819.1_pt1 | contig 51172 bp, 34 predicted proteins | sample 356421 | NCBI WGS metagenome assembly CEUM01 (sample SAMEA2622716, study PRJEB7988) | marine metagenome | biome: marine biome (ENVO:00000447); feature: surface water layer (ENVO:00002042); material: "saline water (ENVO:00002010), including plankton (ENVO:xxxxxxxx)" | depth 5 m
GACCACGTCATCTCCCGACGAATTGGTCGGCTCACGCATCAGTCTGGCTCGGGCCTTCCTCGATCTTGGTGAAGTGGACCGAGCGCGTGATCACGCCATCACTGCGTTTGAGCGCACGGACGGTGGCGAGGAGCGCATGCTCCACGCTCGCGCCCAGGCGGTTCTCGGCCGCTACTATGCCAAGATGAAGGACACCGAACTGGCCTTGCACCATTACTCGAGCGCCGTCGAAGCGCTTGCACAAGGCGGCGATGTTCTGGCGACCGTGGAAATCAGCATCCTCCTTGGAGAAGTGCACGAAGACGGTGGGCGCGTCGAGGAGGCCACCGAGCAGTACCGCCAAGCCCTCGTCATTGCAGAGGCGAACGACCTTCGCATGCAAATCGGCGAGTTGTTGTCCAAATTGGGAGGCGTGACCCCGGACAAGCAGCGACGGATGGAATACCTCCAACGTGCGCTGACGGTCTTCCGCGAATTGGGTGCGAAATCACGGATGCGCGACGTGCAAGCACAAGTTCACGCCGCGGTCATGAACCGTTGAGCGTGTCCAGCGGTGGAATGAGCGCGATGCGCGTGACCCCTTGGTCGTAGATGACCCAGATGGCTTGAACGCCAGCAAGCACCACCTCACCTTCGTGGGTGGCGGGTCCAAGACCCGAGAGGTCCACCGCTGAATCAAGGTCGCCACCGGTGTGGTCCAAGCGAAGTTCGTCTTGGCTCAGCACGAGGGTCATCGTGGTTTCATCCGCCTCTGAGGGCCGCCATTCCACTCGTTCGACGTATCGAAGATCAGCGTCCAATCGCGCTGCATCGTCGGCCCGCTCCACCGCTTCTGCGACATCGTCGAGGTTGGCTTGGATGGCCGTGGCGTTCCAACGCTCCCGCGTGGCGGTTTCGATTCCGTAGGCCCAGACGCCGAACATCGAGAGGAGCACCACGCCGAGCAGGAAGGTGAAGACGTACCCCAACTCGGTGGCCGCAGCCCCCTCGTCATGTCGGCTCCGCCTCACAGGTTCACCTCGCGCATGCTGACGTCCAAATGAGCGATCTGGAGGGAGAACTGAATCGCCTCTCCCCCGGTGTGCCACACGGATTCGGTGGTGCCCATGGCGGGATCAGGGACCCAACCGACGTAATCGGTCAGCAGATCCAGCCGTCCGGGGTACACGGTCCAATCTGCGCTGCCTTCGAGCGCATAGGAGCCGACCTCAGCGACCGCCCCACCGTAGGGGCCCGTCCAGCCGCGGCGCACTTCAAAGGCTTGAGCTGAGGCCATGACGTCCCTTGATTGCAGGGTCATCGTCAGGTCCACGGCACCTGCACCCTGTGGGCTGTTGACGCTTGGGTGCATGGCGGGGATCGTCGCGGCAAACCTCGGACCCGGTCCGCCGCGGTCGGTCGGCGCCCGCAGCACAAGCGGGTCAAATTCCGGATGGTTGGTCATGACCGCTCCTCCAGCGTAGGCCACTTCCATGCCAAGGATGGAGGATTGGAACGCGTATTGGAGCCTGGAAAGATGGACGGCATAGACGCTTCCGATGGGGTGGAGTTCGTCACCTTCGACGAGGCCATAGACGCGCATCTCGAGTCCTGAAGGGTGGGCGCCACTGCGCCAAGCGGCGGCTTGGTCCTGCGGTTCAAAGCCGACGGTTTGGCTCCAAGGCAGGTCAAGCCTGACCCAGCCGCTCGCTTCGATCCCGACAGCAAGGCAGCGCGCTTCACCGTCGTGCAAACCGATGGCAGCACCGTGCTCACCGACAATTTCCGTCACGCGGATGCCGTCCCCGGTGGCGTTGATCCTGCTCTCAGCGATGGACGCGAGGGTGTGCGTGGTGTTGGCCTCGACGTCGAGCGTGGTGTTGGTGTTGTCGACCAGGACGGTGCTCTGGACGCCTGAAAGCACGATGTCATGGTGCGTGAATGCGCCATCGTTTACGTCGAAGGCAAGTCCGGACGGGCCACCGGTGTCGCTTGCAGGCAACATCCGGACACCGTCCGCGGTCCCGTTCCCCGCCACCCATGTTACGGCGATGCGAGCGTTTGACGAAAGCCAAGCGGGGCCTTGTGCTCCAGTTGGGGGCCAATCGACCTCCACATGGCCTCCTGGTGCGATGGTCCGTCCATCGCCTCGCCACGTCACGGTGGTCGAGCTTTGCCCGGGGTTGGTCAGGATCAGCTGTCCTTCAGCGTCTGGGGGAAGGAAACTCGTGCTCATCATTGGCCCACGGTACGCGTTCAACACCGCTCGCCCGTGACCTTCGAGGTGGCTCATGTGCACCATCATGTCTGCTGGGGCACTGCTCGTCACGTGCAACAAGGCGGCGGAACTGAGGTTCACGTCGAAGCTTGCGCCGTGCGCCACTTGGGCTTGCGCCGTGTCGTCCATGATCACGCGACCCTGCTGGTCGGTCACGGTCCAGTCGACCATCGCTCGGTCAGCCGAAGTCATGTGCACCTGATGAACGCCGCTGGGGAGTGGCACGGTCCAAGCGCGCCCTGTGCCATCGATTGGGTCCTCATCGCTGGGTGGGACCAGCACGGCACCGCCGTCGCCACGGAGGTACACCACGGTTAACGCGGCTTCAGCGGTCAGGCCAGCGGGTGCAGGGTCGAGGCGCACCACGTCTCCCGCGCGCAAGGCAAGGTCTTCGCCGCCATCGACAGGGCTGACCTTCACCGGTCCCAAGGTTTCCGCCACGCCAGGCGTGACGCTGAGCACCATGGATTCGGCCCACGAAGGTGTGGTGTAATGGAGGGGCCGATCCGCGCCAAGCCGCAGGTCGTCAAGGCACACTGCGGTCGTTTCTGACTCGGGATGGCGGACGTCGAATTCCCCATCGAAGTCGAGCAAGCCTCGCGAACGCAGGGTGTGGGATTCGGCCCAAGTGGCGGCATACCACATGCCACTCGCGGTTTCGTCCCATCGCAGTTCTCCGTCAATGGGCCGGATTTCGACGTGCGCAACATCGCCGGGCATGCCCGTCTCGGACAAGGCATCGGCCCGCTGGGCCAGGAGCCCCATTTGCGAGGCCATGTCGTTGCGTTCTATCGAGCCCTGCATCTCCATGATGACCGGCATCATGGAGGCCATCATCATCCCGATGATGGTGACCACGCCCCCAAAGAGGAGCACGGTCGCGACGGTCGAGGAGACCGCCTCGTCTTCGCGTTGGAGGTTCATCGCCTCACCTCGATTCGGGACACGTCGAGTTCGAATTGGAGGGGCGCGCCTGCGGTGTCCACGGTGAATCCGTCGATGCCTGAGGCGCGCTGCCAGGGGCTGATGCCAACGTGCTGCTCAAGGGTTCCAGCGGCGCGGTTCAGCGTGTAATCGGTCAGCCATGCGTCGTGGATTTGCGGTGTGACGATTTGATCGACGGCGTTTCGCATCGTGAACCTCAGGTTCCACACCTCCTCGGAAAAGACGGTCATGCCGCCGAGGGACACGAAGTCCAACGGGACGCGGCCCCCACCAATGCTGCCGCTGGTGGTGACGTCACGCAAGGCCATGGTCAAGCGTACCTCGCCGTTCACCAGCGTGTCGAGGTGAACCAGAGGGGTTTGTTGCAAGTCCCACGTGTCGTCACCAAACCGTTCGGCTCGGCCGTGGTTGACCATCGCGATGCGGTGATCGCCTTGGCCGAGTTCGGTGCTGACCTCAAGCCCTGAGAGGATCCACGTCACGGACCGATGAATGGGCTGTTGGTCGGCGTCGTAGACGGTGATGATCGACCAGTGCTCAGAGCCCACGCTGTGTTCGATCGGTTCCGTGGCGTTGGCCAGACCGACATCATGGGATTCGGTCCCAAGCGGGGTGGTGATTGTGGCAGAACGGGCGGTTCCGTTTTGCATCGCGACGGTGAAGGATGACTCGTCCACACGGTCGATGACGATCGAATCGGTCGGCGTCAAATCTGCTTCAATCTTCCACGTCTCGACGAAATCCAGCGGCTGAATCTCCGTCGTTTGGATGGCGAAGGTGGTACGAACGCCGACGTCCTCGGGCGATGCACCGGCCACCGCCAAACGGTCGTCCAATCGGTCAGCAATCCCGTTGGCGCTCTTCCAGTTCACGTTGTCCTCAAAATCGGTCAGGTAGGGTTGCAGGAAGGCAATCACGCCCGCCATGATGGTCATCACCATCGCCAGAAGCATGATCACGCCGAGGACTTCGCTCACGGCGTGCTCGTCTCGGAAGGGACGGTCCGCGCGTTGCCTGCGGCCGTCCATGGGGCAAGGACCGCTGCATCCGTCTATGAGCCTTCACGTTGCACGCGGGCGGCGAGGGGCCCTTCTGTGGACGGAGGGACAGAAGCCGCTTCGCCAAGGAAGACGCTGAATTCGGGCCCATCTTGCATGGACAAACGGATGTCGCCTTGGAAGCGTTCGTCGAGGTAGTACAGCACCGTTGATTCCGCCAAGTGCGGCTTGTTGTTCATGTCCGACAAGTGGGTGAGGGTGATGGATGACGTGGCCTCGGTCACCACCTCAGCGAGGAATTCTCCCGTTTGGTCGTTGGACAGGTGACCGCCTCGGCCGCTGATGCGCTCTTTCAGGGATCGCGGATATGGCCCCTGTTGCAGCAAACGTTCGTCGTAGTTTGCTTCCACCGAAATGTGCTCGCATCCCCGGACGTACCGCACCAACTCGTCCGTCCATGAACCGAGGTCGGTGATGAACGCGGCGCGTTGTCCTTGGTGGCTGGCGATGAAGGCCACGTTGTCTGCGCCGCTGTGCGGCACCGGGACCGGCAGCATGGCCAAATCAGGTCCGAGTTGAATGGTTTCGAGGGAGACAAAGGGGTGCCAGAGGTCTTCGAGGAGACTCAACTCCTCAGCGGTACGGGCGTTGGCGTGCACCTGAAGCCCCCAGCGACGTTGTGCGATGAGCGCACCGCCACCGTGGTCGCCATGGTGGTGCGTCACCAGAATCGCGTCCAGGTCTTTCGGATGCAAATCAAGCAGCTTGAGTCGCCGTTCAAGCGAGGCGCCGCTGAATCCCTGATCCACCAGCACACGCACGTGTTCGGTTTCGAGCAAGGTGGCGTTGCCCTTGCTTCCCGAACCAAGATGCGTGATGCGCAAACTCATGCCTTAGGTTCGCCGTCGGCGAGCGTCAATGAACCTCGCGGTCCAATCATCGTCGGAACACCGCTCCACCACCCTCTTAAGCGTCGCAGAGGGCAAAGAACACGCCGAGGGTGCTCGACGGAGGGTGTTTCATGCGTCGAAGTCAGAGCACCCTCCTCATCACGCTGGCCGTGGTGGCTGGCCTGCTCTTCATGTCGCAGTTCCCGGCCTTGTCGCCGGTGGCGTCAAACAACCCAAATGAGGCGACCGGTGAAGCGCCTCCCGTCACCGACAGCGACGGCGATTTGATTCCTGACGTGCATGAGAACCTGTTCGAAGATTGGGTGAACCGGAGCACGGCGGACGGCCGGATGATCGTCATTCCAGGCCTTGACCGTGACGACGCCCGTGACGCCAAATACGATCTTGACCGGGACGGCCTTAACGCCACGGAAGAGTACTGCTGGCCGTATCCTGCGAACTGCACGGACCCTGGCTTCCCTCGTGGATTGACGGGGTTGCTCGATGAAAACGGGGAACGGAGTTACCTCGACCCCCGCGTGTCCGACACGGACGGCGATGGGTTGCCCGACGGTTTTGAGGCATGGATGTGCCTGCAGACCGGCGGTTACAACGCGGTGGACATGGTCTTCCGGTGCCCACGCTTTGATCCGCTGAACGCCAGCGAGGGTGCCGAGGACCCCGATGAGGACGGGTTCGACGTGGATCGAAATGGCATCATCGACGACAACGAGATGTACACGTCGGCCGAAGAATACAGGCACGGTATGCCTCCCTTCCATGTGGATGAACTCGACGGTTTGTGGTGCTCAGCGAGCCTTCCAGATGGCGGTCCGTTCGACGATTGGCCGTACATTTCAACGGCCGCGAACATGACCTTCGCCAACCTCCTTGCCGCGTGCACCACAAACAGCACTTCGGTGTTCGACGAGGACATCTGGTTGGGCACCAATCCGTTGAACGCGGACAGCGACCACAGGTCGTGGAACGGCGTGAGCCTCGGCCGCACCTTCCCTTCCTTTGGCGATGGACTGCCAGACGGGTGGGAAGTTCACTTTGGCCTTGACCCGCTGAACAGGTCCAACGCGCTCATCGACGTTGACAAGGACGGCTGGGATGAGGACAGGGACGGTTTCGTGACCGGGGATCCTGTGACCACCCAAACCGGAGTCTCCCTCGGCGAGGCGCTCTCCTCCTACGAGGAATACCTCGTGCACGACGACCAAGGCAACGTGGTCCGATCCGGCCTCAAGCACGTCGCCTTTGGTGCCAACGACACGTGGGTCGAGGTTCCGGTCAGGCTTGCCTCACCAACAGCGAGTGTCGCTACCCTGCACCACGACGTGCGTGATCTCCACGTCAACGATCAGGACGTCTACGTCATGACGCGTCACGGCATCACCCATTGGGCGGTGGACGACGGCACGAGCACCGACGTGTGGTGGCCTCACGCCATCCGCTTGACGGATCTTGTGCCACTGGACGTCAACGGGGCGCTTGCCGGCTTTGCCGTGACGTCAAGCGCGGGATTGCAGATCATTCCCTTGCTGGACGACGGTGCCTTGGCACCGATGGAAACGTGGAGCCACATGGACGCGCCAGCACTCGAACGGGCCGTGGTCCTCGATCTGGATGGAGCCAGCATGCACGTCTTGGCCCTCGGCGCCAACGGTGACGGTGGCGTGTGGACCATCGGCAGTGATTTGCAGCCAAACGGGGACGTGATGGGCGCGTTGAGCGCTGGTGTGCGTTCCGCACTCTCGTCGACGAACGCGACCGTGACTGCCCTCGCCCACGCGCCAGGTGTTGACGGCGTCCCCACCCTTTTCGTCGGAACGGATCGCGGCCTTCTGGTCTTCGAAACCGCTTCCGCACGCGACGCGAACCTCAACGGCACATGGTTGTTCCACTTCGCCTTCGAACCCACGGTGGTGGACCGGGACCTCGACGCGTTGCGGCCCATCGGTGCCAACGTCGGTGAAGCCCCCGCCGAAGTCCGAGACTTGGTCTTGGATGGCGCGGGTCCTGACCAGCTCGACACCCTTTGGATGGCGATGCCCTCTGGCATCCACCGTCTTGACCTCCGGACCCTGGCCATTTCTTTCGGAGGGGACCTGGTCCACCCGGGTCAAGACGGACGGTCCATCACTGGTGCCGACGACGTGCACAGCCTCCTCGTCTTGGACGACGCCTTGCTTGTGGGCAGTGCATGGGGCCTTTGGGTGGTTGACGGCGGACGTGAAGCCACCTATGGCGCGCGGGAGCAAGCCCTCCTTCCCGGAGAGTTGGCGGCCTTGGCCACCGTCGAAGTTGACGGCGTGTTGCGCATCCTTGGTGGTGCTGCTCCAGGCCGATTCGCGAACCAAGCCCTGATGTCTCCGGTCAGCAACGACTCTGACTTCGACGGCATGACCGACGGCTGGGAACTCATCCATGGCCTCGACCCCACCGATCCTTGGGACGCAGTATTGGATCCTGACGGCGACGGTCTTGACAAGGACCTCGACGGCTTTGCTGATGACCGATTGTGGACCAACCTTGACGAATACCGTTACATCGCCATCACGGACGACGGGTACGACAGCACCGATCCGTCCAACCCGGACACCGACATGGACGGAGCACCGGACGGTGCAGAAGTGCATGCTTTCCATCTGTCCACCACCACCTTGTGGTGCTACTACGATTTCCAGATGACCTACCGCTGCGACAGCACCGTGGGTGCGGCGGCCAACCAGACCTACGTCGACAACGCACCGACCGACGCGGCCACGGACCCCACCAATCCAGATTCCGACGGCGACGGGATGCCTGACGGTTGGGAAATCGAGCACAGGCGCTGGGTGGGCACGGCCTTTGACGGCGGCAACAATTGGACCCTTGACCCGATGCGTGCGGACGATGCGCTGTGGGATGCAGACCGCGATGGTCTGGCCAACATTTGCGAGTACCAATGGAGCGTCATGCGCGACTTGGCGCTACGGGGCGACATGGTGGACACCCACGGTGAATCGCCTGATGCGGCAGAGGCATGGTTCGAAACCGATCCAAACAATCCAGACTCCGATGGCGACACCATGACCGACGGCTGGGAAGCAGGCGGCCTCTGCGCCTACGATGCGGGGCGTGTGGGGGTGAACCCGCTCAACGGCAGCGACGGTCTCGAAAATCCGGACGGTGACGGTTTCGACGTGAACCTTGACGGCGTGCTCGAACCAGGGGAGGCCTACGTGAATTGGCTCGAGTTCCACATCAAAGACCTCGACGTCGTTGACGGGGCCATTACCTTCGGAGCCTTCACCGCCCCGGAGGGCTTGGATATGTCCCTCTTCGAAGGCATGCTGCTGGGCGACGAGCCCGCTCACGGTTTCATTGACGATGCCGATTTGGCCACCTTGGCCACCGCGGTGCCCGCTGCGATTGGATCGACGGATCCCTTGGACACCGACAGCGACGGAGACGGCATGCCGGACGGTTGGGAAATTCACTTCGCTCGTTGGGCGGTTCTCGAGGACCGCTGGACCCTCAACCCAATCGATCGAACCGATCGCTTCCTTGACGCCGACGACGACGGCATGACCAATTGGGAGGAGTACAACGCCATCGACCCGGCCTTGAACCAACTCGAATCCATTCAGTCAAGCCCACAATTCTACGTGACCACCATCGGCACGGCGCCCGCCCTGCAGCAGTGGGCCAGCATTTCAGTTGACGCCTCCTTCGGCTCCTTTGCCTCCGCTGCGGTGCTGAACGCCAGTGGACCAACCGCTGACCCGAACAACCCAGACACGGACGGCGACGGCATCATCGACGGCATGGAAGTCTTGTTCACGGCGTGGAACGATTCGGCGCAAACGTGGACCCTCAATCCGATGGTTCCTGATGACGGGGATTTCGACGCAGACGGTGACGGTTTGTTGGATCGGCAAGAACTGGCTTTGGCCTTTGAACAGCCCGACAACGGTGAGGTTCATCCTGCCGACGCCCCCTTGTTCCACATCGACGGAGACAACCAGCAACCGACCGAGAAATCGCAGCGCATCTTCCGCATCCTCATCGACAAAGACACCCGCGGAAAGCGATACCTGGCCGATTTCAACAGTTGGCAGCAGGGTGAGGTTCCCTCGGAGTTCATCTCCTTCTTGATGGGCCTGAGCGACCCGACCAACAGCGACACCGACGACGACGGGATGCACGACGGCTTCGAGTACTGGTTCACGTCGTGGAACCTTGAGGAAAACCGATGGGGCATGAACCCGCTCATCGATTCGGACGTCAACCTCGATTCAGACGGCGACAGTTGGGACTGCAACGGTGACGGGAACATCGACCTCAACGAGACCTTCAGCAATTTGCGGGAGTGGGAGTCCAGCACCTGGGGCAAATACCTCGCCAGATTCACGGTGCCGACCGAGGTTGGTGTGGTGTCCTTCGGCGATGACGCCATGAGCGCGTACATGAGCGAAGCAGGGTTGTCAGCCTTCTTCGCACGTGCTGCGTTGTACGATGATTTCATCGCAAAGGGCCCTGAGAGCGCGAACCGGATGACCGCCATCAACGGCCTTGATCCGAACAATTTCAACCGAACCTTGCTCGGCGTCGCCGACCCGACGCACCCCGACTCGGACAGCGATGGACTGCCGGACGGCTGGGAATACTGCTACGCACGCTACGACATGCCCGACCCCTCGACCGCGCTTCGTTGGGCGGCTAATCCGCTCAATCCATTCGACGTCGACCACGACGGTGACAGCGACGGTTGGTATGATCGCACGTCCTTCGACACCCCAGCGCCCCTCGGTGCGTGGAATGCTCGGAGTTTCAGCGCCTCGGGTGAGCTCATCCAGCAGGGTGTCGGTGACCTTCCGTTCACCAACTGGATGGAGTACGAAAACGGGACCCGTCCTGACTTGAACGACAGCGATGGTGACAGCGTGGCGTACCTGACCACCGTCGAAAACGGTGCCGTCGTCGCGCACGAGCGCGACTACAACCTCTCCGATGGCCGTGAAGTGTTCAAGTACGGCACCAATCCGATGGACAACGACACCGACGGGGACATGATTCCAGATTGGTACGAGCACGCCAAGGGTTGGAACGAGACCAACGACAACTACTCCTCATGGCTTCAGATCCGTGTGCAGTGGATCGACACGACCACCGGTGGTGCGTGCAACACCGACACCACCTCGTGCCGTCCATTGTCCATCGACACGGGCTCCCTCGCGCGCCCCAACCTTGCGTTCACCTGGTTTTCGATGGACCCACGCGATGCCACGGACGCCAATGAGGACCACGATCAGGACGGAAACTGGGATTGTTCGGGAGCAGGGTGTGTGTACACACCCTACACCGCGTTCCAAGAATTCTATGCCATCACCGACCCTGTGCTTTCCTCCCCGAACGCTGTGCGCCTGGCAGGATTGGTCCATGACGGCGAGGGCATCAGCGAAGGCTGGCAGCTCCGTGCTCACCTCCTGGGCCTCGGCTCGTGGGACGAAAACGTGCGCAATTACCTGAAGATGGACCAGCTCGGCAACTCAGATCAGCGCTTTGTGTGGATCCTCGACGACAACGACCAGGACTTCCTGATCATCGATGAGTCTGATGACGAGGTCTTGGCTGCTGGTAACCGCACCGATCCGTGGGACATTTTCTACACCGGGTCTCCACAGACGAGCCCCGTTCGAAGCGTGGGTGAACACGAGCTCGGGTGGTACATGGTCGACCTCGACGACGATCACGTCGCCGAAGGAACGGACCCAATGAACTGGGACACGGACGGGGACTGGGTGGTCGATTGGTTCGAGGTCAACGACGATGAGCGTGACGGCACAAGGGGCGATTCGTCACCGTTGCGTTACGATTCGCGTTTGGTCTCGTAATGCACCGTTCAGGGCATCATTCAAATGCTCAGCCAATGGTCTTTCGAACATGGTGGACGCCCGCTTGCCGTCACGCAAATCCATCGCGCCCGCCGTGATGTTGACCTTGCTGATGATGCTGATGTCTGCCTCGCCGCTGCTGACGGCACTTGCGCCGAACGCAGAAGCCTCTGGCGTGGCGCGCCACGCCTACGGGTTCAGCGACGGCTCCACCGAATACGTCGCGTTGTACCAAGGCGCAAGTCCAGACACGGGTGCGAAGGTGCAGATTCCAGTGGGTGCCGAGGTCGTGGACGTCAGCATGACCCTGTCTGGTGCAAGCTCCACCGGCTGGTCGTCCACCTCGAGCGCAACGACCGAGGATTGGCAAGCGGGTGAGGGTTCGGGCGTCGACGCGCGATCGCCCGTGCTGACCTTGCAGCAAGCCACCCCGACCACGGAATTCTTCCCGCACGGGTTGGACACGGTCATCGACCCTTCATCCACGGCTTGGCACGACAACGGCTCCTACGCAGTCCGCCAACCCCACACCTCCAACTCAACGGAAACGCGGTTTTCGCAACAGGTTCAGCGCACGAGCAGCACGCTCACCCCACAGGGCCAGGGCGCCGTCCTCAAGCACCACGACTGGATCTTTGTCTCCACGTGGAATTCAAACAACCTCAGCAACGTGGTCAAAGCGCACTACCCCAACAACCTCACCCGTGCATGGGGCGTGACCATCGATTCCACGGCGTCTGCATGCGTGCTTCCGCAAACGCACAGTTCCACCTATTACGGCCAGTATGGGTTCCGAGATTGGGCCTTGGCCGATGACGAGCGGTTGCTTGCCATTCTCTCCGGTTACAAGTACTTCTACGGGTCCACCGCACCCACGCAGTACCATCGCGTGCTGGAACTCGACGTGTCCAGCGACGACGAGTGGGTGTGCACCGCCTCCTACGACATCTCGCCACAATTTGGTGATTACACGGGCATCGCCTATGACCGTGAAGACGGAACCTTCTGGGTGGCCCACAACAGCCAGCGCCGTTTGGTGGAATACAACATGGCGGACGGGACGTGGAGCAGAAACAGCGAGATGTTCTCGTACTCTTCATCGGCTTCCTCAGCGTGGGAATGCGGCACGACGGGTCAGATGGTTCGCGGGCTCGAGGTCCAAGGCAACACCTTCTACATGCGTTGCCAAAAGGACAGCTACTACAACGACCGTGACACGCTCGAAGCGTGGTCCGTCAGCGGGGCCTCGACCTCTTTGGTGCCCCAGTCTGGTATCCGAGAGATCTCCAGCCTTGGCTACGGCCTCCAGTGGGACGGAACCCGCTTTGTCACGGTGGACAGCGGCTATTCGACCTGGAGCGGCAAGACCCTTTACTACCGCGAGTTCGGCACGGGCTGGACCTACGAGACCATCGCTGCACCCGGCACCACGACGTGGTATGGCCCCGTGACCACCTCTGCTGAAGACGTGCTCTCGGTCAACACCCGCGTCGGCTGGTCGGCCGCATCCATTGGCGATAGGGTGGACCACTGGGTCTCTGCCGACAACGGCACCCACTGGTCCTCGGTGACGGCCAACGAAACCATCCACTTCGCGCACCCGGGGAACGAGTTGGTGTGGAAGGCTCAGATGATCGGCTCTTCGGCCGTGTCTTGGTGGGTTGAACTCGAACACGATACGGAATACACCTCAGTCGGCTCATGGACCTCGCCGTCCATTCCAACCGGGACCAAGGTCGGCAAGGTCCGGCCCACGTGGGTGGCCGATGAACCGGCAGGGACGTCCATCACCGTGTATGTGTCAAACAACGACGGGACGGACTGGTACGAAGCGACCAACGGGCAAGAGATTGGCTTCCCGACCGAAGCGGCCGGGTCCGCCCTCCGCTACTCCATCCAGTTGGACACCACCGACGTGACGGTCACGCCCAGCGTGACGTCCTTCACCCTCGAATACGAGGAAGGATACCCTGACCGCCCACGCATCGACGTCGGAAACGACGGCAGTTACGATTGGGAGTCCCTCCTGTTCCTGAACGAATCCTCCGTGGACGCCAGCGACGACAGCATCGTTGACCAAGACGTCAAGGACACGCCCACCCTCGTGTCGGCCTTCAACGACGCGATTCCAGACAACGGTGACGGCACCGTCGACATCACGCTGGCGGTCAAGGCGGCTTCACCAGGGCGCATCAAGATCTCGAACCTCGACGTGGCTTACGTGATGCAAACGCGCGCGATTGGCGCATCGTTGGAGGGCGGCATGCTGGCCCCAGACGGTGCGCACCGTGACCTCGTCGTCGACGTGGCTCGGGGTGATGACGTGACGCGCGTCAACCGGGTGGACGTGACCCTGCAGAATTCACATGGCGAGGACCCAACCGTGCAGTGGTCCCGTGGTGACCAGTGCAGCGTCATCAGCGACGGCGGCGGCGTGGTCCATTTCGATGCAGGAAACTGCACCTCCACCTCGGTGAGTGACAGCATCACGCGGATTCGGATTCCGACCCTCGTGGATTGGTCATGGAACGACGAAGTTGCCATGGAAGCGAACATCACCGTGGTCGATCCGATCGGCGAGAAGGTCACCGACTGGACCACCACCGGTCTCGACGTTCGCATCGAGAACGACATTCAGCTCGACGGCTTGCGCGTCTTTGACGAGACCGGGCGAGAACTGTACCCATTGGATTGGGTTCGAGGCGGGTACAACCTCAGCTTTGCCGGGAAGATTCACTTCGAGGGCAGTCAACTCAACCCTCTCGGTGGGGAATTCGACCTCCGCGTCCTCGGTCAGAACGTGACCTACGACGGCGACCCAATCGGTGAGCCGGTGGTGCTGGCCACGACGTCGAACCCGTCGTTTGGTGAGTACAACATCACCTTCCAATCGCCGTTGGAAAGCGCTCCCGGCGGCATGGTCTTCCATGTGGAGGCCGTGGACATGGTCAACGGCTCTGTGTTCACCAACCCAGGCTACAACACCATCCGCTTGACGCTCGACGGCAACTCTCCTCTGGTGCTTTCCTCCGACCCCATGGACGGCGTGGAGCTCCACGCGGCCACCGCTCAACCGATCAGCTTGGTGATTCAAGACTCGGTGGACCCACCCAGCCAAATCAGCCTTCACTACTGGCTTGGATGCAAGGCGAGTCAGGCCATTGGATGCACCGACTACAACTTCGATGGGCTGCCACAAGCCGAAGAATACGAACTGAAGACGGTGTCCTCTCCCGAGGTTCGGGCGGGGGGCCTCAACATCTTCGAAACCAGCATCGACGATTCGATGTTGGTGCATGGGCAACGTGTGTCCTTCTTCATCAGTGGAAAAGACGCACAAGACAACGTTGTGGCCATGGGTGGCGGCCCTGTGTGCCCTGAGGACCTTGGTTCATCGCTCTGTGGCACACGACCCGGTGAGGTGCCTCCAGACTGGTCTGCGGACTTGGTGACCTACACGGTCCGCGAAGAGTTCCAACCTGAACTCGATGCGGCCAACTCCACCATCGTCGGTCACGATGACGAGGCTCCGCTCCACCCCGGCGTGCCGTACACGGCACAAATCAGCCTCTCCGACGGAAACGGATGGGATGACATCCAGCAGGTTCAGTTCGCCCTTGGCGGTGATTTTGATGACGATGACACGTCGATTTTCATCACCCTCGCGCCGGGGGAGGACGGTTTGCCTGTGGCGCACATGACCACCGGCGGAGAATACCTTGCCGTGAGCAACCTCTACTCCAACGTGCAGCTGGATGCAGAAGATCCGAATTCGTTGGTCATCAGTGCCCTCTTCCAGTTGACATGGAGTTTCCCAGAATCCTTTGACACGGACGGCGAAACCTTCGTGCGTCCTAAGGTTAGGGTCACGGACCAGCCATGCGGCTTGGAGCCGGACGTGCCCTGCTTCGAGGTGGAGGCCAGCCTTAGCAACAACTGGTGGAGCCTCGACAACGACTTCCGCTTCGACACAGAACAAGGACACATTCGCGCCGTTGAATTGAGGGACGGAACGAACCACTACAGCGAAGACTTTGACGAGACCATCATCGGAGCGGGTCAAGCCCTTCGCGTCACGGGCCGCGTGCTGTTTTCTGAAGACGAAACACCTGCACCCGCCGGTGCCTTCGACGTGACCTTCGGGGACTACGATCACGTGTGGGTCACCAGCCCGCGCGCAGACGGTGAATTCTCCTTGGACCTCCTCGTTCCAAGCATCCGTTCCGGGTACCTGGACCTCAAACTGGGTCTGGATGACTTGCCCGGCCTTGCCGAAGACCAAACGGACATCGTGCCCCGCGTTCAGTTCATCGTGGACAGTTCCTCCCCGACCCTTGCAGCCGTGACGCTGTCCCGCATCGAGGCGGGTGATGCCCTGCCCATCGGACAAGCCAACGATCTTCTCGTGCAGCTCGAAACCCTCGACGACCATGGATTCGACGCGGGGGAGTCTGCCGTGCTTCACTACCGCGTGCGCGCGGGCGAAGCCGAAATCTCGCGTGGTGCGCTTGAACTTCCGGACACGACGCCTTTCGGTGAGCAGTTCTTCTGGAGCGGTAACCTCGACCTGACGGATGCTGGGGCGACCACGCTGCTCCCCACCTACATGGTGGACGTCTGGGTCTCTGGAAGCGACGCTGCAGGCAATCCCTTTGACACGACGTCCAACACGGTCGTGACACCCTTTGCCACATGGCCTTTGGCGCTGATTGGCCCATCGATTGACCTCGAAGCAACCTCCGCCATGTGGGACGATCCCAGCCCCGCACCAAAGAGCGCGGCCGTGCTCGACATCCAAGCCAGCAACGAAGGAGGGAGCGGCGAAATCGCGTTCGTCCTTCAACGCCGCCAAGACGCGGGCTTCTGGGCAGAAATCGCCCGCGAAGACCTGACCGCGATTGCAGCCTCTGATGTGCAGGTCCAGCTCTCCGTGATGGCCGACGGGGAGGTCGGAGACCGCCTTGAACACCGCTTGTTGCTGCTGGTGGACGGGGTCGAAGCCGATCGCGTTCCTCTTGCACCGCTCTTGCTGACCGAGGAGGTCGCACGAGACGGTGATGCGCTGCGGGAAGACATCGGGGAGCAACGCTTCAGCCTCTTCCTCTACGTCATCACCATGCTGTCCCTCTCCGCTGCCGTGTGGATGCTCGTCGTCTACCGTCGCATGGCGTACGGTGACGACAGCGTCGCCTCTGAAGACCAAACAAAGGCCGTGATGGCTGAGATGAGTGAGGCTCCGAAGGCGCTTCCCGAGTTGGCGGACCTGCCACCGCCTCCCGGCCTGAACATCGAATCCTCCACGCCCGTGCCTCCCGGCTTGCACATGCCAGCCCCAGCACCTGTGGTTGAGGCAACGCCGCCGGCGCCGACCTACACCACCGATGACCCCCGAGGTCTACCGCCAAAGCCGCCGACGGGCTTGCCTGCAGGCTGGACCGAGGAACAGTGGGCGCATTACGGATGGTCCTACCTCGACGCCCAGTGAGGCTCGCTCATGGTGTCCAACGACGTCGAGGGCATGGTGACGCTGACTGAGCGGATGGTCCACCTCATCGGGCAATTGGGCATGCCGATTGTTGAGGTCGCCATCGTGCTTCAGCGGCGCATCACCTCGATGGTGGAACCCCTTCAGGCATGGGCGAATCAGCAGGGCGTTGAACTGGAACCACGGGTGTGCAATCCTTGGCCGTTGGATGAGGATAGCGAGGAGGGGGCCACGTCGGCGTTTACCCTCGACCGCCTGTTGGACCACGTGGATGCCGACAGGATGGACATCCTTGACACCCTGATTCGCGTGACCCTGCACGAAGTCGATGCAGACCTCATGCACGGCATTCTGGCGCTTCGACCGTGGGAACACCTTGTCCGCACCCAACTGGCCGCGGCCGACGGCCCGGGCCGCCTGTTCTCGCCTCTGGACATACCTGACGACTTTTGAGCGCGGGTTCAAATCACGCGACATCGAGGTGACGACATGCAGCGGGTCGTCCTCGCCCTCATGCTGGCAAGCCTCATGCTCCTGCAAGGTTGCCTTGGTGGGTTGCGAGATGGCCTCTCAGATGCCTTGCCGGAACAACGAGGGAAGCCTGGAGGCCTGACCTTGGCCTGCCTGTCATCGAGCGAATTCACGGAAATGGTGATCGAAATCGATCACGCACCGGGGTACGCCCCTGAAGCATCCACGGTCCAGCTTCTGACCGAACGGCTCGATGACGTGTGCGACAAGCCCGACGGGATTCGCGCGGTCATCACCGAGACGGAATTCGACCACTCCGGCGCGTGGGGTGCTGAAGACGTTCGCGATCAAGCCTTGGCGTTCCGCGAGGCGCCGCCGATGGACGGCGCCACGCTTCGATGGCACCTGCTGTTCCCTGCGGGTGGCTACGACGACGACAGCGTCCTCGGTGTCGCCGTGAATGCTGCAGACGTCGCGGTGTTCCGCGACAGCATCGATGATGCAGAAAACATCCTGCGCCGACCGAGCGCGGAGGACATCGAAAACAGCGTGACGTTGCACGAAGTTGGCCACTTACTCGGTCTCGTGAACCTGGTGTACACCTCGCCAAGGGATCATGAAGATCCGGACCATCCGGGTCATTCATCAAACGAGGATTCGGTCATGTATTGGGCGGTTGATTCCTCTTCAATCGGGGCCATTTTCAGCGGGGAATTGCCCAACGATTTCGATGACGACGATCGGGCAGACCTGGAGGATTTGGCTTCGGGTGACCTCGAAGCGAGCGATCAACTCTGGCGGCCTTAGACGCTGAGTCCGCCACGCGCAACGATGGCTGTTGCCGCCCGCCACGCATCGAAAATTGACCAGAGGTACAACCCGATCCACAGCACAACCGTCAGGGCAAGGGGAATCTGCAGCAGGCCGAAATCAATCCCCTTGCGGTGCTCGCGGTTGATGTGTTGTCCAAGGAAGAGAAACGGCACGGCCGCAAGCAGCACCGTGAACAGCGGTCGAGCAGAGCCCCACACGCCGATGCCGAAGGTGATCTCACGCCAGATTTCCTTGATCAGGGTCAGGGGTCCGACGCGACGGGGGGCCTCGACGGGGAGGGAGACGGTCAACTCCTCGCCCATGGTCAATTGAACACCCTGTTCCTTCTCAACGTGTTGGCGACGTGAGCGACGAACTCAAGTTCCCTCCACGTGAGCAGCAGCCATGCGTCGGGTGCTCATCACGGGCTTTGGTGCATTTTCCACCCACGACACCAACCCAACCGAGGCTTTGGTGCGGACATGGCCCGACGTCATGGAGGTCCATGACCCGTGGAGCGACCAATCCGAGTTGGTTCACGTGGAAGCTCGCGTGCTCACGGTGGATGAAGACGGCGCCTCAGAGACCGCGATCAGGCTCCAATCGGGTGAAGATTGGGATGCCGTCCTTCATCTCGGGCTGTGCGGGTCCTGCTCAAACGCGAGGTTGGAATGGCTCGGCAGGGATGCACTCCAGATGCGTGAGCCGGACAACGCAGGTCGACGTGTCACTGATGCCCCAATTACGGGTGCTGGTGACCTCGTTGCAGGTGTGGACCGCACGCGCTTTGGGCTTGAGACATGCGATCCTGATGCGACGTGGTCGGACGATGCTGGCGGTTACGTGTGCAACGAAACCCTCCATCGTACCCTCGCTGCATGTGTGTCCTTGACGCGGGCCCCTCCCGTGCTGTTTCTGCACATCCCATCCACGTCACATTGGTCCTTGGACCGGAGCCGAGCACTGGCACAAGCCGTCGTCACCCGTTTGCTCTATCCTCCAGTGGTTGAGGTCGCAGCGGGCGCGCTGTTCGAGGGGGAGCGACTCCTCGTGGCACGTCGCGGCTCCAACGAAGCGGCTCCTGGCCAATGGGAGTTGCCCGGTGGCAAATTTGAGGAGAACGAATCCCTTGAGGAAGCGGTGGTGCGTGAGTGGCACGAAGAACTCGGTATCGACGTCGTCGCCGGTCGTTACCGTGGGTCCTGGTGGGGCCTGCGGCCGTGGCTAAGGTACCGCATCAACGTCATCGAAGTGAGCACCCTCTCGCCTCTTCCAGCGGTGCTCGAGTCGTGCGCCCATGATGCGATCACGTGGTTTGGGCCAACGGATGACGTTGACGCGTTTTCTTGGCTCGGGCCCGATCGCGATGTGGTGCTGACGCTGGTGCCGCGACCATGATCAGCGCTCAAACCACGTGACGGCTTCCCCGTCACCGTCCATGGCCCGTTCGTCGCCAAGCTGTCGGGGGACATGTGCGCGACCAGGGTGGTGGGTGGCGGCAAGCAGCCAATCTGTGAGCCCTTCGCCACGGATTTCGATGGTGAAGACACCCCCGAGCGGCGTATGTCCGGGAAGGCCGAAGGTGACTTTTCCCGCCATGGCGGCCACGCGTTCAACCGTGAAGGTGGTCACGTCTCCATCGAGGTTGGTGCCCATGGCGTCCAGTGCCGTGTCGAGGATGCGCTGTTCGTGAAGTTTGGTCAGGACGGTGTCCAAGGGCACCTGCTGCACTTCGATGCTGATGTCCTGCTCGCTTGGATAGGTTGGCTTGGCCGGCCAAGCCACGTCTCGCGCGTCCGGAAACAATGCGCTGAAGGCCTGCGCGATGCGTTCGCCGTCCTCAGCCCCCCGGATTCGGGTTCGGACGATGACGTCCAATCCTTCATCGACGCCCGTGAGGCGAACCCTTGGAGCCGTCATCGCTTCTCCGATGTGGCCTCTCTTCTCAATCCATTGGGCCTTCAGCAGGGGACATCATCAAGTCCGAGGGGGGTGAGCAGCCGACGTGAGTGCTTCGTCACGTTCGAGGATGGCGGTGGTCATCCCTGTGCTTGACGAGGTGAACCACCTTCCCCTCCTCTTGGCGGACCTCGAGGCTCAAGACTTGCCTGCATCAGACTTCGACGTCCTCGTGCTCGACGGAGGTTCGAGCGATGGGACGCGCGAGTTGCTCGACCAACATGTCCCTGCGACAGAACACGGTTTCGCCGTGTTGGAGAATCCGGGAAAAACCGTCCCGCACGCCAGGAACATTGCCATGACGCATCTGAGCGATGACGTGGGTGTCGTGGTTGAATTGATTGGCCACGTTCGGATTTCGCCCAATCACTTGTCCAACCGGAAACGGGCTTGGGAGGCTGGCCTTGCACGCCATGGCGATCGACTCGGCGCTTTGGGTGTGCGTGTTCTTGGGCCAGATCGCCCATCGACCGTGGTCGAGGGCTGGGTCGACGGCGCGCTTCACTCATCCCTCGGGCGTGGTGGCGGACAGTTCGCTCACTTCACGGACGTTGGGCCAACCAAAGTTCCCGCCTTTGCATCGCACAACAGGGCGGCGGTCGAAGCCGTCGGCGGTTGGGATGTGGCCTTCGCGACCAGTCAGGACAGTGAGCTGGCCATGCGCCTGTTGAGCCACGGCTACGCGATGGAGCGGGACCCCTCGGTCGAGGTACGTATGAGCCGGCGAACAAGCCTCCTGAGCCATTGGCGCATGGCCGTCAGGTACGGCTATTGGCGCGGACGGTTGTTACGGTCGTACCCAAGCCGGCTCGATCCGAGGGAGTTCGCTCCCCTCATCGGGGCGATGTTGTGCATGGCGCTCCTCATGACGGTCCCAATGTACGTGGCGGTCCCGGTTGGAGCATATGCGCTTGTCTTGCTGGGGGCTGGCCTGTTCTCTTCCTTGAGCAGAGGACGCTTGAGTCATGCGTTTGGCGTACCGGTGTGCTTGGTGATGCTGCACACAGGTTTCACCGTCGGGCTTCTTCGCTCGCTGGTCGCAGGCCCCCCAAGGAAGCGAGACCGGTAATGCAGCCCGGACGAACCTCTATGCCTGAACGGTGATGGTGGCAGGTTCATGGCGGCCAGAAAGGGCATCTCTCAGGGGCTGCTCGTGACCCCTGTCATCATCGGGCTCGGGCTCGATGCCACCGTGACACCGCTCAATGCGATGCTGGATGTCTCCGCTTGGCTGCGTTGGGTCTACTACGGCAGCCTGTTCCTGATTGGCTTCGTGCTCTTCCGTCGTGCACGTGTTGAGCGCGACCATGAGCATCGGCGTTCTGCGTCCCTCAAAGGACTGAAAACGGTCTTCAAAGCGGAAGAGCAAGGATTGTGGGAGCGCAGCGATGCTGCTCCACCGGGTGGGCCCCTCAGCGTGGAATCAGGTGCGAAGGTTGGCGGTCTGACCCGAGAGGGAAGCGAGGTCAACATCGAGACTGAGGTTGACGTCGAGACGATTCACGGGATGCGCGTTCAGGCAAGTGATGACGTTCACCGAACCGTGGGTGCCACCGGGAAGGCATCGGGGATGGACACCATGCTTGACGCGCTCGGGCGCATCTTCCGCCGTGGTGATGATCTCGCTGTGAGCCGACATCAACGACGCAAGGCAACCCTTCAGCAGCGCGCCGAGGGAGACCCACTGATCGCTGCCCGTCCCGTCGCGCCCATGGCCATGGAGGCAGGAGGCTTCTCAGAAACCACCACCTCTCTTCAGGCCGTGGCCACGCCACCGCCGCCTCCTGTCTACACGTGCGGTGCATGTGGGGCACAGCATGAGCCAGAGGACCGCTTCTGTCCGGCCTGTGGATCCATGCTGCCACAGGTTCGGGCGTGATCCTCCACGGGCGTTGGGTTGAAGACAGCCCCCTGAGCCAACGGGACGGGGCCGACATGAGCGGGAAGCGCGATTACTACGAGGTGCTCGGCCTCGATCGCGACGCTGATGAGAAAGCGCTGAAGAACGCGTTCCGTCGTTTGGCTCGAAAGTACCACCCAGACCGCAGCGATGAGCCCGACGCTGAAGACCGCTTCAAGGAGATCCAAGAGGCCTACGCAGTGCTTTCCGACCCCTCGAAACGCAGCCAATACGACCGCTTCGGACATGACGGTCCTGGTGGGGGTTTTGGTGGCGGGTTCAACGTCGACCTCAGCGACCTCTTTGGCGGTTCGGACATTTTCTCAGCCTTCTTCGGAGGCGGTGGTGGTGGCGGTCAACGCTCAAGGCGCGGCAGCGACATCCTGTACCGTCACACCGTGTCGAGTGAGGACGTGATGAACGGTGCGGATGAGGAGGTCGAGCTGGAGTTACCGACCTCATGCGTGCCCTGTTCGGGTACAGGTGCGGAGGGCGGCGTCTTGGACACGTGCGTGGAGTGCTCTGGTCGAGGCGTGCTGTCACGCATGGTGCAAATGGGGCCGTTCCAAACAAGGCAGGACCGCACCTGCCCGAGCTGCGACGGGCGTGGAAAGATTCCGAAGACCACCTGCAAGGCATGCAAGGGCCGCGGCAGAAAGGAGCAATCCACCACACTTCGGTTCAGCATCCCCGCGGGAGCTGAAGACGGTACGCGCCTCCGGCTTCGAGGCAAGGGCGAGCCTGGCCGTGACGGCCAAGCGTCTGGGGACCTTCTGGTGGAACTCGAGGTCTCGCCCCATCCTTACTTCGAACGAAGCCGGAGCGACCTCATCATGTCCCTGCCTCTCGGCTACGCGGACCTTGCGCTCGGCACGACCGTCACGCTCGATCATCTGGACGGGAAACCGCTCGAAATCCGTGTCCCGAAGGGCTCCACGGCTGGCGACACCATCGACATTCCGCGCCGAGGCTTCCCACGCTTGAGGGGTGGAGGTCGAGGCGATGTGGTGGTGCTCCTCAAGCTCCACATGCCCTCCAAATTCCCGCGGCAGGTCCGGGCCGCGCTCGAGGAACTCCGTGAGGACATGGCGCCGAAGGACCTCGAAGCAAGGATTCGAGATGAAGCCGAGGCCCGCAGGCGCGGCGGCTGATCATGCCTCTTCGTCCGAATCGAGCACCAACGAGGTCGTCGCCCGAGCGGCACGAGGCTCTGCTTCAACAAGCCCGTTCACTTCCAAATCGACCATGGATCCCAGACCGTCCAATTCAACGGTCAGGAAGACGACCGTATCCTCGCGAAGGGTGTCGAGGAAGACGTCTTCGCCATGGTGCATGAAACGTGGCTCCACGGCTTTGACTTCGCACGCCGCACCAAGCGGTGCGTCGAACCTCAGCGCCGTGGCTTCCCACGTTTGCGGGCCCGCGGCGAGGCCGACGAGGAGAACGTGTGCCCCCTCCTTGGCCAAACGCGGGTCGAGACGCCATGCTGCCAGGGCAATCTCGTCGGTACGATGTGAGAGATCCGGCTCACCCCAACTTCGGCACGCCTCTTCGAACTCCAGCGTGGCCACGGCATCAAGTGCGAGATGAAGGTCACGTCGTTCTTGCTCGACCGGGCGTCCTTCATCGAGCCGCTTCACGATGCTCCGGAGGCGCTCACGTTGGACCCGCATGAGGTTGGCGAGGCGGGTTCGCCGCCGCTGGATGTGCGCCAAGTACGCCACAGGGATGAGGAAACAGAAACCGAGGATCCAGCGGACGCGTGCTCCCCAAATTTGGGACGCTTCGTCCGGTTCAAACCATGGTTCATCGCCTTCATCCACCACGCCGTGAGCCATCTCAAGGGTGTAATTCAGCGTCACACCGTCGCTGCCCCACGTGGTGTTCAGCACCTCGTCTGCATCGATGACGCTGATGCGAACGAGGTGTGCGCCTCGTCCAAACTGCGCGCTGAGGCTTTCGCCTTGGCCGTCGAGGGTCTCCAGCGTCCGCTCCTCTTCGTCGATGATACCGGTGATCGGGTCGATGGGAATCAGTTCAACATGCACAGGTTCCGAGGACCACACGCTGACTTTGACCAGGTGAATCGATTCCTCCCACGCGTCGATGAAGAAGGGGAGCACGTCAGCCACGTCGTGTGTGGCCCTCACAAGGTGTCCACTCCTGCTGCCGTTGAGCGGAAGGTGGCCTGTGGTATCACCATCGAGCAAGGCTCCATCGCTGACGTCAACGTACCCTTGCGCATCGTTTCCGCTCCCAAGGTCGGACGCGGAGGTACGCGACAGGCCTGAGGCACACGCTGGGCTGTGACAGGTCAGCCGGAGGGCCTCAGCTCCTGGCAGGGGCCACACCGTGGACGCTGAACTGATTGGTTCGGAGGTTGTTGCGATCCATGCGCCTTGAACGAGATGGTGGACCAAGAGTTCGGTCCCCTCAACGGGAGACAGGTGAACCGCATCCGTTTCGTTCACGTCAAGCGCCTTGATTTGGCCCCCGTGTCCGATGATGTGCTCGATGTCTTGGAGGTGATCCATCGCACCGGCCATGGGATGGGCTGCCATCGTCAGGGCGACGGCGGTGCTCGGGGCCGTACCCTCCACCATGATGAGGATCCGCTCACCCTCATCGAGCGCGAGTCGATGGGCGTACGGGAGGCTGCCGTCCTGGAGGGTGTGCATCAGGTGGTTGGTCTCGCTCGTGTCGTTTTGGACGATGAGTCTGAGGTTGATTTCACTTGATGTGTGGTGAAGCAACAGATCGACCCATGCTGGTCCCTCCGTCTGCGCAAGCATGTACGCGCTGGTGTCCGCGGACACGTTGAGGACCCCAGTGGATGCGCCGCTCCACACGGCGCTGAGTTGAACAGGATGAACCCCTGACCACCACACGTCCCCTGCTTGGCTCATGGCGAGCATCGTGGTCTCAGCGACGGACCCCGGAGCCGGCCGGTCAGGCAGCGTGGCCATGGTGGAAGCGAAGGTCACGACTTCGGCACGTTCCTCGTCGACAAAGGCGAGGGTCAAGGTCAATCGCGAACTCACCTCGGCCACGTGGATGTGTTCGATGCCTCCCGTCTCCTGCACCAACGTGTTGCCCTGAGCATCGCTTACGGTGGCTTCACAGGCGAGGCATGAGACCCAGAAGAGTCCCTGAAGTGAGGCGTCCAGGTCGAGGGTGGTGGTCCATGATGCACCCGCTTCGCCATGGACGATCACACGGGTTTCGTCCTCAACCTCAGTCGTGTTCGCCGAGGTTGACGCCAACGCAAGGCTGCACAACAGCAGCCCCAGCATCACGGCGGCCCCGCGCTTCGCCATGACGTGCGGGTTTTCCAACAGGGTTTCAAGCCCTCGTCTTGGCACCGACTTCAAGTGCAGGTCCTGCTGCCATCTGCCATGGACGGTGTGCTCGGACGTACCGTCGCATCCCGTGACCGCTTTGCCCGCTTGTGGGGGCTCGGTGACAGGAACCAACCCACCGGTCGCACCCCCGGCCTGGTCATGTTGGACGGGGATCCATCGATCGACGTCGCCTTGGCTCCGTTCAGGGCTGAAACGACGCGAACCTTGCCCGCAACGTTGACGCTCACGGCCCGCGGCGCGTTTGAAGTCCCCTCGTTCGACACACCCGGGCCGACATGGTCGGTCGGTTTGGGCCACGTGCTCCCCCCAGAGATGGAGGAAGCCGATGCAGGAGAGCCTGCCGGCATCGGTCCCTTGCTCCCGGTGTCGTGGCAGCGCATGATGCACGATGCCGACTTGATGGATTCAACCTTGGCGCCGCAGGTGGTGGTGTTGACCGATGCGTTGGCGCTCACCAGCAACCCACGTCGATTCATTGATGCGCTTGTGGCCATCAAGCGGCGCTTTCCGGGTGCGCTGCTTTGGGCGCCGGGAATCGGGGGTCCCGATAACCTCGCGCTGCTCGTTTGGCTTGGCGTTGATTTGTTCGATATGACGCGTTCCCGTCAGGCAGCAGCCTCTGAGATGTTGCTCGACCGTGGCGGTCCGCGAACGCCGTCCGTGGAGTTGGGCGAGTCCGCAAGCCTTGACGCCCAAGTCGATGCGTGGCGTGCAGCGGTGGCCGAGGTCCGTGAGCATCTTGCAGCGGGTACGCTGCGTCAACTGGTGGATCGCCAAGCGCTGGTGGCACCGTCGACGGTGGTCCAACTGCGTCACCACGACGAGGTTTGTTCCACGATGGATGGCTTGCTTGAACGTCACGTTCCGCGCGAGCGCAAGCTGATGTGCATGGCCGAAACCAGCCTTCACGAGCCCGCTGTCCTTGATTGGGTGAACTGGATGAGCACCGACTACCGCGCGCCGCAAGGCATGGACCGATTGTTGGTGCTCTTGCCATGCTCAGCGCGAAAACCGTACAGGTTCTCGAAATCCCATCGTCGCTTCATCGAGGCCATCGGCACCAATGCGGTCCACGAAGTCATGGTGACCTCGCCACTCGGTCTGGTGCCGAGGGACCTCGAACAAGTGTGGCCGGCTCAGCACTACGATCTGGCCGTCACCGGTCGCTGGAGTGCAGACGAGATCAACCGTATTGGGAGCATGCTCTCCGCCCTGATCGAGAGGCACGATTACCAGTGCATCGTGGACCACTCGGGGATCACGCTTCCAGAATCGTGCTATGGTGGCCTTCCTCGTATCGATACGCGCCAAGGCGAGTCAGCAGGGTCGCGGACTGCACTCGAACGCTTGAGCGAGGCTGTGCGTGAAGCGGTCCGGACCCACGGGGCCCGTCGCCGGTCTCGGGATGCCATGCACCTCGATGAGTGGCGAAGCGCTTCACGCCGATTGCTGGGCGGGCACGCATGGTTGGACGGGGCAGAGGTCAGGGGTCGCCCCCCACGCTTCCGCATCATGTGCGGTTCGGACCAGATTGGCCAGTGGTCACCCGACCGTGGTGGATTTTCCCTGTCCAAGGCCGCCGTCCTCCGGCTCGAGGCCGGGGCTGCATTGCCGCAAGTGCATTTGACGCCTGATGTCGTGTGGAAAGGGGACATCCACGTGGGTATCGTTCAGGACGTGGTCGGTGACGTTCGTGTTGGCTCCGACCTCTTGGTGATGCAGAACGGGCAAGCGATTGGCCTCGCTCGTGCCCTCGCCCCCGGTTGGGAGTGGGCGGGGACGCCGGGGCGGCTCGCTAAAGCGCACCAGCGTCTTTGAGACCGAAGGCCCGCGGCGATGCGGTTAAGAGGGGAGAGCAGGTCGCCGGACCGTTCGGAGGTCCATGCATGGCAAGGATGTACTCGTCTCGCAAAGGCAGCAGCGGCTCGTCCAAGCCCTACGTGACCGAAGCCCCGGCCTGGTCCAACACGGACAAGGCAGCCGTTGAGGCCCTCGTCCTTGACTACGCCAAGGCCGGCCACTCCAGCGCTCAAATCGGCACGCTCCTGCGCGATCGGCATGCCGTCCCCAACGCTCGTCTCGTGCTCGGCCGCCGCATCAGCGCCGTGCTGAGCGAAGCCGACCTTGCGGGCAGTTACCCCGAGGACATGATGAACCTCATGCGCCGCGCCGCGGGCTTGATCGACCACATGGGAAGCAACCACAAGGACCTGCACAACCGCAGGGCGCTCGAACTCACCGAGGCGAAGATTCGCCGCCTCGCCAAGTACTACATCGGGGAGGGACGCCTCGACGCCGACTGGCGTTACAAGCGCGACCAGCTCCGCCTCATGGTCGAGTGACCGTTGGCGCAGGTTGATGTGTCCCCGCATCTGAGGCGGGACGATGTCGCCCCTGACCTCCATCGACGGCCTGTCCGAGGCCGCTGCATGGGCCGAAGAGGTTGCGTCGACTTTGTCGTCCGGCCGGACGGTGGTGCTCGACGGGGCGGCAGATGCCAACGTCATGCTCGGTCTGGTCCAACTCGAGGCGGCTTTGCTCGACCGCGGCCTGCCTTACCGGAGGGCCCTGTCACCATCGACACACGTGCTTCCTGCCTCTGAACGCGCTTCGCCCGTCGTCGGGGACTCCGAACTGCATTGTTCGGTCGTCGAAGAGGCAGATGCACACCCGTCATTCCCGGACCTCGATGGTTCCGTCCACCGTTTTGTGCCCGTTGCGGCCTCGGTCAAACTCGGACGTGATCAACGGGCACGCACCGGAACGCTCAGCCCGGCCGTTCTCTGCGCGTTGGTGGCTGAGCATCTGGCACCGGCGGGTTCCCGCGTGCGTCGCGTCCGACCTTGGGTGCTGTTGGCACAATGGGGTCGTGGCGCCTTGGATGCCACGTATGACCCGTGGTACACGGTGCTTCGAGACCACCTCTGCGAGGAAGGAAGCATACGCGTGGCAAGCCTCGCGGACGTGGAAACACTCCCAAGCACGCTTCCTGAGGGGTTTTCTCATGCCTTGCTCAAGCGGCTCCGTCGGGCGTGGCCGAAGATGGACCATTCCGCCCGTTCACGCGGGTTCTCAGAAGCCGTGCTGCCTGCATTGAGGCACGCGTCAATGGCATCAGCAAGGCTTGAGGAGGTCGTATGGCACCGGCCTGTGCTGCCCGGACAAGCCCTGGACATGTTGGAACAAGCCGCTCTGCTTGGTCGAGCAGCGACCGCAGATGAGGCCGATGGGCAACTTTCCATGAGCCGCAAAATGGATGATTTGTTGACCACAGGCGCGCTGGTTGATTCGGCCTGAAGCACCAATGGCTTCAAGGAACAGCCATCGATGGGCAGCCATGGCCATCGAGCGATTGTTGACGGGCGGCATCCGTGACCAAATCCAAGACCTGATGGCCACGGAGGACCTTGTCCTCGAAACCTTCCGTGATTTGGTCAAGGACGAGCTCAAGGCACACATCCGGAACGTCATTGACGACGATCCTGAGCTCAAGGCCGAAATCAAGGAGGCCGTCGGCTACTATTTCCAAGCCAAAGCACGCTCCGTGTACGCGGAACTGAAGGCAAGCAGGGCTGCAACTCGACTCGGATTGCGCATGCTCCCCGACGAACTGCAGGGCGAAATCGGAACCGCACTGGTCGGTCTGTTTGAGAAAGAACTTGGAACCCTCCTTGAGCGTGCGCTTTGAGGTGATCCGGTGCGGCAAGTCCTCGTGGCGCTGCTGATGCTGGCCCCGATGCTCATTCTTCCCTCGGCCGCGGCGGTGGAAGGGCGGTCTTCCTCCGACGTGATTTGCTGTCCGGCCTCAGAGGTCGAGTTGTTCATGCTCGGCTCTGCAGACAGCGGGACGTTGAACCCCTTTTCTGAACGGCTGGGCGACGATCCTGAGAGCGCCGTCATCGCCAACGCGGTCACGTCTGAGGAGGTCGTCGCGACGTGGAGGTTGCAAGACCTCTACGCGGGCACGGTCCCAGAGAGCACGTGGGCGATCAGCCTCCCCGTGCTGGTTGAGAACGCCGGAGGGGCCCAGGTGAATTTCACCGTGGAGGTGGCCATCGGTTCGAACGTGTACGTCGGTGAACTCCCGGCTCCGTCGACCTTTGTCGGTCAGGGCCAGAGCACGGTCAGCTTCAACGTCCCTGTTGAGGAGACCACGGTCAACGACGGGTGGGACCTCGAAGTCGTGCTGTTGGCGCGTTCGGTGATTTTCTCGGTTCCGCAGAGCGGCTCACAACTCTCGGTGCTGTGGGGCGCAGACGATGCCGACGCCTCCATCACGGGCGACCTCGCGGTGGTTCAGATGCATCTTCTCGACGTGGAAACCCAAGGGGCCGATGCCTATGTCGGCATCGTGGTGGCCTCTCCTTTCGGGACGGACTTGCTCGCGTTCAGCAACGAGATGACCCTCCGTCTCGACGGCAGCGTGGTCTCCGGGGACCCGGTGGAAACCCAATCCGCTGACGGCATTCGGGTCACGTGGACCTACACGGACGATGACCCAGGCGAACGAACCATGTCGCTTCAGGTCACCCTTCGTTTGCAGAGCGGCGGAGCGACCATCACAAGCGAAAGCCGTGACGTGACCTTCACCACCGAAGGTGGAGACGGCGGCGGTGGCAGTTACTACCCCTCAGAGGAGCCTCTTCGCACAACGGGGGCAGGCTCGGCTTTGACCGTCGTGGGGAGCATGGCCTTTTCTCAGGACCGTGGCGATTTGGTCCTCGAACGCGAGACCTCCATCACGCTTGACGGCGAGATGGCGTTCTGGATGCGGTGGTCGCTCGATCACCTTGGAAGCGAAGACCTCGCGCTCTCACCGACCATACGATCGTTCCGTGCAGGTGGTGTGGGCGATGAAGAAAGGGAAAGCCGGATGATTGAATCGGTGGAACGGCAAGAATTCGAACAACAGATGGGCAAACTCCACGTCTCCTTCCTCTCCAATGGTCTCGGCTTGAAACCCGACGAGTTGATCGGTGATTCTGGTGACTTTGACACCGTGGGCATCAGCCTCGATTTGCACGGTGAGGAGCGGGTCATCAACCATCCACTGACCATCACCATACGGTCCCGTGAGCGTGTGGACGACGGGACGCTCATCGATTTGGTGCGGGACTTCATCGTCGTTCAGCCGGTTCCGTTCTGGTCCGATTGGTCGATCGAACTCACCCTTCGGAGTTCTGGCCTGACGGCCCTTGCTGGTCTCGATTTGGGCGATGCTGAAGGGTTGAACCTCAACCATCGTCGCCTGCCCATGGGTGAGGTGGCCGTGCTCAGCGGGAGTGAGCTCGACCAAGGGTTGACCTTCGAGTTGATCGCGGCGCCCACAAGCGCTCCCTTGTACGCTCCGTTGTTGGTCTTGGTTGGAACCCTCGCCGTGCTGGCCGGTGGACTGGCTCTTGGTTGGCGCGTGTCTCGCAACCGCCGCCGAGGCTTGCTGCTGACCGAGGTGGTGCTTCTCGGCATCATCGTCTTCGCCATGTTCCTCTTTGCTTACCCTTCGATCTTCGTGTTGGGCGCAGCTGGATCATCGGCCTTCATCTGGGGCGTGACCGCTCTGGTGTCCCCACGAACGGCACGACCCGCCGGCAAGCCTTCCGCTCGGAACATGAAGAACGTCCCTCTCCCGACGTTCGCATGCCCGGCATGCGGGACAGTGAACGATGTCCCATCGCATGAGCGCCCCCTTCGCATCGTGTGCATGGGCTGCCAGCGTGGCATTACCATCCAGGGGTGAACCGATGGTGGGTCTTCTCGGTGACCTCGATTTGGAGGATGAACACGTCACCATCGGGCTTGAGGACAGCCTCGAAGAAGCCGCGCACCGCTTGATTGACGTTCCGGGTGGGGTCCTTGTGGTGCTGGACGATGAGGCGCAGCCGCGTGGTCTGATCCGGCCTGATCACCTGCTTCGTGAAGTGCTCAAAGGCACGGATTTGCGCGCGAGCGTCTGCCGCGATGTGATGCTTTCCGACGTGCTTCGGTTGCCGGTGTCTACACCGTTGGACGAGGTGGTCGCGGTGATCGATCGTCGGCAACCCGACGCCGTGGTCGGGGTGGACGATGAGGGGGTGTTTCTCGGTTGGTTTTCTCCGGCCGACCTCGCTTCCGCACGAGCCAAAGTGAAGGTGCTGCGGTCGTTGGACCGTGCGCGTTCGTGATTACTCGTGGGCCATCAACAACCGCCCATCTTCGAGCAGAATGGCGTAGCCGATGCGCTCCAACTGAACAACGGTCCCTGCAGGGAAGTCATGCGGTTCTAGCCGCCCACTGATCTCATGCAGCATGTCGTCCTCTGCGAGGACAAGCGTGGCGTCTTTTGAGGCGTCAACGGTCCAATGGACGATTGGGCGTTGGTCCTGCCGTTCGATGGCTCCAGCGATCAAAGTGTCCTCATGCCGGTCAACGTCGACCAAGTCCTTGAGCCGGAACGACGCCATGCTGGCATCCTCTTCTTCGATCCAAACGTGACCTGTGGTCAGGTCATGGCGCCTTGGGTCTTTGTCCGGCTGATCGGGATAACGCACCAGCGTCGCTTCATCCGGTGCGCCGGTGAGGGGCATGCGAACCGCATCACGAACGAACGCCAGGCGAGGTGCGGTGCTGTCGACCGCTTTGGTGTTGTGAGAAAACAGGCTGCTCAACGGCACGGAGATGTCCTTCTGCGTGATGGCCAATTCGAGCCAAAAGGCGCGGAGTGCCGAGGGCTGAATGCCGCGACGCGCGAGGGCGGACAGCGTCGGAAGGCGTGGGTCACTCCAGCCCTCATACCGTCCGCTCTCGATGTCCTTTCGCATCGCTGAGGTGGAAAACCCGCCCCATTCGTGCACCTTGACGCGACCCCAGTACATCGTGTTCGGATAGGTCCAACCAAAGTGCTCGTAGAGCAGGGTCTGTTTCCTCGTGGAATCCATGAGGTCCTTCCCTCGAATGATGTGTGTTACGCCTTGCAGGTGATCCTCAATCGCGCTCTGAAAGTCGAGAAGCGGCCAAACCTGGTGCTTGGATCCGACCTCTGGCCGGGGGTGCGGATTGGTCACGGTGTCTTGCAGGCGCAGCGCCGGCCAGTCACGGAGTGCAGGGTTGCGTTGGTCCATGCCCGTTTTCACGCGAACGACCGCTTCTCCCGGCTTGTATGCGCCACCGAGCATGCCTTGCCATCGGGTGGTGTGCTCATCCGTGGATCTCCCCCTGCAGGGGCATTCGGTTTGCGTGACGCGGAACTCGCGGAAAGCTTCCGCACTGCAGGTGCAAACGTAGCCAAAACCCTGCTCGATCATGGAGGTGGCGTGTTCATGGTACACGTCGATGCGATCGCTGGCGATGATCACGCGGTCGGCCGGTCGGCCGAGCAACCATTCCGTTTCCTGTTGAATGGTGTCGTAGGCCTCGGGCATGGGAGGCTTCACGACGGTGTCTGTGTCGTCAAACCTCAGGATGAGGGTTCCCTTGTACCGTTCTGCATAGGCTCCGTTGATGACCAAGCCACGAGCGTGTCCAAACGACAGGGGCCCGTTCGGGTTGGGTGCGAACCTGAGGACAACCTTCCCTTCAACCGCGTCTTCCAAGTCTGGGAGTCCGACGCGCCGTTCCGCTTTGGGGCGTGCTTCAAGCAATTCAGGGGCCATCGCCGCCAGTTCTTGTTGTGCCGCCTCCAAGCCTTGCTCGGCCACGAAAGCATTCGCTTCCGTGACTGCGGCAGCCACTGCGGCGGCGAGCTCACGGCCATGAGGCCGAAGGTCGGCGCGCATGCCCATGATGCGGCCAACGACGGAACCAGCCACGGCTTCTCCGTTGTATTCGACGGCGTTTTGCAACGCGACGAGGCGCAGAAACGCCAGAGTGTCCTCGTCCGGCGTCCATGTCATGCTGCTCAATACGGGCTGCAGGGGGCCCTTCATGAGGATGGTGGGTCAAACAACCGACGTTGCACCGAGGTGCCTGACGAGGTACGGACCGGCATTGGGACGCCGTGGTGCACAGACCAGGCCCGTTTTGTGGTGGCCCACGACCATCGCAAGGCAGGGTGCGGTCGGTCCGCTGAGAGCAGCTCAGGGAGTGCCCGCTTCAATTTCGGGTCGCTCGGGTAGCCTGAACCAATGTCAATTCCTGTGCGGTCAATGAACGAGCGGACCCACGCATCCCTGGCCACTTTGGCGACGATGCTTGCGGCTCCGACCACCCTGTCTTCCGCATCGGCTTGATGCTTGGCATCGATCTCAACGGGATCGAGGCCGTGCGTCATGAGACCAGAATGCACGTTCTGACCGAACCGTGCTGCATCAACGTCGCACGCATCGAGCACCAAGCGGTGGTCCTCTCCGTCCAGCCACAACGCGTGGATGGCTTCGACAAAACCTTCCACCTCCAGTCGGTTGAGGCCCCGCTCCTCGACCGCTGCATCGATGCGTGTCGGTGGGAGGGGCAGCACTTCGATGCCCCAACCGTTCTGTTTGGCACGGCTTCGGAGTTCACCGTCCATGTGCTCCCGTTGTTCTGGACGGAGGCGCTTGGAATCGGTGACGCCAAGTTCCTCGAGAACGCGGATGTCCGATTCCGGGACAGAGCACGCCCCGATGAACAAGGGGCCGATGCAAGGGCCGCGTCCCGCCTCATCCACGCCAACCACGCGCATCGAATCACTCCAAATCGAGATCGTCGAGCAGCGTGTCGATCTCCGTCGCTTCGTGCTTGGGTGCTGCAAGGTTGGCGGCCAATGCATCCAGGCGTTCTGATGCGGCTTGACTTGTGCGGGCATCGAGGACGATGGACGCCGCGTCCGTCAACGCCGTTGGTGGAGCGGGAGACGGTGCGGGGCTGGGGTTCGAGCGGTTCCTGAACGCTTCTTGGAACGCGCTTGCGTCCACGCTTTGACTGACCGCGGGCGCGGGCTGCTCACGCTTTGCGTGGAACCCCGCCATCCAATCTTCAGCGGTTTCAGAGGGTTTTGCTTCCGGCTTCATCTCAGCCCGCTCGGCCCGTTGGTCTGCACGACGGACCAAGGCACGGTTGAGCACAATGGTCGCAATTCCAACCGCGAGCACGATGTGCCAAGTGACCTGGACCAAGCCCCACACCTGCCCAGCAATCCCTTGGAGGTCAAAGCCCCCCTCGGCCGCGTTGTCTTGCCACGGGATGCCGAGGTATGGTGCGACAATGGTCTCTTGGAAGGTTTGCTCCGGGACGTAACGGGACCGAACGCTGAGGTTGACATAGACGGTGCCGTTCACGCGCTCATCCGCTGGAAGGTCAAACCAAGCCCTGAGCGTGATGTTGCTCCCGATGGGCAAGCCTTCGACTTCGAAGGAACGCACGGGTTCCTCATCGTCTTCGAGCACCGCTCCCTCGGGTGGAATCAACCCCATCTCCATCCCGTGTGAAGCCTTCATGCTGACGACCAAGCCATCGACGACGTTTCCATCGTTGCGGAGGGTGGCCGTGACGGACACGCGCTGGCGCGAGTCCTCCTCTTGGACCACCGATTCAAACACCCATTCCACACGTGGTGCGATGCGAAGGTCGAGGCTCTGCACCAAGTCAAGCGCGGCTCCTTCCGGCCCAATGAAGACGTCAAGGGTCGCCGTTTGGAACGCAAGGGCGTCAGGATGAGCCCTGAGATGAGCGATCACGATGTCTTCGTTGTCGCCATGGGCGAGCGACAACCGCTCGGTCCCAACGGACATGTTCACAATGCCCTGAGCTTCCTCGCCTAGGGCGAGTTCGATGGTGGCTGCATCGTCGTACGTGCCCGAATTTCGAACATTGGCCCGTACTTCGCAAGAGCGTTCAACCTCCAGGTCGGCGCAACGCGCGGTGATGTCGGTCACTTCGAACCCACGTTGGAGGTCGATTTCCCCAGCGAGGTCCACGGTTGCCGTTGAGGCGCCGATGTTGGCGCGCAGGCGCACGTCCAGACGACCCTCGTCGATCCATGGCGCGAGCAAGCCCACTTCGATGGTGCGTGATGCTCCGGGTTGGAGTGGGACGGTGGGAAGCGCACCAAACAAGGCCGCGGTCCAACCGTCACGCTGGAATCGGTCAATGGGTTCGAAACCGTCCACCGTTGTGCCGTCTGAGTTGAGCGCAATCAGGTTCAATCCCACCGTTGAAGGGACGTTGCCACGGTTGGTGACCACGACGTCCATCCGTTCATCGGTGCCGGGGGCGACGGGCTGCGTGGATGCTTCGACGGACAACGCAACCCGCTTGACTTCCTCCATGGCGAGGATGAAGGTCCAAGCGTCCCCTCGCCCGTCAAAGGTCGAGGACGCTGTGAGGGTGAAAGAAGGGCCAGTGCCAAACAGAGGAAGGCCATCGTCACCGACCACGCCCACCTCAATCCATGCGCCGATGTAGATGAGTTCACCAGGGTCCACGGAAACGTTGGGGTCCTCAACTTTCACGCCGTTGAGCGTCCAACCCCACGCCCAACCGCTGGCCGTGTCCATGTGGAAATGAACCTCATCAGGTTCAGAACCGACGTTGGTCAAGTTGACCGCGACTTGGGTCGTCACCCCCTCGTTGACCGTCAGCGTGGATTGATCCGAGGCGCCAAGCACCAACGCCGAGGCTGCACGAATCCAGACGTCGACGGTACAGGTGGACAGCGTGGTTCCGCCGTCTGAGAGGTTCACCGCGAGGTCAAGGTGACCGCTCTGCGCATCAAGGATGGCGGTGAACGTTCCCGTCCAAGTTCGGTTGTCGCCATCTGTTGTGTTGACCACATCCGTGATCTCAACCTCTGCCAGGTCACCGAAGCTCAACGTCGCGTCATCGACACCGTGCTGGATGAAGGAAACAGACGTCGCTTGCCCCGGTACCAGTGCAACGGTCTCGGGACAGGTGAGGCCGGGAGTGCTTTCTGCGCCAACGTGGGGAAGCGGGAGTGTGCTCAGCAAGAGGAGCAGCACCAACCATGCTGCTCGCATGGTCCAGTCTCCCCCTTTTCGTCCTTCAAGTCGTCGTTCATCTGTCCGCTCAAAACAAGGTCGGAATGGGTTCGCACAGGTGTGGGCCATCCTCGGTCGTGCGGTTCACCCTCATGCTCACGGCCCATGCGACCACCTCTGGGCTTGGTGGCGCCCTTCCTTCCACCAACCATGCCTCGAGGTCGTTTTTGGACAGCACCACGGGCATGCGCGGGTGCACGTGGGCGATGGACGGCACAGCATCTTGCGTCAGCAACGCGAAGCCCTCCAATCCCTCGGGATGCAGCACACCTGCCAGCCACATGATCTCCCCAGATTGGAGCGCGTGGTGGTAGGGATGGCGTCCAACCGGTGAAGCCAGCCATTCGTACCACCCTGTGGCAGGGACTGCCATCCTCGCAGTACGCATCGATTGACGGAACACAGGCTTCTCTGCAGCCGTTTCAATGCGCGCATTGATGGGTGCCTTTCGCGGCTCTTGGCTCGACGTAAACCCCCATCGTCCAAGGCCCAGATCCATCTTTCCCTCGTCCATGGTGAGCACAGGGTGCACGTCGGTGGGGGCGATGTTCCATCGCGGTGCAGGGTCAAGATCGGTCATCACGTTCAGGTCGAGCAGCGCGTGTTCGAGGCGTGCACCGAATGCAAAACGGCCGCACATGGGGCTCACACAGGGTCTGGAAGTGCAGCATCGAGCGCAGCCATGTCAAATTCGGCTGCGTTCATCGGGACCGCCAACTCAAACGCATCGCCCACGTGAGGGTCGATTTCACCGAAGCAGCCGACCCATGTGCCGTTCACCACCACGCGAGCCGCGCGCCCTGCGAGCCACGGTCCCTCGCCGTCCGGCAATGGCTCAATGGTCACGCCGGTGGCTTCAGTGGCCCCCAACGCGCCCATGAAGGCCTGAATGCGTCCTCGGACCGCGGCAAATCCGCCGCTCGCTTCAGCAGCAAGGAAGGACACGCGCCCCGCGTTCTTGTGGTCACGGACCACCGTCCCGAGTTCAAACACGGCTTGGGGCAAGTCATGGTGACGGTTGGCCGCCAGCAAGCGCAACAGTCCCGGCAGGAGGTGTTGCCTCAGCACGGTGTGGTCCACCGTGATTGGATTGGTGATTTGCGTCACGGCCCCGCTTGGCGCCCACCGCATGCGTTCGAACTGGTCCTCCATGTTGGACAGGGTCAACGATTGAACCTCAGTGAATCCGAGCCCGACCAGTGCGGTACGCACACGTCGTCGCAGGTGGGCATCCGGGCGCGGTTGGCCGTGCGAAGGCGCGGTGGGGCTTGATGCGCCGAGGTCATCGTAACCGTGTCCGATGGCCAGGTCTTCGATCAGGTCCACGTTGTGCAGCACATCCAGCCTCCAACGGGGCATGGCCACCACGAAGGCATCATCCGTTTCTTCAAGCACGTCTCCTCCCATGCGCTGGAACGCCAGACTTGCTTCCTCGCGGGTGAAGGTTCGGCCCAACAGACGTTGCACGAGGTCCTTTGGAAGGTGGTGCCGCACCGGCGCACCGGCAGGGTGTTGGCCATGGCCTTGCCCTCCGATGACGTTCACCTGCTCGACGGTCCCCCCCATGGCCTCAAGTTGCAGGCAGACAAGGTGGAGCGAGGCTTCACAGGCGGCGAGGTCCCATCCCGTCACGTCGACGAACATCGAGGTGGTGGACGTGGTCACGGTGGTGTGGGCCCCGTTGATGATCGGTGGGAAGGAAAGCACATTGTCCTCGGCATCGAGGAGGATTGGAACGCGGTCCATGCCGTCGAGAAGGTGAGCATAGTCCACGCCCTTCGGGTGCTCGCTGAGGATGGCTTCGATGCTCATCGGCGCCTCTGAGCCGAGGGGAACAAAGCTCGCGTCCCTGTCCATGCAGACGGTTCGAAACGGCGCTTTCAGCCGGGCGAGGTCGTGCACGCCAATGGAGGCACGGTACCGTCCTCGACCGATGGCAAAGTGGAGTTTTTCCTGATGGTCCATCAAGCGGCGGATGGCGGCATCTTTGCTGTCCTCGTCCTCGCCAAGGTTCACGCCGTGCACGATGGCACACACGATCACTGGGCGAACCTCGCTGAGTTCATCGTCGACGGTCATGGTGGTGGTGGCAGGTGCTACGTCCAGCCCTGGACTGACGGCCTCGTCGTGGAGGAAGGCACGCATGGCTCGAGCAAGCGTTTCCGCTGACAAGAGGTCAGGTCGGTCCGGGAAAATCTCGATGTCGAGCATCTCCTCATCGCAGCGGTCGATGTCCGTTCCAAGGAGCGGAAGGGACTCCTCGAGAGCGGCGATGCTGTGCTCATGACCCGCTTCAGCCATCAGGGCACGCAGCACGCTTTGCTCGACGCTGATGGTAGGCATCTGTTCACCTCGTCCAATCGGGCAACGGGCGTTCGAACCCAGCGACCCGCAGGCCACTCATCACGGCTGCATCCAGCGTCGTTGCGCGAAGGTGTGCGCGTCCGAGCGCGTCGATGCTTGACAGGCCAAGGTCGCGGAGGTGAGAGGTCATGCCTTCTCGTAGGCGTCGCAGCGTGGCCGCGAGGGCCGCAGGTCCGTCGTCCTCTGGCCTGAACACGGTCAGCCCGAGGCCACCTGCACCGAGGAGCACCAGGTCCCGCCCGGTTGGCGTCCAGTCGAGTTTGACGCCACTGCGCGTGATTTCAGGATCCAGCGTTGCGTTCGATGATCGCCCAGCAAGGGGCAGCATGGCGGGGAGAGGGAGGTCAGGTCGCTTCCCCACGTCCATGAAGGCCGCACACATGCCGTGCTCTGCCGCCCACCGGTGGAGGTGATTCACCCGGCCTGCGTCGCCCAAGAGGGCAAAGGAGGGAGGTTCATCGCACATCGAGGTCAGGAGCACCAGCAAGGCTTCCAGCGATGCAGGGTCCATCGGCGGGAGGTCGCCGAGGTCGATGACCGCTCCAGCCGCAGAGGGCAGGCTCGTCCATGCCTGCACCGTCCCCTCGCCGATGCGGAGAAGGTCGATGGGTCGGGGTGCTTCGTCCACGAGGAAGGGCTGCTCCGCCAGCGCCTGTGCCACGTCCTCCTTGGACCGCTTGGCTCGGAGACGTTCGCCGTTGGTGACGTGAGGCAGCACCGGCAGCGGAAGCGCCAACGGAGCGCTCCCGAGCAGCACGGTGGTGTCCACGGAGGCCCCTTCCAGCGAAGCAGATGGTGTGGTCGGCATGAGTCCAAGGCCGCGCATCGGGTCCTCGCGTGGGCCGCGAGGCTCATCCTCGCCGCCTTCGATAAGGTTCGGGACCAAGCAGACGGCATCGGCGGGGACCTGCCATGAAGGGTCTTCGATCCTGGTGTTGACCTCCTTCAATTCGTCGGCAGACAGCGGCCTCATGGTGACGCCAGGTCCGGGTGCCGGGCATCGTCCGTCGATGACGATCATGCCGCCTAGCATGCCGCTCCCAGGGTCGTGATCCACGTCCCCGTGGACGACAATCAAGCCTCCGCGCATGGCGTTGCCCACGCGCTTGCCAAGCTTGCCTTTGATGAGAATGAGTCCGTCGTGCATCGAAGCGCCAAGGTCGTCGTCGCAACCGTCTTCGATGACGATGGTTCCGCCCCGCATCGACCATCCGGCCATCGGTCCAACACGGCCCTCGCAAAGCAAGCGACCGTCGTGAAGCGCGGCGCCAAACATGCTTCCGGCATCGCCGCGGTGGTCGAAGGAGCCCGAACCTCCCGTCGAAATCCAGGGCCCAAGGCGGCCCAGGGAACGAACGCGGGCTCCTTCGGGGAGGAAGGGGCACAGGCCAGACTCGCCTTCCTTTGGGACCTCTGTCCCGTCTGCGGTCCATCCAATTCGGAGGATGGCGTTGCGTTCGATGGCGGTTTCCAACGCTCCCGCCAACTGTCGGTTGATGCCGATGGAACGCTCCATGAGCGGTGTGCCCTCGCCGGCCATGTGGCGTCGTCGTGTGAACGCCACATAGCCTCATCGCCGCGAGCAGGGGGTCCGTCGTGCAGTTCATAGGCCCAGTCCCGACATCGAGGAACATGACCATCAGGGTGGCCATCAACGGCTACGGCACCATCGGAAAGCGCGTTGCAGACGCGGTCGCAGCCCAAGACGACATGACCGTCATCGGCGTCACGAAAACACGTCCTTCGTTTGGCTGTGATTTGGCCGTGCGGAAGGGCTACCCGCTCTTCTGCACCTTCGACGATGAGGACCGCATCCGAGCGTTCGCCGATGCAGGTTACGCGTGTGGGGGCGGCATCTCCGACTTGCTCGCACAAACCGACGTCGTCATCGATTGTTCGCCCGGAAAAGCCGGTGCAGCCAACCTTGAGCGGTACAAGGCCGCAGGCGTGAAGTGGATCTTCCAAGGCGGTGAAAAGCATGCGACGACGGGCATGTCCTACACCTCGTGTGCAAACCATGCCGAGAACCTGAACGTGGAGGGGACCCGCGTGGTGTCGTGCAACACGACGGGCCTTTCTCGAACCCTTGTGCCCTTGTTGGAAGCCTGTGGCTCCCTCAAAGTTGAATGCACCATGATTCGACGTGCGGCTGACCCTGGCGACTCCAAGAAGGGCCCCATCAACGCCATCACTCCTGTGCTCAAGGTGCCCAGCCACCATGGTCCTGACGTCATGACGGTTCGGCCGGAAATCGACATCACGTCCATGGCCGTCGCGGTTCCCACCACCATCATGCACATGCACGCCATTGTTGCCACCTTGCCGGACGGTCATGGCATGACCACGAGCAGCGTGTTGGACCTGTGGAGGTCTCAACCCCGGGTGCTGATCATGAACGGCGGTGAAACAGGCATCACCAGCACCGCAGAGGTCATGGAGTTCGCACGCGACATTGGACGCACGTGGGGTGATTTGCACGAAATTTTCGTGTGGGAAGACGGGGTGAAACTCGAAGGGAACAACCTGTACTATTTCCAGGCCATTCACCAAGAATCCGATGTGGTCCCAGAGAACGTCGACGCCGTTCGCGCATTGATGGGTTCCGAAGAGGACTGGCGTGCTTCCGTGGCCAAGACCGATGCCGCCATCGCAGCGTTCAACGGACTCGCCTGAGGCCGCCCACCTGTGGGAGGCCTTCAAAAGCCGACCATGGCCCCTAAGGGCCATGTCGGGTCGCTGGCTCGCCGTTGCACTGGTTGTCCTTCTGCTCCCCTTGGGGCCTGCGTATGCAGCCAGCACAAGCGAAGCAGACCTCTCGCAGCAGGAAGATACCGGTCTTGGTCCGGTTCACGTGGTGGCTGGAAGCACCTTGACGTCCACGCTCGGCCCGGTGCCAACCGTGCTCGAGTTTGGTGGTCAATCCTTCGACCCGACCGAAAGGCCCCCAAGTGTCCCCGGCTCAGATGGTTTGGCCGTGGTGCAATTTTTCCACGGCGACGGACACGTGCAACTTGCCGCCCTTGAGGCCGTCGAGGCGACCGTCCTAGACCACGTGGATCGCGCGACCATGGTGGTTCGGCTTGCTCCAGGCACCGCACCGGTGCTCGCCGAGGACCCATCGGTCCGCTGGGTGGGGGCTTACGACGTTGCGTGGCGCATGGATGCACGCTTCGCTGACGGAGCCTTCGATCGCTATGCGTTGGTGGTGGCGGATGATCTCCGCCCAGATCTCCTCCCGGAACTGGTGCTTGAACTGCTCGACGCAGGGGCCGATGAGGCCACATGTGGCGTCGGTCAGTGCATCGTTTCCCTCGCAGCCGTGGAGTCCTCTGCACGGCTCACCTTCCTCGAGGACCTTGCGCGTGACGGCCGTTTCCTCTGGATTGAGCCGGCCTATGCCATGGAAGTCCACAATGCTGTGGCCGCCGGTCTGGCCGGTGTGATTGACGTTCGCAACAACGCCAGCTTCACCCTCGACGGGTCTGGTGAGACCATCGCCATCACCGACACGGGACTGGACCGGGACCATCCGGACATCGTCGGGCGCATCGCGGTCATCGACACCAGTTTCGGGCTCGATCCGTCGCCCGCCGACAGCAACGCCGGTCACGGGACGCACGTTGCCTTGACCGTCCTCGGCGATGGAACCGGTGACGCCTCGACCACAGGCATGGCCCCGGCGGCTTCGTTGGTCATGTACCCCTTGGAGCACGATCCGACCGGTGTCTTCGGTCGACAAGGGTCCCTGTACGAAATGCTCAGCGACGCTGACCAAGCCACGGCGCGTGTTTCCGTCAACGCCTGGGGGTTGAATGGAGGTCACGGCGATTACACGTCCGACAGCCGATCCGTGGACCAATACGTGGACACGTTTGGCGACCTGTTGCCCGTGTTCTCCGCAAGCGATGACGGAACGACGGGCGTAACGCCTCCTGCGACGGCAAAGAACGCGCTAGGGGTCGGTGCATCCAACGGAACCAGCCTCCTTCCATGGTCGGATTCGGGACAGGGCCCTCTCGCAGACGGTCGCATCAAACCCGACGTGATCGCACCGGGGATGGCCGTGTGCTCCGGCCGGGCTGAAGAGGCGCGCTTCCCCGCGGGGTCGAGCTGCGGTACGGGCACCCACGCCAATGGCGATCCGCTGTACATGAGCCTGAGCGGCACCTCACAGGCCACGGCCGTGGCGGGCGGGACAGCAGCCCTCGTTCGAGAGTACATCCGTGAGGAAGCTGGCTTGACGGCACCCTCGGCCGCCCTCATCAAGGCGATGCTCATCAACGGCGCAAAGGACGTCGGTGTCGCCGACATTCCAAACGGCGCCGAAGGTTGGGGCCACATCGATCTCGACCGGACCGTTCGCCCGATGGCCGGCAGCTCGATGCTCACCACCTTCCTGGACGACGGCCCAAGCCTTCGTGCAGGCTACGGCTTGCTGTATTCGTTCGATCTTGACCCGTCCTCGGGCATCGACATCACGCTGGCATGGTCCGACACGCCAGGCAGCGCCGCCTCGGGCACGACCAGCACCCGCCTGATCAACGACCTCGACCTTGTGTTGGTCGCCCCCGACGGGACCCGCTGGCTCGGCAACGATTTTGCCAGCGGTTTCTCCACCACCGGCGGTGCTGCTGACGACGTCAACAACGTTGAGCGCATCCGTGTTTCGCCCGGTGTGTTGACCGGTGCAGGGGCGTGGACCGTGGAAGTCCATCACCGCGGTGGCCAAGCTCAAGATTTTGCCCTCGTCGTGGTCGCTGACGCCTCCGCCACGCCAACCGCGGATCTCGTTGGATTGGAGCGAAGCATCCTCTTGTCCACCGATCAACCGCTCAAAGACGACGTCATCTCCATCTCCATGTCGTGGCTGAATCAAGGAACGGCGCAAGCACCGGCGCACCGTGTGGTGCTGACGGATTTGACCGAAGGTGCCGTGTTGTACGATGACGTGCGCAGCCCCCTTGCATCAGGCAGCATCGACAGCCACATCATCCTCCACACCTTTTCGACCACCGGGACCCACACGCTCGAACTCAAACTCGACACGGACGATGACGTGACCGAACTCAACGACGCCCAGCAAGGTGTGGACAACAACGTGTTCACCCTTGACGTTGAAGTCAGCGCCCTCGGCGTTCGCGTGATTCCATACGCCGATGACGGTTCGCTGCCCGCCACCTCACAAGAGCGAGAAGCGGCTTCAAACCACGACTTCGATGTCCGAAACAGCAGCGGGATTGAGATCCCAATACGTGTGCAACACGAAGGGACCGGGAACCGAACGGTCGCGGTGACGGTGACGCAGGTGCAAGCCATCGACGCTGCGCTCCCCGGCGTGTTGTTGTCACCCAAAGACGCGTGGTCGAAAGGCCTCAACGAAACCGGTCCGTACGCGGTGAAAGAATTCGGCGAGACGGGTGACCATAGGGACCTGACCCTCATTTTGACCGATCTTGACGCCGTCATCGGCGGTACCGGCCCGGACCGATACGCCGCTTCGGGCACGTATGTGGTGGACGTCAAGGCAAGCTACACCGACCAGCCCTTCGTCTCCCATACGCAACGCTTCACGGTCAATGTGGGGCGCGTGGATGACGTCCTGGTCGGCGTCTCGGGGACCCTGCTGCCCAACGGTGACCCCATTGCTGCAGAGCCCGGAACTTCCGTCTCCTTTTCCATTGCTGTCATGAACACCGGAAACGCCCCTGCGCGGTACAACCTCGCGTGCACGGTGGACCTCGACGGATGGCAGGTCGGGCTGGACGGAACCGCCGCCTCCACCCTCGATTTCGAACCGCTTGACATCTTGCAGGATTTGCCCATGCCGGTCTCGGTCTCGGTGCCGCCGATCGTCGACGGTGCGCCGACGCCCGACGACAAGGCCGAGGTTGTGTGTACCGTCACATCGGCCACAGACCCAGACTTCTCGCATGTTGAAATCCTCGAAGTCGGGGTGCTTCCTCAGGCCATGTTCTCTGTGGACGTGTCCGTCGAAGGGGAACGCCTCGGCCCGTCCGCACTGGCTGCAGACGTCAAGGTGGACAGCGCAGAACTGGTGGAACTTGATGCGTTGGTGTCGAACCTCGGCAACGTGCCTGTGGACCTGACCATGACCATGCAACTTGGCGATCCAAAATGGGCATACGACGCAGAAATCGACGGTGTCTCCGTTGACCAAAAAGCAAGCATTCCGCTCACGTTGCAACCCGGAACATCCGAGATCGTCACCTACCTTCTCTTGGTGCCCCCGACCGCGGAACAGGGCGACGCCAACACCTACCAGCTCAAGACGCGAGAAAGCGCCCAATTCTTCGTCAGCAACACGACCCGACTGGTGGTCGCTGAGGAGTTGGAGTACATCCTGACGCTGCCTGAGAACGCTTCCGTGTCGGTCAACGGTGATTTCACCTTCCTTGACGTGGACATTGAAAACACGGGCACGACGCTGATGAGCCTTGCATGGGCGACAGGCTTGGTCCCAGACGGCTGGTCCGTCGCCTTCTCCAATCCACCAGAGGTCATCGCTCCTCGCGAAGTGAAAACCGCACGCCTTGGCATCATGGCCCCGCCAGGCACGGCGGCGTCCTCCGACGCCTTGGAGGTGCTCATCGACGTCTCCGCCAACAGCGGCAGCCAGTGGCTGAACGTGAGTGAACGTCTTGACGTTGCCGTCAGCGAAACGATGCACGCAACCCTCGACGCGGGCGTGGAAGGCGCTTTGCTCGATCTCGTGCGGGGTAGCGCCGTTGAGCAGCAAATTGCTGTGGTCAACACGGGCAACCTCCCGTTGGCTGTGACCTGCGATGCACGGGTCGAGAACAGCGATCGCGACGCGCTCGAGGGCTGGGAGGTGTCCTGCACGGGCGACCTCGGCGCGCTTGCTGTCAACGCAGACGGGGCCGTGGTCGTGACCTTCACGCCGACGGAGGACGCACCCTCGGCGCGCTCCATCCTCGTGGTTGAACTGCTCGACGCCGAAGGCGCGGTGGTTGGATTCACCAGCCTTGAGGTTGCACCTGCTCCGGCAGGCAACAACGGTGGCTTGTTTGGCGTGCTCCCGGGCTGGGCTGCAGGATTGGTGCTCGCGGGTGTGCTCCTAGTGCTGATGGTGATCGGCCTTCGCGTCCGCGGATCTGCTGTGGTCCCCGATATGGGCGAGGACATCCTCGCTCCCGGTGCGCATGCTCAGGCCGACACCGACGGCCAGCGGCGTGCAGATCTGCTGGATACCGGCGCGGAACACGATCTGACCTCTGGCGCGGTGAGCGAAGCCGAAATTCAAGCCGCGTTGGCGCAATCCATCGAGCCGCTTCCAACACCTGCGCCCGGCCCCGTCATCCCCGCTGGTCGCCCTCCAATGGGCGCCGTTCCCAAGGGGTTGCCCCCGCTTGGCGCACCGTTGCCGGCCGGTCGGCCGCCGGCAGCGAAGCCTCTGCCTCCATTGCCCGCGCCCGCTGTTGCGCCACCGCTTCCGGCTCTCCCTCCAGCCCAACCGGCCGTTCCGCCTGTGCCTGCTGAAGGTCTACCTGAAGGTTGGACCATGGAGCAGTGGCAGCACTACGGCCAGCAATGGCTCGTTCAGAACGGCCGCGCCTGAGCGCGACGTTGAAAGCGGCCTCGCCCATCCTCGTCCATGGGCAGCATCATCCTGTTCGGTCCACCGGGGGCTGGGAAAGGCACGCAGGCACAACGCATCGTCGATCGAACGGGCCAGCCGCAGGTCTCAACCGGCGACATGTTGCGAGCCGCCGTGGCCGCGGGGACCGAGGTCGGAAAGGAAGCCAAGGCGTACATGGAGTCCGGCGCTCTTGTGCCTGACGACGTCATCGTGCGCATCATCCAGGAGCGTCTGACCGAGCCTGATGCGGCCCAAGGCGTGATGTTCGACGGCTTTCCCCGTACGATTCCTCAAGCCGAAGCCTTGGACGGGATTGAGCACATCGATGCCGTGATTTCCATCGAGGTTCCTGACGATGAAATCGTTGGGCGGATCACCGGGCGCTTCACCTGCAAACCCTGTGGTCGAGTTTTCCATGACGTCCATCTTCCCTTGCCGCCGTCAGGGTGCCCTTGCGGCAGTTTTGTCGAGGTTCGGAGGGCCGACGATTCGGAATCAACGGTTCGAGCACGCTTGGAGACCTACCACGCACAAACGCGCCCAGTGGCTGAGCATTACGAGCGTGCAGGCGTGCTCCACCGCATCAACGGTGTCGGCGACGTCGAGGACATTTCACGCGCCATCCTTTCCGCCCTTGGGGTCGAATGAACATGGCCCGACGTCGGCGAGGCCGCACCGGTCGTCGACGGCAAGCCGCCACGGCTTCGGTGTCCATGCTCGTCCAGCGTTTGGAAGCCCGCACCCTTGGTGACCCTTTGACGCCGGTGCTGCTCGACCATCTTCGTCGCGTCTGCCGTCGTCAACGCATGCCGGTGCCTCTCCCATGGCGTCACCTGATGTGCCGCGGTTGCCACGGCGCCTTGCGACCTGGTTACGAAGCCCGCATCCGGATACGACAACGCCAACGCATCACAACCTGCTTGTCTTGCGGGCGCGTTCACCGCTTCGGACCTTGGTCCAAACCGGGTCCGCAGGAGGATTGAAGGCGCACCGTCCGCGCCGTGGAAGCATTCCCATGGGCGACATACCGAACCACATCCGCCGTGAAGCGGCCTCGAAAGACGTCAAGCCCACGGTCCGTGTGGGCCGTTCAGGTCTCACTGAAGCGTTGGTGGAGGAAGTGGACGGACAGCTCCGTCAGCGCGCCATGGTCAAGATCAAGGTCAATCGAGGCGTCTTCGACCGAGAGAACCTCGCGCTTCTCTGGGAGGCTTTGGTTGAACGAACGGGTGCTGTGCTGGTGCTCTCGCGAGGGAACGTCGGTGTCTTGTGGCGTCGCTGAAGCCCAATCCTCCGTGGATTTGGACGACAATGGATTATAGCGTCCCGTCCAGCCGGCAAGGCATGGGCCTCCTTCCGCACCCGTCCCGCCGTGCCGGTCATCGCCTTGCCTTGCTGACTTTGTTGGGCGTCGGTCTTCTGATGTTTATCGGCCAGAGCATGGCCGCTGGAGGCGGTGGCGGCGAGAACGACATGCACCTTGAGATTCACATCAAGGCCGGCCTTGAATCTCAGGCCTTGCTCGTGGGCGGCCTCATCCTTTTGGCCGTGTATGCAATGATCATCACCGAGGTGGTGGAGCGCACGCTTGCTGCCGCACTTGGTGGCCTTGCAGCGGTTCTCGCCCTCAATTACTACTCCGAGGAGGCCGCGCTGAGCCTCAAGGCCGTCACGACAATGATCGATTGGGAAACCATTGGTCTGTTGCTCGGAATGATGGTCATGGTGGGCATCCTCTCCAATACGGGTGTGTTCGAGTGGTTCGCGGTTGAAGCTTACAAGCGCAGCGGCGGAGACGTCTGGACCCTGACGGTCATCTTGTGCCTCGTGACGGCTGTTTTGTCGGCGTTTTTGGACAACGTGACGACCATGCTCTTGCTGACACCGGTCACCATTCAGTTGGCCAGGGTGCTCGACTTGAGACCCATTCCGCTGCTCATTGCAGAGGTGCTCTTCTCAAACATTGGTGGAGCGGCGACCATGATTGGAGATCCGCCCAACATCATGATCGGATCAGCGCTTTCGCCCGATGCGATTTCGAAGAACCCTGATCCAGCGCTCGCCGCTTTGGCCGACAGTGGCGTGACCTTCAACGACTTCATCATCGAAATGGGTCCGGCCATCCTGATGTGCATCGTCCCTGGCCTCATGATGATCCGCTGGCTGTTCCGCGACGAACTGTCGGGTGTCCGTCACCGCGACGTGGCTGAACTCGAGCACCGCTACGGCATCAAAGACCCACGCGGGCTCAAAATCAGCGGTGGCATCCTCGCTTTGGTCATCATCGCCTTCTTCCTCCACCCCATCTTCCACATCCCCGTCTCCTGGATTGCGCTCGTTGGTGGCGTGGTCATGCTGACCGCGACCAACCCGCACGAGATCGAGGAGCCTTTGCATCACGTGGAGTGGACGACCCTGCTCTTCTTCGCCGGTCTTTTCGTGCTGGTGCACTCCTTGGAATACCTCGGTTTGATCGGTTGGATTGGCGAGCAGGTAACCAGCGCCATCGGCTCCTTCAGCGAGGACATGATGTTGCCCGCCGCTATCGTCATCATCCTCTGGGTGTCGGCCATCGCGTCCGCGTTCATCGACAACATCCCGTACACGGCGACGATGATTCCCGTCGTGTTGGCGATGTGTGCCGACCTCAGCCTTCCCCTGGAACCCATCATTTGGGCCCTCGCCTTCGGCGCCTGCCTTGGCGGGAACGGGACCCTCATCGGGGCCTCTGCCAACGTCGTGACGGCTGGCCTTTCGAAGGAAGCGGGTTATCCCATTTCGTTCAACGAGTTCTTCCGTGCAGGTTTCCCTGTCATGCTCGTGACCACCTTCATCGCCATGATCTACTGCCTGTTGGTGTACGTGGTGGGAGCCGACAGCCCAATGCTCTGGAAGCTGGTGCTGCTCCTCCTCACGGCCTTCAGCCTCATTTGGCAATTCTCCAAGGGCATGAGCTCCGGACTCTCGCCGATCGAGTCGCTCGGTGACCATGGGCTGGACGAGGTCATCGAAGGGGCGAAGAACCTGAAGAACACCTTGCTCGGCAGCGAGCAAGAATGAGCCTCAAGCCGCCGTCTTCATACGTCACCTCCGCTCCCTGAGGAGCGGGGCCCGGTATGTTTCAGTGCACGGCGTGTGGCCTCCTGAGCGTCCGAGACACCTCCTGTCCGGGATGCGGTGGGACGAGTTTCCTCGATCTTGAGGCAGATGACGCCACGTCGCTCGAGGGCTTCGGTGAGGTCCCAGGCCTCGACGAAGCGGCGACTGCTCTGCATGAGATTGCACCTCCTCCAGAGCAAGAGCCTGTCGAAGAAGAGGAACCAGAAGGCGACCTCCCCTTCGGGTTTGGCGGCATGGCACGCGCTCACGCGCCTTCACTTCCGTTCGGTTTTGGTGCGTCCAGAACCGGCTTGGCCGCTTTGCAGGCAGACCGGCCGGGAGCTGAAGCCTCAAGCGAACCCCCGGCGACCATGGAGGTCTTGACCGACACGGCTTCGATCACGGTGTCCGACAGCGTTCCGGATGCCAAGGCCACAGAAATCACCTCAGCAACCACGGATTTGGAACCGGTGTTGCCACCTGTCCCAACCGCAGCACCCGTTGTGGTTGCTGAACCTGCGCCATCGGGTCAGGACGGGTTGTTCCCCGCGACGCGTGAGCTTGGCCATCCCACTGGGTCAAACGATTCACCAGATGCCATTGTTGATGCCCTGGACGCCTCCGCTCCTGACCACGCCGAGTTGGTGGTCCCTGACCTTTGGTCAGGGGCAGTAGCGGACGTGCGGGCGGCATACGGGCTGGAGCAGAACCTTCCCAGCAGCACCTTTGCTGAACCTGCCTCAACCCCAGTGGGTCCAGCGTGGCCTCCGTTCGCAGTGGTGGCTCCAGAACCCACCTTGCTTGACGGACTGTTGCGCGAGCCAACCGTCGAAGCCTTCCGTGCCTTGGCCAACGAGAACTGGAGCCTCGCGAAGGAACGTTTTGAACTCGTCTTGGCCACCGGCGTTGACGCCATCAGCCTGCGGACTGGGGCGGGGATCGCTTGCATGGAACTCGGTGACGACAGCGCGGCTGGCCTTCAGCACCTCAAGCAGGCGGCCAAGCTTTCAGGCGGCAACGTGAGGGCCCTCCACAACCTTGCCCTTGGCATGGCCATGGACGGTCGCGTGGAGGGCGTGGAGCGTCTTTTGGCCACCGTTGCCAACCTCCCGGACGAGGGCGGTTTCGTGAGCCGTATGCACGATGCTCGCAGATTGATGAATTCTTCATCGGCCTGAACGAGGGACTGGAGCCGATTATTGGGTGCGGAAACACCCCGATGGGTTCATATAGAGAAGGCAGGTCGGGGGGTTGCTTAGCACCTCGGCATGCGTGCGTGTCGGGGGTAGGGCTGAGGAGGGCCGTCCCTCGGGGAGGCGGTCTTCTGAGGACGCCGCATTGGCATGACTCGATAACGAAGGGTTATCTCGCATGGTGCAGGTGCACACATGTGATGCTACAACCCAACTGGAGGATCGCTTGGCTCGAGTGCCGAAGAAGGTCGTGACAAGCTGCGAAAAGCTGCGGGGAGATGCATGAATATCTTGGATCCGCAGATGGCTGAATGGGACTTCCTGGTACTTCGGTATCAATCGCGATGCGATAGGGAACCCCCCGAATTGAAGCATCTTAGTAGGGGGAGGAAATGAAATCAACAGAGATTCCGTGAGTAGTGGCGAATGAAAACGGATCAGGACAAGCCGAATCCCGACTCGAAAGTGAGGGAGATGTGGGTGTCGTTTTTTTGCCTAAGTGAATGAAGGTGAGGTCGCCTGGAATGGCGCGCCAAAGAGGGTGAAAGCCCCGTAACCGTACCTCATATGGCCACGTAAGCGACAAAGAGTAGCGTGCGTTGGAAATCGCGCGTGAATGTGGGAGGCAGAAACTTCCAATCCTAAATACAGCTCGAGACCGATAGTTGACAAGTAACGTGAGTGAAAGCTGAAAAGAATCCTTGGCGGGATGTGAAAAGACCGTGAAACCAGTTGGGTACAGGCTGATTGGGCGTGAAAGCGATGATATGAGCAGCGTCCAGTCGTGCGTTTCGAAAAATGCCCCAGGGAGTCTTGTTCATTGGCGAGGTTAAGGAGTAGATCTCCGCAGCCGTAGGGAAACCGACACGTCCGCAACCGTAAGGTGAGGGACGAGGTGTGCTCGCCTGGAGTCAATGGAGGAGGACCTGAAGCCCACCGATCTATGCCTGGCCAGATTGAAGCCCGATGAAAGTTGGGTGGAGG
>CEUM01036022.1_pt1 | contig 49736 bp, 42 predicted proteins | sample 356421 | NCBI WGS metagenome assembly CEUM01 (sample SAMEA2622716, study PRJEB7988) | marine metagenome | biome: marine biome (ENVO:00000447); feature: surface water layer (ENVO:00002042); material: "saline water (ENVO:00002010), including plankton (ENVO:xxxxxxxx)" | depth 5 m
AAACCACCGCCCCGAAGGTCAAGGACACCAACCCGTGACTGGCGCCCCAAGCCACGCTGCCGCAGCCCACAGCAACCATGAGGGCAGTGCCAAAGAACTCTCCCGTTGCCTCTCGCTTCACAAACATTCCAGCGCCACTCGGTTCAAAGGCTCTGTGAACTCATCACCACCGTGGCATTCGGTGGCAACCGTCAAGAAGTGGGGGTCGTTCCAAGACGCATGGGAGACGACGCTGTTGCCTCCCCAACGGGCATTCCCCAACTTTTGATGAGTAACACGCTTGTGCTCAACGGCGCTCTGTTTCTCGGGATTTTGGCCCTCCACACGCTGCTTGAGGATTCGAGCATCAACAACAACTACGTCTCGCTCGTCCTGCTTGCGATGGCCCTCGCCCTCCTCATCAAATCCGCCGACTTCTTCATCGAAGGAGCCAAAGGGCTCGCTTACCGTGCCGGCCTTCCCGAAGTTGTCATCGGGTTGACCATCGTGTCCATCGGCACCTCGCTTCCCGAAATTCTGGTCACCTCCACCGCAGCCGCCGATGTCGCTACCAACCCAGAAATCGGCGACCTCGCCATTGGTGGCATCTACGGCTCCATTTTGGTTCAAATCACCTTGATTTTGGGTGTGGTCGTTGCCTTCCGTGGAGTCAAGGTTCGCCCTTCGTGGCTGAAGCGGGACGGGATGATCATGTTCTCCTCGATCGGTCTCTTGACCGTGTTTTTGTTCACCGGCGATGGATTGAGTCGAATCGAGGGCGCCATCTTGATGTCCCTCTACATCGCCTACATCTACTGGCTTCTTTCCCACCGAGATGAGATTCTCGAAGAGGAACTTAGCGGCGGTGAACAGGTTGAACGAAAGTTGGACCGCACCACCGCTGCCTACGGTTTCATGGTCACCTCCGGTCTGTTGTTGGCCCTCTTCGCCGCACACCATTTGGTCAACGTCGCCAGCGACATGGCGTACGCCCTCAACGTCCCCCACGCTGTCATTGGCACCACCGTGTCTGGCCTTGGGACGTCGCTTCCTGAACTCACCATCGCCTTCTTGGCCGCCAAGCGCAGTCAAGGCGTCGCCATTGGTACCCTGATTGGCTCCAACATCACCGACCCGCTCCTCTCCATCGGTTTCGCTTCGGTCGTCTATCCGCTGGCGTTGACCGAGGCGAGTTTTGCGCTCACGGCTTATGTCATCATCCCCGCCACCTTTGTCGGCACCGGTGTCGCTCTGCTCATGATGCGTTCCGAGTACGAATTCAAGCGATGGGAAGGCGTGGTGTTGATTTTCATCTACGTTCTGTTTTTGGCAGCGCTCGCAGCAGAACGGCTCGGCTACCTTGTGCTCTGAGGCCACCTGCGAAGCGTCTCATCTAATCGCTCTTAAGGGACCGATGCTTGGCCTGTTCATGGTGGACTTCCAACTCGACGAGATGCAAGCCATGCTCAAGGAACTCGCTAACGAGTTTGCTCGCGACGAAATCCGTCCCCATGCTGAACACTGGGATGAAACGGCGCATTACCCCAAAGAAACCATCCAGGCAGCGCACGAGATGGGCCTGCTCAACCTCCACATTCCGGAGACTTACGGTGGGGCCGGTCTAGGTTCGTTTGAGGAAGTCTTGGTCAACGAAGAACTCGCTTGGGGCGATCCCGGTTTCGCTACGGCAGCTTACGCCACGGCCTTGGCCAGCGCGCCCATCATCACCGGGGCGACCGAGGAGCAGAAAGAGCACTGGCTACGAAAGATTGCTGAAGAGGGGGCGCTTGCTTCCTACGCCGTCACGGAACCAGGCGCCGGTTCCGACGTGGCTGCTTGCAAAACCACGGCCATTCGTGAGGGCGACGAATACGTCATCAACGGTTCAAAGATGTGGATCACAGGCGCCGGCCACGCTGACTTCTTCTTCGTGCTCGCCAAGACCGACCCGGACGCAGGGTACCGCGGCATGTCGGGTTTCGTCGTCGAAAAGGATGCGGCCGGCTTCTCACTGGGCAAGAAAGAGACCAACATGGGGCAGCGATGTTCCGACACGCGGTCCATCACGTTCGATGACGTTCGCGTGCCGGCCGACCATCTCATCGGTGGCTCAGAGTCAGGCGGTTGGATGAACGCCATGAAGGCGTTTGACATGAGCCGACCGAACATCGCCGCTCATGCCACGGGCCTTGCCCGTGCAGCCTACGAGCACGCCCTTCAGTACTCCAGCGAACGCCAGACGTTCGGCAAGCCCCTCCACCAACATCAGGCCATCCAGTTCATGCTTGCTGACATGAAGACCAACATCGAAGCGGCTCGCATGCTCACATGGAAATCCGCAGCAGAGTACGATGCAGGCGTGAGAAACACCGAGTCGGCGGCTCATGCCAAGCGGTTTGCGGCCGACATGGCCATGCAGGTAACCACCGATGCCGTCCAGGTGTACGGTGGCTACGGCTATTCAGAAGAATACCCCGTCGCTCGCCTCATGCGTGGCGCTAAGGTCATGCAAATTTACGAGGGCTCGTCCCAAGTGCAGCGCATGATCATCGGCCGCGAAATCACCAAGGGACTTTGATCAGCGACGACCTTTCCTGAGGTTGTCCTCGAGTTGCCAGACCTGTTGGTCGTCGTGATGCCAAGGGGTTGGCTCACTCGTCGCCCGCCGTTCCTGTCGTTCCATCCAATCGTCCAACTGGCGGTGTTCGATTTCATCGGCCTCGTCCTCAAAGGGTAAGGGGGCGAAGAGTTCGGTGAGCGCCCAGAGTGCAGGGTCCACGATCGGCTCGCTGAACTCATCAAACTCGTCGTACATGTAAGCGGCTTCGTCGTCTTCGTCGTAGACCTCCTCCTCCATGATGACCCCTTCCTCGCTGAACTGATACACGCCTTCGAGGGCTTCTCGGGGTGAGACGATGAACTGGGCCAAGAGGGGAATTCGCATGGCCGTGGTTTTGTCGTTTTGAAGGGCCAACGCAAGGGCAGCGATTTGGTCGCCGATGGGGAGGTTAAGGGAACGTTGCGTCGGGTGCATGCACAGGGCGACCATGAACGGCGTCGGCTCGGTGATGTCTTGTTTCCATGCACCCGCATCGATGCTGGTCCGCCAGTGGACTTCTTTCACTTCTCTGTACTCGCCCTCAACGTCAACGTAATCTTCGACATAATGTGCGTGCAATCCGACCCTGTACCACCTGCGTGAAGCACCCCGAATGACCACCCTTGGCAACCCTTGCTGGTCCAATGCAAGGGTCATTGCGCTGGAACCTTCTACAATGGAATCGAGAAAACGCATGGATTTCACGTGCGCATCACGCGCAGCCCTCGGCCAGTGTCCAGGTGGGTTCCAAGCAGTCATGCGAGGGAAGTTCCCCGAGCCTATATCAAGGCCCATTCAGCAAACAACCAAAACACAGCCCAGCCTGTCCAAACCATGGGACCCTCCCCCGTGGCCGCCGTCGTGCTCGCTGCGGGTCTGAGCAGGCGGCTTGGCCGCCCGAAGGCCCTTGTTTCCATCAACGGCTCAACGTTGGTCGAGTGGGCCCATCAACGGCTCAACGATGCCGGATGCGAGACCGTGGTGGTGGTCAACAACGACCTTGCCGAACAGGTCGCACGCTTGCTTCCGAAGGCAACGTTGGTCGTCAACGACGACCCTGATGCTGGTCGCACGCGTTCGCTTCAATTGGGGTGCGCTGCCTTGGTTGACCAGCGGGGTTCAATCCCCGAACGCCTCTTGCTGGCGCCGGTGGACCGGCCGGCGTGGGACATCGAGATTCTCGAAGCGTTGCTCAACACTTCCACCAGCAGCGCACCTGCACACGAGGGTCGCCGTGGCCATCCGGTGTTGCTGGACCAGGCGGCCATTGAGGCGGTGGTTTCGGCGAAAGCCGATGCCTCGCTCAGAGCTTTGGTTTCGTTTGCTCCAGTTCCCGTCGAGGCACCGTGGTTGCACCACAACATCGACACGGAAGCGGACGTAGACAGGTTGCTTGAGGACGAGTCGGCTCTTTTGGCGTGTTTCTCCAGAGGCGAAGGGATATGAGGGCCGCCCGTTGAGGCGTGTCCATGACCGCTCACGTCCTCCAGTGGGTACTGAGCGAGTTGGCCTCCCAACGATGCGTTGTCATGGCCACGGTGCTGAACACCTCGGGGAGCGTGCCTGGAAAGACCGGCGCTCGATTGGCGATGTCCTCCCACGAACATACATGGGTCGGAACCGTTGGGGGTGCGGGCCTTGAACACCGTGTCCTTCAACGCTGCAGGGAACTGCTTGACGATGCCTCACAACCCTTTGCTGAGGTGCTGACCTACGGGTTGAACAAAGGTGCGAAGGGCTATGAGGTGACCCCCCTTGATTCACTGTGCGGCGGTCGGGTGTCGATCGCCGTTGAGGTGATGATTCCCATGCCACACGTGCACATCATGGGCGGCGGACATTGCGGGGAAGCTTTGGCCACCACCCTTCACGGCTTGGGATGGGATTACTCGGTGCACGACACCAGAGAAGCCTACGTCTCGGAGGACAAGTTTCCGCACGCAGTGGAGCGCTCCTCAGCTTCCGTGGCAGGCGTGCTTGATGGGGAGACGGCGTCAACGCTGGGTCGCTTCTCGGACATCTTGCTTCTCGGACACGACTGGGCAGAGGACCAAGAACGCCTGCTCGGCCTGCTTCAATTGCTCAATCAAACAGATGTTGCATTGGACGGCAAGCACCACCCTCGTATCGGTGTGATTGGGAGTCGTTCGAAATGGCAGGCCTTTGAGGAGGCGGCGAGGGAACAGGGTGTGCCGCAAGCCTTGCTCGACCAAGTCATCTGCCCCATCGGGTTGAACATCGGAGCGCAATCACCTGAGGAGATTGCCGTTGCGGTGGCCGCTCAAATCATGTCGCTCCACAAATCCGTGGACCCTGCGTCCGCAACGTGGCGTCAGGCTTGAGGTCTGAACACGTGTTCTCGGAAGTATCTCAGTTCCTCAATGGATTCAAGGATGTCATCGAGGGCGAGGTGGGCTCCTTTTTTGTTGAAGCGAGGAACGTCCCTGTACCATCGCCTGGCCAACGCCTTGATGGTTGATACGTCCACCATGCGGTAGTGGAGGTAGTCGAGGAGTTCGGGCATTTCCTTGGCCATGAATTGCCGGTCATTCCATACACTGTTTCCACACAACGGCGCCGTGTTTTCGTCCACCCATTCCCTCAGGAAGGCAAGGGTGGCTTGTTCTGCCTCACGAACGCTGACGCCCTCAGAGCGAATCCGGTCCACGAGGCCACTGCGGTGGTGGTGGCGGGTGTTCCAATCGTCCATCCCGGCGAGCAGGTCTTCATCCACGCTGATGGCGAGGTTGGGGCCGGTGGCCAAGACGTTGAGATCGCCGTCGGTCACCACTGTCGCAATCTCAATGATGGACTCCTTGGTGATGTCAAGGCCGGTCATCTCGAGGTCAATCCATACCATGCGGTGGTGACGCTTGTCCATGGACGCCCTGCGCCGGCGAGGGGTCTTGATTCTTCGTTCACGATCGAACGAGCTCAAGCACCGTTGTTTCCTGCCTCAAAGGTCAGCATGATCTGCCCGTTCGGGCCAAACGCTACCACGGGAACATAGCCGTCGTGGGGCGTCGTTTCGAGGGAGGCGAGGATGTTGTCAACAGCGTCCTTTGGCAAGCGCAACGCGAACCCTTCGCCCGTATCGAGCAGGCCATTGTGTCCGGCACGCGTTGGCTCTTGGACAATCTTCTGGGCAACCTTGCCGTCCCACGAAAGGAACTCCTCGCAGTGAGGGCAGACAAATTCACCAACCTCACCGTGGTCCAATCCAAAGGGTTCACCGCAGTGTGGGCACGAAACTTCGACCATGTCCTCCTCCTCTGCAACCTCAGCAACAACGGCTTCGGTGGAGGCTGAAACCGGCTCGGGTTCGTCCTCATCGTCAAGGTCAAGGATGTCATCCTCCTCGTCATCAGGAATCACCAGAACATCAACCTCATCTTCAACCTCATCTTCAACCTCAACCACTGGCTCAAGGGTCGTTTCCTTGGGTGTTGGTTCGACAGGTACTGCGACAGTTGGAGTGGGAGCGACCTTTCCGCCCATTGAGCCCGGTTGGGGCACAGCAGCGACCTCTTGGTAGATGCCGTCGTCTTCGTTCATACGTTGCATGAAGAGGAAACCAAAGCCAAGGGCCACCATGCCGCTCATCACCGTGGCGATGGCGCTGAACAGGTCGCTGTTGAGTGAATTCGCAAACAGGAAGGCCGTGAGGATAGCGCCATAGCCCCCTACGCCTCTTCGCCAGCGAGCATCGGCTTCTTCGCTGAAGCCCTGGATGCCGAGGATCACAAGGTAGACCGTTGTCAGCAAGTAGGCCATGGATTCGAGGTTCAAGCTGTCAAACATGATGAATAAACCAATGATGGAGTAGAGCACACCGCTCATACCCAAGCGGTCCATGTAAGCAAAGAAGGCCTCGTCGTTGTCCCAATCAAAGGATTCGTAGTCGTAGATGAGGTCGTCTTTGGCGGACATCAGGGTCAAGATGATGCCTTGCACGGCAAGGGTCAGCCCGGTCATGGTTTGACGTTGCTCTTCCGTACCAATTTCGGCTTGTGACATCATGTTGACGATGCTGAAGGTGAGCAAAATAGGAAGCGCAATCATGCTGTTGGGTCGTCCATCCAGCAGCGATGAGCGTCCGAGCAACAACAACCCAATAACAGGGCCAATGCCGAAAAACACGGAGTAGCCGGCGACGAAAGCCAAGGCTGCGATTTGCGTGGCCAGCGCAGCGGTCGAATCCGCCATCTTGATCTCGTCCTCGGTCTCGGGGGGCGTTCGGAACAAGGTCCCGTAGTGGTGCATGACGGCCATTGTGGTGCCGACAAAGCCGGTGAGGACACCGCTCCATCCCCATGCATCAGCATCGGTGATCGGTTGGAAGGTGGAACTCAAAGCAAACCCGATGTAGAGCGAGATAAACAAGGCGCCAAGCATGTAGGGCAGCACCTTGCTGTTATCGGTGTACCAGAAGTATGGGATAAGGAACAAACAGCCCAAGGCGGGAGCCCAGTAGCCGTCAGGGATGGCAGAGAACAAACCGAACATGAGCCAGACGCCCATGGCCAGCAAGACCAGCGTGGATTCGGTTTCGTCGCTTTTATGGGTGAGAACACCCGAGAGGCCGAGGCTCATCTGCCCGAGAACAATCAAGCCAATGAAGGCGGGGTAAGGCCCGTTGTGGTCATCCATCAGGTAATTTGCAATGCTTTCTGGGGCGGTGTTCAGCAGTTCGAAGAAGACACCATGGGTAAACCATCCATCACCTTGGAACACGTAGACGATGGGGAGCAGCGCCAAGATCCAGTAGAATCGATATTGCATCGTGCGCCAAGTCACGAGGACCAAGATGGGCAGGTAGAGCACACCGCCCGAGGTGTCCATCATGCCGAGCAAAATGAGCATCAGGTAGGTCACGGCGTCGCTGGACCTGTTCAAACCGTCCGTGTCAAGTCCTCTGCGGGCGATGACGACGTTGGCGATAAGCGGTGCGCTGACCAGGATAAGGTCAAGCAGAAGGGTGGTCGTGTTGGTGCCCTCTCCGCTGCCCCAAAGGTCGGGGCCAAGCGAAAGGGAAAGTGGCGCAGCAATGAAGACCAGCAGGGTCACGGCCGAGGCTCGTGTGGCGGAACTGATGGTTTCCATGTTGACCACTTCGCGAATGAGCATGCCGACGGGCAGAGCCATGAGCAGGACGAGGTAGGGCTGGTCCGACCACGTCGCTGTTTTGACGCCGCTCACGGTGAAGGTGAACAGCATCAATGAGGTCAGGAGGCTGAATCGTGCCAGCGGCGTCAAGGCTCCATTGAGGATTCGTTGTTCGTGGTCGATAAGGTCGGTCGATTGGACCTCCCACGTGTTGGTTTGCATGTTGTAGGTCATCTCGCCTTCCCCGCCCTGGCCTAACCAAGCGTAGATGGAACCAGCGTCCAACTCGATGTTCGCTGCCTTGGTAGCGAGGGCGTACATGGCCACACTCAAGACCAAGAATTGGGGTCGGAAACCCATGTCGACCAAGCCATCAAACGCTCCATTGGGCGGGAGTTTGAGGTTGTCGAGAAGGGCCAACAGCAGAATGGTGATGGCGGTGAACGCCAATGCAAGGGTCAGGTCCTTGCGCTCCTTGAGCGAGGGGGTCTTGATGGACGCCATCATGCTGTAGTTCATGGTGCACATGTAGGCGATGAGGAGCCAGGGGAGGATCCACTCGGGGTCAAGGACGGCCCGTGAAAGGATGACAGCGCCCAACATGGCGAGGCTGGTGCTCGTCTCGAGTTTCTTTTGTCGTCGACCCATCTCGGACACGGCCACCAAAAAGATGGGGATGAGCACGTGCAACCAGGTGCCTCCGTACGTGGCTTGGGCCGAGAGCCCCTCTTCGATGCCAATCCAATCGCTGAGCAGGTACGATGCACTGAACGCCAGCAGGGTGATGTTGATGACCCAAGATCGTGCAACCTTGGAGATGAACACCATGTAGGGTATGACGATCATGCTCAACACCCACGGCAGTGTTGAGGCTTCTTGCGGGAGCGCCATCAAGGCCACGGCCAACCCGATGGGCATCCATGGCACTCGCTGCTGGAGAACAGCTGGGAAGTAAGCGAGGAGCACGGTCACCCAAAGGGCCACGGGGATGTTGATGTAAGCGGCCAACTCAGGGTAGTCGCTGGCCCTGAAAGGCCCCAAGATGAGGTTGAATTCGGGTGCTGTTCGAGCCAGAGCAATGGCCACGACGACCATGCCGATGAGCACCACTGAGGCGCGTTCCATGACCTCTTTGCGCAGGTCGGGGCGCGCTGCATAATAACCCTGCATGGCGATGACGAAGACCATCAGAGAAAGGGCGCCGCCCGCTCCGTCGACAGGAGCATTGTCGTTCAGCATCTCGTAGATGATGGGAACCACGCCGGCGGCCACGGCCACCACCACGAAATTCAAAGCACGATTGGACCGCAGGGCCATCTCCATCGAAACGAAACAGATCAGGACGATGGCAAGACCCAATTCCCAGCTCACGACATCGCCAGACCAGCGAATCCACGGTCCAACGCCCGCCAAGAGCACGGCCATAGGGGCATAGGTGGCGACACCCCACCCGAAACTGGTGTCACCGCTGTATCGGCGAAGAAGTCGGTAGTGGCCGAAGGTCAGCAGCAGACAGGTCACGGTTTGCGCATAGATGCCGTTGGCATTGGGCGACCAATCGGAGTCGGTGTAGGCGCTGGGCTCACCAAACCAATCCAGTTCCATCGTTCCCGTGGCGTACCCCATCAAGAATCGTGTACCCCAAAGTGTTCCTACGGTGGAAAAGAAGAAGGCAATGCCGAGGAAATAATTCTGGATGTCATGGAGCCGATACCCGTTTTTCTTGCTTTGAAGCTCAATGAGCATCATTGAGACGGCGAAGGATAAGAGGCCCCCGACGAAGAGAACGAGGAAATTCTGGTTGGTGGCCTCTTCATCGAAGGCAACGGCGAACACGCCGTACCAAATGGACAGGAAACCGATGCCCATCATCACGATTTGAGAGAGTTTCATCAGGAACATGTCGTCCTTGCTGAGTCTGGCGTTGGGGCGAACCATCGTGATGGTGCCCGCTTCTGGGGCGCTATCGGCCATGACGCCGCCCGAGAGGGCGGGTCCGCTTGGTGCAGGGGTGGCTTTCATTCGGACGGGTGCGGCTTTTCTCCTTGGCGCTGCCATGGTAATCAGTGGTTGGAGAGGAAAATGAGGATTTAATCGTTCACCCTGCGCTTCTCGTAAAGTTCCCATTTTGGAAATGAACACTCGCGTCCGAGGACGGATGCTTCTTTCCAATCAATTGAAATCCTTCCTTCGGGTGGATAGGTTTGGAGAGATTTCCATGAAGCGTCCACTCCTTAGCGTGCTTTGCTTTTTCCTCATGCTTACGCCCCTGCTGGCTTCGGCCGTCCCGGTCCACTCCACGTCAACGACCGAGGTAGAAGATGCATGGTGGCAAACCACCAACATGGACAAAAACGACAACAAGATTGCCGATATGGTGGAGAAATATCACGACCACCCGTTGTTCTTGGACGAAGCCAACACCCTTCCGCTGATCGTCGACTTTGACCACACACCGACCGAACAAGACGTGGCCATGCTTGAGCGAGAGGTTGGCTACGTCCATGAATGGGACTTGCCGCTCATCGACGCCGTGGCTGGACGAATTCCTCACAGCATGATTCTCGAGACCACCACCCTTCCCGGCATCGTGATGTTGGAACTAGACGGTATTCTTCAGGTACAGAACGGGGATGCGGCCGTTGTCCACGAGGTCGATCTTGCGCAACAGCAAACGGGCTACGACGGTGCGGGTGTTACGGTCGCCGTCATCGACACCGGTATTGACAGCCTTCACGTCGGCCTTGACGACCATGACGACGACAACACCACGGACGACCCGAAGGTGATTGCCTTCTACGACCCCGTGAACAACCCGGACAAAACCAACGGTACCGAAATTCAGGCCTACGACGACCAAGGCCACGGAACCCACTGCGCCGGCACCGTTGCTGGCACGGGCGCTCCAACCTACGAACACCCAGGGATGGCTCCACAGGCCAATCTCGTAGGTGTGAAGGTGCTGGACGCCGGCGGCTCGGGGAGTTTCTCCGTGGTCATGGCCGGTATGCAGTGGACCGTTGAAAACCGATTCAAGTTCAACATCCGTGCTGCCTCCATGAGCCTTGGCGGCCCCGGTCCCATCGAGTGGACCTCGGACGAAGAGGACAGCGTCAACCGCTACGCCAACGAAATGGTTCGGGCGGGCATCAGCATGCTCATCGCTGCAGGAAATTCTGCTGGCACCGCTACCATCGGGACTCCCGGTGGTGCAGAGGATGTCATCACGGTTGGTGCGTTGGACAAGGACACCTCCATTGCCGTCTACAGCAGTCAAGGCCCCACTGAAGAAGGCCGCGTGAAGCCCAACGTCGCCTTCGTTGGTTCCGACGTGATGTCGGCCCAGCACAACTCCGGCGACGGTTATGTCGCTTTCAGCGGTACGAGCATGGCCACGCCTGGCGTAGCGGGGACCGTCGCCCTGATGCTTCAGGCCAACCCGGATCTATCGCCCTTCGACGTGCGAAACATTCTGCAGGAAACGGCAACATACCGCCAGTGCCACTACATGTTTGCCAACGAACCGTGCCTTGAGGATCAAATTCCCAAGAACCGTCAGAACAATGTCTACGGCCACGGCCACGTTGAGGCACTGGCCGCCGTGATGGAAGCTGCACAGCGCGACTATCAACTTGACATGTCCGTGTCGGTCATCGTCGAAACCGAAGTCGGTAAGGACGACCGAATCCACCTTTCACCGGGTGATGGCATTGAGATTGAACTCAGCGGCTACGTCGACTCGCTGCAGTGGCGAAGCAATCACCTGCGTGACGACTGGGCGAACCTCCATTCCTTCACCGAAGGCGACCGTTCAGCAACCTTGGACCTCACCACCGTCGTGAACCAACTTGAACACCTCCCCGGAATTGATGTTGAAGGCAACCACACCCTTTCGCTCCGAGCCCTCATCGCCAACGAAAGCGATGGGCACTCTGCCACCTCCCTTGTTTCCGTCAACGTGATGCTGATGGACACGGCCAACGCCAAGACCTTCGGAGAAAGCGAACAGGGCCTGCTCGGCGATCTCCCCGGTTGGGTTGCACCTGCTTTGCTTCTGTTCCTCGTTTCACTGGTCATCATGGGCATGATTGTCCTCAACAAAGCCGAGGGCGCCATCGAAGTTGAGACCCTGAACTGGGCGCCCCTCGACCAAGACATTGAAGCTGTCGTGGACGAGGCTGCCTTGTTGGATTGAGTTGCCACGCCACCCTCAGGCGGTGCCCGAGGCCTCGTTCCACTTTTCCAGAATCGTCGCTGTATCGTCAAGGCGTCCTTCGTGAAGGTAGGTGATGTCGCCATTTCCGTTGACAAAGGCCAGCGAGCCGGGGCGCGTGATGCCCAAAGCTTCGGCCGTTTCGACTCCTTTCATGAAGGCGTAGGTTGTCAGTTCAACACCCGTATCTCCCTCTTCATCGTCGTGAGCGTTGGCTGATTCATGCCATTCACTGAGCGTCACACCGCTGGCGTTCTCTGCGGGGTCGGTGGACATCACAAGCACAGGCAATTCAGGCTGCGCATTCCAGATTGCGTGCATCGTGGTGTAGCATGGGCTGTTACACCACTCTGCCGAGAACACAACGATGTAGGCTCCACCGTTCATCCGAGCATTGTTGTAGGTTTCGCCATTGTCTGCAACAGTTGAGAACGAGGGAAATGACTGGAGGGCTTCCTCTTCTTGGGCGGTGCAACCCGTCAATGGAAAAAGGAGGACGACCAACACGAGGAGGAGTTTGATTCTGCTCATGAAATATTCCCGGTGCTGTTTGGTTTTTGTAGTATTGCTTTCGGGTCGGTTGCTTTGACCAATTTCGTTTCATCAAGAACGAGGCGAAAAAAGCCATTAGGAGGGTGCGTTGAGCATGGTCCATGAACAAGCAGGTCGTTGGAACGGTCTTGCTGTGTTGTCTTGTGCTTCTCTCCGTTGTTTCCGCTCAAGAAGCATCGCAAGCTGGCTGTGAACCGGGGACCTCGACCGAGGACCGGGAAGGTTGTCTTGACTCGGACGGCGACGGCTGGTCCGATCCCGACGAGGCTTGGAACACCAGCATGGGAGCTGATGCCTTCCCAAACAATGCATCCGAGCACCGCGACCTTGACGGCGACGGAGTTGGTGACATCGCTGACCCTGACATGGATGGGGACGGAGCGAACGACGACGTCGATGTTTGGCCTGAGGACGCCATCATCTGGTCCGATACCGACGGTGATGGGTACGCCGACCAAGGCCGCCATGCGCTGAGCGACAATTGTCCGAACATCTACGGAAAGAGCAAAATTCGTCTGATGGGATGTTCCGACATTGACGGTGATTTCATGCCCGACGAATACGATGACGACGCCGATGGTGACGGAATTCGAAACGAGATGGAGCGTTCGGCCTCTTCGGGTACCATCCTCTATGACCCATACAACGCAAATTCCGTCCCTCCCGATGCCGACCAGGATACGATTCCGGACGTGCTGGACCCTGACAACGACAACGACGGATGGCCCGACGATGTGGAACTTGACCGAGGCTCCGACATTTTTGACGACCAAAGCACACCGTTCACGATGTACTTTGGAGCGAACACCGGTATTTTCTACACCGGTGGTCTCGGTGCAGGCTCGTTTAGCTTTGATTACGATACTGATTACGTGGAGATTTCTCTCTCCTTTGTGGCAGAAATCGTGTTTGAGGAATTGGTCATTCCGCTCTTGTTGGTCCCGATTTATTTTGCGCTGTTCTTTGCTCGGCGAAACGAGTTCAGGCGTTTGCTGGGCGAAATTGAAGAAGCAGAATCCTGCGATGTGCTTCGAAAAATCGAGACCGAGGTGAACGAGGCGGTCAAGGAACGCAACATCAAGGTCTACCACGGGCTGGTGCTTCGAAACGCCATTGAACTGGCTGAAGGTGATATATCTGGAGCCAATTCTGAACAGGAATAAGTGGCCACTGACCCCCAATCATCAAGAAGTTCTTCCGCTACGGCAAGGCGGGGACGACCATGGTTGGCGAAGAGCATGTCTCAATGATTCCTGCTCCGGAAGGAAAGCGATGGGCTGCAACCGTGAACGGACGTCCATTTGAGGTGTTGGCGCCAAGCAACGCTGTCTTGCTGGATGTGCTTCGAGATAAGGTCGGCACGCTCGGTGTCAAGCGTGGATGCGACCTTGGAACCTGTGGGTGCTGCACGGTCATGATCGATGGTGTTCCAAAACTGTCGTGCCTCACCTTGGCCGGCCAGGTTCAAGGTGCCGCCATCATCACGGTTGAGGGCCTTTCCGACGGTGCTCATTTGGCGCCCATTCAAACCTGCTTTGCGACCCACGGTGGCTCCCAATGCGGGTTCTGTACGCCCGGGTTCCTCATCGCTTCTCAAGCGCTTCTCAACGAGAATGAGAATCCGACCCGAGATGAGATTGCGTGCGCCATCGAAGGAAACCTGTGTCGCTGCACGGGCTATCAACAAATCATCGACTCCATTGAGGCTGCCGCTGCCATTCACCGAGGCGATGCTGAAGCCGCTGCACCTGCCAGCGACCCGCATCCAGACCCTCACCCCTCCGGGCCCGAGGAGCCCACCATGCCGCCCGGCCATGCGAAGTGATCACCATGGGAAGTTATCGTCAACAACCGGGCGCCTCCAAATCGGAGGTTCGTAAAGACGGCAAGCGGGTCGCAGGAAAGCAAGTGTTCCCGCCTCCGGGTTCCGGCGGAAGCGAGCCCACGATGCGCCCCCGCGACCTTGATTTCATTCCTGAAACCGTGGGAGGGAAAGAGCCCAAACCCGCTGGCGACCACATTCACGACCGCGACCGTACAGGGACGATTGTTGGGAAACCCATTCCACTGGTGGATTCCAATGCGAAGGTCACCGGCCAAGCATGGTACGGCGACGACGTCCGCTTGCCGGGCGAACTGATTGGTAAAATTCTGCGCTCCCCGCATCACTACGCTCGCATCAAATCCATCGACACCTCAAGGGTGGAAGCCCTTCCCGGTGTCGTGGCCGTGTCCACCGGTCAGGATGCACCCAACCGATTTGGCGTTCTCCCGGTGACCAAGGATGAGCATGCCATGGCCGTTGAGAAAGTCCGACACGTGGGCGACTTGGTGGCCTGCGTTGCGGCGGTCGACGAAGCCACGGCCATCGAAGCCCTGTCGCTGTTCGACATTGAATGGGAAGAACTCGAACCGGTGTTTGACCCCAAGAAGGGATTGGAAGACCATGACGAACCCATCCACTGGCGCGGCAAGTACCACCTGGCTCGCACCAACGTTCAGAAGCGTGTCTTCCAAGAGTTCGGCGACCGTTCGCTCGTGAACTCACCCCACGCCTCTTCCCACGGCTCGTGGACGATGTTGGGCGTCCACCACGGGTTCACCGAACCCCACGCTGTCGTGGCACACTGGGACCCCAACGGGCGCCTCCAACTCTACACCCCCCAGCAGGTCCCGCACTACACGCACCGTGCCCTTTCAACCGTCCTCGATGTCCCCATGCACCAAATCAACGTGGTTCGCACCTTTGTCGGCGGCGGTTTCGGTGGTAAATCCGACCCGTTCCCGCACGAGATGTGCGCCGCTATTTTGGCGCGGAAATCCGGCCGGCCCGTTCGTATCACCTTTGATCGAGAAGAGGTCTATTGGATCAACCGTGGACGGCACCCAAGCCACATCGATGTCAAGATGACCGCCGACACCGAAGGTCGGATTTCGAGTTTCGACATCGACGCGCTCATCGACGGCGGTGGTTTCGCTTCCTTCGGGCACGTCACTTCCTACTACAACGGTGTGCTGGCCACAGCACCCTACGAACTCGGTTCGTTCCACTACACCGGGGCTCGCGTCTGGACCAACAAACCGGCTTCGGGCGCCATGCGTGGTCACGGCGCCGTCAACACACGGTGTGCCGTTGAGGTCGGATTGGATGAGATGGCCGAATCGATGAATGTCGACCCCATCGACCTTCGTCTCGCCAACCTTTTGCCGCCGCACAGTCGAACCATCAGCGGTTTCCGCATCACCTCCAATGGCATGCGAGAAGCGCTTGAGCGGGTGCGTGAAGGCTCGAATTGGGATGAGAAATTCCGTCAGATGCCGCTGGGCAAAGGGATTGGCATCGGGTGTGGTTTCTTCATTTCAGGTTCTGGGTTGCCCATTCATTGGGATCCGAAGAATTTCCCACACGCCACCGTTCACATCCAAGTTGACATGGACGGTGGCGTAACCGTTCACACCGGTGCTGCAGACATCGGCCAGGGTTCGACAACCGCTGTGGCTCAGGTGGTGGCTGAGGTCTTGGCGTTGCCCATCGAAATGGTCCACGTCCGAAGCCACGAGAGCGATACCAGCCCTGTTGACCTTGGCTCCTATTCCAGCCGTGTCACGTTCATGAACGCCAACGCCGCCATTCGTGCGGCCATCGGCATTCGAGACCAACTGCTCAAGGCCGCTTGGGAAATGCTGGGCTACCACCCCAATGTCCTGGTCCTGAACGACCGTCGGATCTACTACAAACACGATCCCGCCATCGGCGTGTCTTATCTTGAAGCACTTCACAAGGCTCAGGCCGACACCGGGGCCCTCATCGCCCGAGGGGCCTACCGCTCGCCGCCCATGGGTGGCGTTCACAAAGGTGCCGCTGCTGGCCTTGCTCCGGCATATTCGTTCTCGGCCTACGTGGCCGAGGTTGATGTCGATGTCGAGACCGGCCTGGTATCCTGCACCAATGTGTGGGCTGCTCACGATTGTGGCAAAGCGCTCAACCCGCTGGCCGTGAAAGGACAGATCATCGGATCGTGCCATATGGGTCTCGGGCAGGTGCTGACCGAGAAGATGGTCTATGGACGCACAGGGCACCTCCAGAATGCGAACCTGTTGGAGTACAAGATTCCCTCCGTTCACGAAATGCCTCACGTCGAGGCCATTATCGTGGAATCCAGCGACCCCGAGGGGCCGTTTGGCGCCAAGGAAGCCGGCGAAGGACCCCTCCTTCCCATCTTGCCGGCCGTCGTGAACGCTGTCTACGATGCCATCGGTGTTCGTCTACGAGACTTGCCACTGACGCCGGATGTTGTACATGCTGGCATCCAAAAACACCTCAAGAAGAGCGGACTGGATGACGAAGAACAGATGGAACCCCCTCGTTTGACGCATGGTCCGTTGCAATCGGTGTTGGTCGCTCGAGGCGATGAGCACCGAGAACGCGACCGTCTAAGGCAACGCAGTGAAGACACTTCTGCTTATGTCAACGGCGTTCTGTTTGGGTTTGATCCCGACCGACCGCTCTCCGAACAGGTCGACGGATGGCGAGAAGCAGACGAACCCCTGCCAGAGCAACTGGCCGAGCTTGGATTCGCTGGTCGTGCTTGGCTCAAAAAAGAGCAACGTCATATGGAGGATGATGCCTGATGCTGATGCCTCCGTTTGAACTGCACCACCCCACCACGGTGGCCGAGGCGGTTGAACTCGCCGCTTCACTGATGGAACAGAACGAAGCCTTTGATTGGGTTGCAGGAGGCACGGATGTGCTTCCAAACTACAAGTGGCGCATCAATCCTAAGCCCCATGTGATTTCCCTCGCAGGCATCGAAGAGGCTCACCACCTCTCTGCCAGTGAAATCGGTTGCATGGTCCCGCTGTCCTCATTGACGGCTGCCAACGGCGTTCATCCCCTGCTCGTCGAAGCAGCAGCCAAGATCGCCTCCTCGTTGATTCGAAAGAGCGCCACCGTTGGCGGAAACTTGTGCCTGGACACCCGTTGTTTCTGGTACAATCAAAGCGAGGACTGGCGCCGTTCAATTGATTGGTGTCACAAAGCAGATTGTGGTACCGGCGCCGATTGCCGTGTGATTCCCAACCAGAACACCTTGTGCGTCGCCACCTACCAGGGAGACCTTGCGCCCAACTTCATGGTGCTGGATGCCTCTGTCGTGCTTATCGGTCCCGAAGGTCAACGCACGCTTCCCCTCTCAGAGTTTTACGAACTTGACGGGATGAAGAAAAACGTGCTCCAACCGGGAGAATTCCTGCTCAAGGTGGAACTTCCCTCAGATGCGAAGAAGCGAAGAGGGTGCTACCAGAAATTGCGCGTCCGTGAGTCGTGGGATTTCCCCGAAGCTGGCATTGCCGCCTCGTGGCTCCCCGGCGATGCCACGACACTGAAAGTAGCCAGCACGGCGCTTGAATCCATACCACGACTTCATGACGAACAGGTGGAAGTACACCTCGCCGAAGGTGAACTTGACCCGGTCGGATTGGCTGTGCTCGTCCAAAAATCGGTCAAGCCTGTGAACAACACGGCGTTACCGCCTCGGTACCGTCGTTCCATGGTGAAGACCTTGACCAAGCGAGCTCTTCGAGGAATTCTGGATTGAGGCGGTTTCGTGAAGCAAGTTGCCCCGCTCATCCTTGCTCTCTCGCTGGTGTTGATGCTGCCTGTCGGGCATGCTCAAGACATGCAGGGTCCTTCGTGGGAGATGGGTTGGGTCACGGACGTTGACCCCAAGTACATCGTGGACCTTGAGGACGATTGGGATGTGACCGGAGAGTTGGTGGTGTACGTGGCCAACGAGGGTCCAGCGGCGCTGAACCTCGCCCTCACCTACGACTATGACGAGGAAGGCCCCTTCATGTTGGACGGCCCGGAAAGCATTGAGGTGGCGGGCAACACCAACGACACCTTCCGGATCACCATCACGGGTGCAGCAGCCGATGTCGTGCGGGCATTCTCTCCTTCTTCGAGCGTTGAACTCGTCGTTGTTGGCGAGGAAAAAGTGGGCGATTCAACCTTGAGGACACAAGAACTCGATGCCGACATCACGGTGCCGAGGATGTATCGCCTGGTGCCCAATGCAGTGGACCCGACCGACGTGTTGTTTGCAGGCTCGTGGGTTGACTTTACCCTTGAGGTGAGCAACCTCGGCAACACGCAAGACGCCATTACGACGGGAGAAGCCACGGTCAGGAGTTGTCCTCATCTCACGGTCACCGGCATGGAACAACTTGACAACACCGTCGTGCAGGTCACCAATGCCAACGGCGACAACAAAGCGATCTTCACGCTCCGGCTTGAAGCGAGTTCGAGCCATCAGGAGCGAACCTGCGAGGTGTCCATCGCAGTCGAGTCCGAAGGCGATGGCAACCAGCGTTCGAGCACCTTTAATGTGGACGTCAGTGCGCCTGCAGCCGACGATCCAATGCTCCCTGACGACGACGTTGACGATGACGATACCGGCTCACTGAGCACCTCCGATTCGTTGCCTTGGCCGCCGGTGGGCCAACTCCTCTTGGCTTGTGCGGTCGCCGTTCTCTTCGCCGGTAGAAACCGCTCACCGAAGTCAGTGGATAAATGATGTAATTTTCTCCCGTTTGGGCGGTTCTCTTCCAACCGATAACCGAAGGACTGTGGGAACGAAACCTCAGAATTTTCCTGCCCATCCTTGAGCAACTATTATGTGTGGAATGTGTCTCCGAAGGTTGTAAATCTATGGATTTCATCATAGATGAGGGGGAAGCAAATTGGCAGAAGCAGAGCGAACCAGTTTGAGCCTCGAAGCATGGCTCATGATTGGTCTGCTGGTCTCTGTCCTCCTTTCCACGGTTGTGATTGCGGTGGTTTCCGCTGGAAAAACCACCGTGTTTTCTCCTTACGAGAACGACTCCGACTACGAAGAGCAACAACTCACCTTCATGCGAGACAGCCTTGACGACTTCACCGTCGCCAACACGATGTCCACACCCATGCTCGTGAACGACTGGCAGAACCCACACCGAACCTTGCTGGTCATCGCCGCCCCCGAGAAACCCTTTGACGCCGCTGAGGCTGCCGCCATTCACGACTTCGTCACCGAGCGAGCCGGCAAGGTCATCCTCGCCTCCAACTCAACCAACGCCCAACAGGTGGCTGAAGAGTTTGGCGTGAAGTACTTCGACGCACCCGTCCGTGATGACATCAACACCGGCCGCTACTACGAGGTCACCGACGAGAACGACGATCGAATTTCTCCAGACACCAAGAAACTCTGGTCGGTCGCCAGCGTCAAGCGCGATGTGGCCACCATGGGCGATGAGAAGGCCGTTCCTTGCTCTGAAGACGACGTCCGTCAGGAGAATGTCAACAACTGCCGCATGCCGGTCTTGTTCCACCGCCCCACTGCCATTCAGGTGCTGGATGAACAAGCCGACACCGATCGTGAAGTGCACGTGTTGGCCGCCGCCTCAACCTCTGCCGAAATCGACGCCGGCAAGGGCGATTCCAATCCAACCCTGGGTGAGGGTGAAACAGGGCTCATCATTCGCATAGATTATCCCGGCCAAACCGTCCTCGACCAACGCTCGCTTGACAAAGGCGGCGACATCGGTGAAATCAGCGCCACTGGCAGCATCGTCTTCGTCTCTGACCACTCCGTGCTGGCCAACCACCTTTGGGACCAAGCCTACGCCGAAGAAACCGGAAAGCAACAATGCGATTCTGAACTTTACATCCAATTCGGCCACATGTGCTGGGACACGGATTCAGAGGGCCTGAACAAGGGTCTTGGTGACACCACTTGGCGAGGCAACGAGGCCTTCTTCACGGCGCTCATCAACGACATGATGGAGTTCGACAACGACGAGCTTTCGGCCACCATCGCTCGTGATACCTCGGCCTTCAACGTGGTCTTCGACGAAAGCCGCCACGTGTCTGGCAGCCTTTCCATGCCGTTCACCGAAGCCATGGGCGCCATCGTCTTGCTCACGAGCGACGGCGTGCTGAAGTGGCTCATCATTCTCAACCTCTTTGCGCTCTTGGCCATCGCTATCATGGTGGTCCCAGAGAAGGAAAACTGGCGTCACGTCTTCGACTTGACGCGATTCAGGGAGCGTCCATCGAAGTTGGACCCGACCCAATACCAACGGCGAACCCGAGAGGCCTTCCTCACGAAGGTTCGCAACTTCAACGACCTGACGCGAGACGAATTTGCTCGCAAGTCCCCAGCGGAAGTCATGCAGATGATCCGCGAACCCCGATTGGTCGAACTGGTGAGTTCGAACCGTGCCTACTCCAACGAAGAATTGAGGGAGCTCATCCCGCACATCCGTCGTTGGGGAAATTGAAACAAGGAGGATAAGACATGCAACCCCCAGCCCCCCCAGCAGCCCCGCCCGCGCCTGTTCCTGCAGCGCCAGCAGCACCGGTGGCCCCTGCCGCACCCGCCCCACCAATGGCGCCTGCAGCACCCGCCGCACCTGTTGCACCTGCAGCACCGGCCGCTCCGGCCCAGCCGAAGCACCAGAGTACCCCTGAAGTCCGAGAGCGCCTCAAGGCCGTCGGTGCGATTGCTCAAGCAATCTCTGCCGAAGTCCAGAAGGTCATCATCGGTAAGTCGCACGTCATCGACAACGTGTTGATCAACATCCTGTCCAACGGGAACCTTCTCTTCGAAGATTACCCCGGTCTGGCCAAGACGCTGATGACCAACACCTTCGCCGATGCACTTGGTTGCGACTTCAAGCGTGTTCAATTCACGCCTGACTTGCTCCCCGCTGACATCACCGGTACCAACATTTACGACGCCAAGAAAGGCGAGTTTACGTTCAAGCCCGGTCCACTGTTCTGCAATCTCCTCCTCGCTGACGAGATTAACCGTGCACCGCCCAAGACCCAAGCAGCCCTGCTTGAGGCCATGCAGGAAAAGCAAGTGACCATCGGTACGGTGACCCACAAGTTGCCAGCCCCGTTCATCGTTATGGCCACGCAGAACCCAGTGGAGCAGGAAGGTACCTACCCGCTCCCCGAAGCACAGCTTGACCGTTTCATGTTCAAGATGTCCGTCGGCTACCCAGACCGTGCAGACGAGGACGAGATCCTCGCCCGCCGTATCAGCCGTGGTAAGGACGCAGTTGACGTTGACGTCATCACCGACCCTGCCCGTGTCATCGCCATGCAGCAAGCCTGTGAGGACGTCTACGTCGACCCCGCGCTTCGCATGTACATGGTCGAGATCGTGTCCCGCACCCGTGAGGACCCCCGTGTTCTCGTCGGCGCTTCGCCTCGTGGTTCTCAGGCCCTCCTGAAGACCTCTCGAGCCGCTGCCGCCCTCCGAGGTCGCGATTTCGTGACCCCCGACGACGTGAAGGCCATCGCTGAGCTCGCCATCGCCCACCGTATCATCTTGAAGCCTGAGCACCAAATCAAGGGTCTCGAATCCGGAGAGGTCATCCAGTCCATCCTCCGTGAAGTCCCTGTGCCCACGGTTTGAAGCTGAACGTTTGCACAACGAGGTGAATCAAACATGTGGAGTCGTAAGTCAGCCATGCTTGGCAGCCTAGCTGTTGCCATGTACTTGCTCGGCTTGACGCTCCGAAACACCCAACTCGTCACGATCGCCGTGGTTATCTTCGTGTTCCTTACGTGGGCTGCACTCCTTGGGAACCATGCGGATGTTGCATCGAGCGGCCGTCGTGCCGACGAGTGGAGTGGAGAGGAAGGCATTGCCCTTGGCAACGTCGTTGCCATGCGAAAACTGTCCAGCGCTCGCATGTTTGAAGATGGAGAATTGAACGTCACCCTCAGGATGCAGAACACGTCATCCCTGCCGAAGATTTTGGAAGTTCGCGACCGCGTTCCCGAAGTCATGCGCATCAAGGAAGGCGCCAACTACATTTTGATGGAACTCGGCCCACGCCGTGAGACCTTCATCGAATACACCGTCGAATGTCCCCTCCGTGGCTTCTACAGCCTCGGGCCTGTGGCCGTTCGAATTCAGGACGCTTTCGGGTTGTTCCACAAGGAAAAGGAATTGCATGTCTACAACGACTTCCTTGTGTTCCCGAAGATGGAAGACCTCAAGGAAACCTTCGTCAAGTCGCGAGTTCCCAAGATCTTCACCGGTGCTGTCAACATTCGACAACCCGGCCCTGGTTCGGAATTTTACTCGCTTCGTGAGTACTTCGAAGGTGATTCCTTCCGAGCCATCAACTGGTCGGCGTACGCTCGCTCTGGTAAGTTGATGGTCAACGAGCGTGAGCGAGACGCTGTTTCTGACGTGATCATCATCGTCGATTCCCGTGCCGTCGCTGAAACCGGACCGGTCTCAAGAAACGCCCTGGTCTATTCGACACGAGCCGCCGCTTCCCTGGCAAAGTACTTCCTTGGCCGCCGTGATTCGGTGGGCGTCATCGTGTACGGTGACGAAGTGGTCAGCGTTGACCGAGACACCGGAAAGAAGCAACTCTACGTGATCCTGACCAAGCTTGCCGGCGCTGTTGCACGTGGAAACATTCCGCTGCAAGTCGTTGTGAACCGTATTTTGCCCCACATCAACAAGGGAAGCCCGATCATCTTCCTGTCCAACCTTGAAGACGACCCGACCATCGTGAATGCACTTCGAGATTTCCGTGCTCGAGACTTTGATGTCACCGTGCTCTCACCATCGTCCCTTGAGTTCGAATTCGATGCCAAGCGCATTGACCGAACCGGATACGAGGTCATGAAGACCGAGCGCGACGTGCTCATCGGCGAACTTCGTGGACTCGGTGTCAATATCATGGACTGGGAGCCTGACATGCTCCTTTCTACCGCTCTGGCAGGAGCACGAGGATTCTGAGGTGAAACGATGACCATCAACAAGCCATCCGCTGATACCTCTCACCTGTACGACGGGAAGACCGTTCGCTCATCTGCTCCTTCCCGCAAGAAGGCAGCCGGCCAGGTCGGCACGGGCAGCGCCATTCCGGAAGATGCGATTCCCACCGTGGAAATCCCCGGTTTCATCGAAAGCCTCCTCGGCGGGCCTTTGGTTCCGAAAATGAAGTTCTTGCCTCCTGACAAGATGGTGCAAAACCTCCAGATCGCCGTTTACGGTGTCTTGGTCGGTTTGGCCTTCCTGACCTACATCATCTCCCCTCCTCAGGGCACCATGTGGTACATCCTCACGGGCAGCCTCGGACTGGCCAACATCATGCAGTTGACCATCATTGCCGCCGCAACGGTCCTCGGTTTCATGGGCACGTTCCGTCGGGATGCACGCCTTTCTCTCGGAAGTAACCTGTTGTTCATCCTCGCCATTCTCCGGTTTGCTTCGTCCAAGACGTCGCTGGCGCTCGATGTTGACATCGGCCCGACGATGCTCTCGGTTCTCGTGGTCGTCTACGCCGTGCTTCTCATCATGTATTTCGAGCTCAGCAACGGTGTCATTCGATATTCCATGCTGGACACCAGCATTCGTACCAACGAAGTTTACGTCATGAACCCCAAGAAGATCGTTGGCAAGTACCACCGTTCGCTGGTCACCAATCCCATTCTCGCCACCTTGTTGGCATGGTTCGTCCTCTCGGCCAACACCATTCTTCCAGCCTTCGTGAGCATTTTTTCTGAAGACACGGGCCAGCGTATGCGTGAATCGGTTGAGTTGACCTCGGTCTACGGTGTCGCTCTTGGAACGCTGTTTGTGTTCATCACCGTTGGCATCCTGTTTGGCCTGAACCTTCCCACCCACCTTCAGCGATTCCGCGAACGTCAGGCCGACTGATGGTTCTCAAGCCGAAATCAACGTCATGATTTCATCGAGCATCCGTGAGATGTCCACTCGATTTGACAGCATGTGGATCGAAGCCACTGATTCGTACAGCAGGGCGGGCGTAGGTTCCTCGGTCTCGAGGAGGTTGTGAAGGTAATCGATGTCCCTGCATCCAATGAACGACAGCATGGAGGCATAGTACTCGTACGACACCGAGGATGCGTGCTGTTGGACGATCTGAACGCCTCTGGTTACGTCGTGCTGCCGGAACACGAATCGCCACTGCGTGTTTGTGGTGTCAAAAGAGCAGATACGAACATCAGCTTCTTTGAGGGCTTGGAGCAAATCGCTGAGGGCCATGGCTGCATCCTGGGAATACCGAACTTCGGCGTTCACACAAGCAACACGGGGAATGCATGCGATGCCCTTGATGCTCGGCTCTGCCTCAATGTCAGGGCCAATGACGGTCTTCATTCCGTTTTCTTTGTAGCTCATGAGGTGTCGTATCTCAATTGGAATCCCCATTTCGTACACGGGCTCAACGGTAGCAGGATGCAAGATGGTAGCGTCTGCGTTGGCAAACTCAATCGCTTCGCCGTAGCCCAGGTAAGGAATCGGCGAGGTTTGGACGCCCCAGCGTGGGTTTACCGGGTAAATACCGAGCACGTCCTTCCATAATACCACGCGTTGTGCCTGGAGAAGTGCTGCGAGCGCCGTGGCCGTGTGGTCGCTTCCACCTCGGCCGAGCAAGGCGATGTCGCCGTCGGAGCCTTCGCCAAACCACCCCGTGACCACCGGGACACCGTGGAAGGCGCTTCGGTCTAGTTTGGCTTGGGACGCCTTGAGGTCCACCCTTGCCGCCGTTCCGGAACCGTCGAGTTGCAGTCCGATGTCTTCCGCGCCGACCGGGTGGGCGTCCAGTCCTCGGAGGGAAAGGCCGTGAGCGATGACCAAGGCTGAGAGGCGTTCGCCAGAGGCGAGGAGTCGGTTGTAGGCTCGCAGGTCGTCGCGGTCCGTGGCCAAGGCATTCAGCGATTCTTCAATCCCGTCCAGTACACGTTGAAACACGTCATAGAGGGGTGAATCAACGAGCGTGGGTGAAAAACGAAGATGGTGCTTAGCGAGGTCGTACACCAGTCGCCCCGCATACCGTGGTTCTTGGGCGGCACGCATCAACCGGTCAGTGGTTCCCCACAGTGCCGAGACGACAACGATGACCGGTTGTTCAGCTTCGAGCAAGATGTTCGCGATGCGTTCCAGGTCCGTACCATCACGAAGGCATGAGCCACCGAATTTGTGGACCTCCAAATCCTCATGCATCGTGGAACCCTCCTCTCACCATCAAATCACCAACGACCAACAACGCCATGGCCTCAACGACGGCAACCGCCCTTGGTCCGAGGACGGGGTCGTGGCGACCCTTGACGAGCAACGGTTCCTGTTGGTTGGTGCTGAGGTTCAACGTGTGTTGCTCTTGTGGGATGCTGGATGGCGGCTTGAACGCCACGCGGACTTTGACCGGTGCACCTGTTGACAGACCGGCCAAAGCACCGTCGGGTTGTTCACCCAGCAACACGGGCTCATCGGCTGAACCTCCCCATGGGCTGTTGTGTTCGCTGCCATGCATGGTTTGGACGGCAAAGCCGTGGCCAAATTCCACGCCTCGAGCGGCAGGAATCGCCATCATGGCTCGAGCCAGCGCAGGCTCCAATCCATCAAACCATGGTTCACCCAGGCCCAATGGAAGGCCCTGAACGGTCAGGTCGACACGGGAACCGATGGAATTGCGTTGCTTTTTCGTGGATTCGACCAGTTCTGCCATGGATGCTGCAGCCTGCGGATCTCGGCATCGGAGCGCCTCGCACGTTTCGTTGGCCCAGCGAGGTGGACAGTCCTCAACAGGGGCGGCCTCCACGTTTCCAATCGCACCGAGGTGGGCCTCAACAAGGATGCCGTGCTCCTCAAGCCACGGACGTACCACGGCGGCAACAGCCACCAAGGGGGCGGTCATGCGGGCGCTTGATGTTCCGCCCCCCCGCAGGTCGGCTTCTCCCTTGGTGCGTTTCAGCATGACCATGTCTTGATGGCCGGGGCGAGGATGGTTGGGCAGAAAGCTGTAATCGCTTGAACGAGCGTCTTGGTTGGCGATGTGAACCTCAATCGGTTCACCTGTCGTGATGCCGTTCACGACGCCTGTGCGCCATTCGACACGGTCCGCTTCCTTTCGCTTGCTGCTGTAGGTACCACCTGTTTTTCGGAGTTTCATGGCCGATTGAACCCGTTCTTCATCCACCTTCAGGCCTTCTGGTAACCCCTCAACCAGCGCCCCCACAAAGGGACCGTGGCTTGAGCCACGCAGGGTAACTCGCAAAGCCTCACCAAGACCCATGTTCATGGTTGAACAGGAAGAGGACTCGCTGGCCCTTTTAGAAGGTGTTCACTCGGTTTCGAGAGCGTCGCCCCGAGAAAGAAATCGAGTTTCGATCAATTCTGCCTGCGGATAGCGCATGGTGTACCATGTTTTGATGCGCTCAAGCGTGGGGCCTTGCTGGCTGGGGACCACGATGACCAAGGCTGGTCCGGAACCCGAAACGCCCGCCGCTCGAGCACTGTTCATGAACGAGTCGTTCGCCATTTTCCGGCCCTCAATGTCGCGTAAAGCGGCGACCGTTCCTCGTCCGTTCCATGTCATTGCCACGAGCGGATTGTTGGCTTGAAGTGCACTGAGGGCTTCTTGGAAGGCGGTCAATTGGGAGGCAAAATCTTCCAGACCAGGCTGGGATTTCCGGGGGCCACGGAGCACCAGAAGCACAATCCAGTCCTCTGGTGGAAGGCCTGGTTCATCCATCAAGACGCCTTCGGAAACCGGAGCTTGTACGTCGATCAATTTCCAACCGGGGTGGAGACAAGCCCATGCATCATCGATGGACCCGGTGAGGGAGATTCCTGCGGCAATTTGCGCGTTCGCTGCCAAGGCCACGAGTTCATGGTCGCTGAGGCTCGTGTCCGTTGCATTGCACAAGGCTCGTAACGCAGCGATACAAACGGCGGCTGAGGACTTCAGACCCTGCTTTTTGGGGACATCGGATTTGATACCCCAGTGGAGGTCATTTTCGGCGTGTCCATCCGGAAGTGGATGGCCTTCAGCAATCCATGCCTCAAGAAGTGCCGTGAGCACGCCATCGCCGTCGAGGACCTCCCGCTTGCTTGGTTTGTCGAGCAGTCGCACGGTGACGTGCAGGTCAAGCGCCATGGCTGCACCGTAGCCGAGGGCGGCGGCGTGGAGAAGGCTGCACGCGCCGTGAGCTTGCCCCTTCCCCAGTACGGCCATGTATCATCGCTCCTCGATGCCTCCTTGGATCGGAACACCGACATGTCGTGCGTCGTGACCCTCCCATCCCAGGATGCGTTGACCGGGTTGGAGTTCGGTGACGGCTACGGCGTGCAAATGTTCTGATACGAGGCGGACTGTTTCCGCTTGTTGCATGAAAACATGAGAGGTATTATCGTTTTGCTGCAATATGTTGATTTTTCTGCCTGTAATCTTAACCATCGGACGTTGTTCAATTTTCACACGTCCCAGCACGACCTTTCGTGTTTCTCCGGAGGTGGATACACCAAGGATGCTGTCGCCGGCCTCAAGTTCTGCGATGTACTTCGTTGTACCGTCGCCCATCATCACGTAGGTATGAGGTGCCCCAGCATTGACGCGAAACGGACGCGTTGGCACAAACGTGGAGGGGATGGTTTCGCTGTGAACGAGAAAGAGGGTGCGTGCACTTGAGCCGACGAGGATTCCCTCGCCTTGCGAAAACGATGAGAGGAAATCCAGGCAATACCGGTCGCCAAGGCCTGCTTGTTCGACAGATTCGACCGACAGTGGTGCGAGCTGTAGGCTGTCCACGGCTGCTGTTTCGAACGATTGGTCTGGCTCGTGGCGTTCCAGACGCTGGGCTTTGACACTCAGGGCTGCTTCAAGCATGGCCGGTTCGGATGAAATCACCAATGCATCCACGCCCTGTTCAAGCGCAAATCCCGCTCCTTGTGCTTCCAGTGGGGTGTTGATGACGGCAGCGATTTTCGTGTGGCTGCCGCTTCGATGTGCGATGAGGTTTTCCAGCGGAATCATCGACCAGGTCTCGCATTCGACCATGATCCAATCCACGGTACCCATATGGGCAATACCATCGTTTTGAGTCGCCCCGTCATTGATGATCACGTGCGCACCAAGCACGCGTTCACCCTGGTAGAGAACACCATCCACGGCACGCAGATGATCCTGCGTGGCGCCTTCGGAAAAGACACGGTCAACCTTACCCGTCTCGGCGTCTTTCTCTCCATCGTTTGGACGAAGCCAGATTTCCATGACATCAACTCACAAGCCACCGGCTTCCATCGCTTCAGCGGCCGAAGCACCTTCGTGGACCATGAGGACGAGGGCCTTTGCCATGGCGCCAGGATTGCTGTGGGCGAAGACTTGGCGACCCATGCAGACACCACTGGCACCAGCGTTCAGGGCCTGTTCGACCATGGAGAGCACGTCGGCGGTGTTCCCGCTCGCAGGTCCACCGGCGAGCAGCAGTGGGATGGGCGCACTGGCCGCGACGCGCTCAAACGAGGTAGCATCCCCTGTCCAGACACATTTTGCTGCGTCGCAGCCCAACTCGAAAGCTAACCTGACGGCATGGGCTTGGGATCGTGTGATGTCATCGTCCTGGTGATTCAAGTGCGGGCCCCGTGCGTAGACCATACCGAAGGCTGGCAGGCCGGCGTGGAGGGCTTGACGGTTCAGTTCACCCATTCGCTGAACCATATCAGCTTCGTGTTCGCTGCCCATGTTGACTTGGCTTGACACGCCGATGCCACCACGCAGCAAGGTCTCGTCGGCGTGGCCGACCAGGACTTTGTTGTTCATGTCGGGGCCTGCATGCCGAGTGGAGACTGAATAATGGACGACCATGCTGGTCTTGGTTCCTTCACAGAGGTGAGCGAAGGCGCTGACCAGCCCTTTTTGGGCGACAATAACGTCGACGCTGGCGTTGATGAGGGATTGAATCAGCCCCTCAAGGTCTTCGAGACCGTCCGTGGGGTAATCGGATGCGCCGTGGTCGATGGGGATCCAAACACCTCGCCCGTTGGGCAGCAAGCGATTGAGGCGTTCAGCCTTGTCCATGGACCTGCGAGGTTGCCGCCTTCATCAAAGGTTTGTTTGGTCCGGTTGTGCATCAGAGTTGGCTGCCAGCCCATACAAGGACGGCTTGTTCTGCTGATTGCAGGTGTTCTTGATAGGTTGAGCGAGCGATCCCGAGGATGTCAGCGAGGGCCTGCATGGTGATGGCTTTCGGCTCGTTGTAGAAACCATGCTTGACCGCCAATTCATAGCACTCGTACTGACGAGGCGTAAGGGCGTTTTGGAGTCCATTCTGGTCTGAGTGGATTTCTGTGACCCGAACGTTGGCCGGTGGGAAGAAGGCCTTGCTCATTTTGACGAACGCAGCGATGGCGTCAGGCAACCCTCTCACCGTCAAATACAGTTTCCCGTTTTCAAGAATGGTTGGTGACATGACGTGGATGCTCGTGGATTTTGCCGCCAAGCAAACGAGGGGATGGGTGTTCCAAACCACGAGCCCCTCGCCATTTCGATCATCCAGATGTTGTTCAACCTCCACATAGGGAATTTGGTCTAAATCGTCGACGGTTTTTCCTTCCTTGTAGGAGGGAAGAACGACTTGGCGCACGCCCTCTGGTGTAATGTGGAGGTTGGCGACGAAGGTTAGGCCATCCACCACGTCGGTCAGTTCGACCAGGTCAGTCTTCGCCAACGAAGCCTCCTCCCACGTCAAGGTGACCTCCCGCATGCACGACCCTTCATTCCACTTGTTGTTATGACCTTTGCATGGCTGATGATACAACGTGGAGGGTAAATCGCATGTTTCAAGTGGTAGTTCGTTGTGGGAAAGTCATGCCTTTGGCGGACTATGTGCTCACGATTGCTCTCGGAGGCGCCTTTGCTCTCGGCCTGATGTTCATCGTGATGCGACGGGAAGCTCAAGTGAACCTCCAAAGCGGAATGAGCGCCGAAGGTCTGCTTCAGCAACACTCTGGCATGGGTTTCGGAAAAGCCAAGAAAAATTTGGATCGAAAACTCGCCACGATACAGGATCTCCTCCGACAGCAGAATCAAGGCGACCGACAACTGGCCGAGGAGCGCTTCAATCAGCGTCGTCAGGAGCAGTCAGCGTCCGAAGAAGCTGCTCGGCGTCAACGGGAACTCGACGAAGCGCAACGCCAATCTGAACTTGAGGCTGCACGGCAGCGACAAGAGGAAGAGGCTGCGCGCAGAGCCGCCGAGCGAGACGCTGAGGAGGCACGCCTTGCCGCCGAGCAAGAAGCCCAGCGCCAAGCGGAACTCGCCGAGGCTGAGCAGGAACGCCAAGCAGAAATTGAGGCTGCGCGGGAACAGGAGAAATTGGAATCACGCGAGGCAGCTCAACGAGCCATGTCCGAACTTCGTGCACGACTTGAGCGTGAAGGTGCGCAATCGTCCGACGTCCAGATTTCATTGATGTGGAACAACTACAACGATCTGGACCTCCACGTCCTCTGTCCTTCGGGCGAGCGAATCCATGGCGGCCACAAAACCTCCGCCTGCGGTGGTGAACTCGACGTTGATGCCAACGTGCGAGCAGAGACGCGTAAGCCGGTCGAGAATGTGTTCTGGGAAGACGGCAAGGCACCTGCAGGGCGCTACCAAGTCTACGTCCACTACTACAAGAAGCACAAGAAGCGACGCAGCAAGGACCCCACGAAATTCCAGGTCATCATCAACGAAGGCGGCGACATGCGAGAATACAACGGCGAACTCACCGCTGGTGACCCCATCATGCTCGTGGCGGAATTCAACCTGCCCTCACCTGAGGAGCGGGCCGCCAAGCGACGCGAACTCGAAGCCGAACTGCGTGCAGCAGGCATGGACGTGCCTGAATCGCAGGCTGCCATCGCCGAGGTGGAGGAACACCGCCAGGCTGAAATTGAGGCGGCTGAGGCTGAGCGACTGGCCGAAATTGAGGCTGCGAGAGAACATGAGGTGCTCGAAGCCAAAGAAGCCGCTCAACGTGCCATGTCGGAGCTTCAAGCACGTTTGGAACGCGAAGGCGCTCAATCCTCGGACGTACAAATCTCGTTGATGTGGAACAACTACAACGACCTCGACCTTCACGTCGTATGTCCGTCAGGCGAGCGCATTCACGGCGGGCACAAGACCTCGGCTTGTGGAGGGGAATTGGACGTTGATGCCAACGTTCGTGCCGAAACACGCAAGCCCGTCGAAAACGTGTTCTGGGAAGAGGGCAAAGCACCGGCAGGCACCTACCAAGTCTATGTTCACCACTACAAGAAACACCAGAAGCGAAAGAGCAAGGATCCCACCAAGTTCCAGGTCATCGTCACACCTGGTGGCGAGCCCTTGGAGTACAACGGCGAATTGTCAGCCGGCGACCCGATCATGCTCGTGGCTGAATTCACCCTCCCGTCGCCCGAAGAGCGAGAGGCCCGCAAGCGAGAACTTGAGGCTGAGCTTGAGGCTGCTTCCAGGTCCTACGACGGCATTGGCGTCGAGGCCAAGAACGACGATGATGTGGCCGAAACAGCGGAGGATGAACTGCCAGGTGCTCCCGACCTTGACGCGCTGATGAACGACGAATGAGTTCAGGAGATGATGTCTTCGAGGCGGTCGGCCTCAACGGCTTTTCGGATGGAGCGTGCGATGCGTCGTCCTGTGGACATGAACCGTTCGTTGATGTCGGAGTAAGGTGAACCGCCGATAAAGGGGTTGGAGCCGGCCACGATGCGTGCGCTGATTTCGAACACCTTGAATTCAAGCTGGTCCGTGACGATGGTCTCCAAGCAGAACGGCCCGAGCATGCCTCGAGATCCCTCTTCAAGGTTGTAGGAGGCGGCCACCGTCCCCTCGGCCATCTCAAAGGCTCGGGGCAGGAGGGATTCTCGAATCACGACCGGTTGGTTGCCCGTCACGACAAAGGACGGTTCCAACGCCATTTCACGAAGGTCTCGCAGCGAACCGAGTTTGTAGAATTCGTCGACGTTGCTCTCGTCCCGTCGGTCCATGGAGAGCAGTTCGAGGCGTCCGAGATTCTTTCCAGCGTGGGGGCCACGACCTTGCACCTGGTAGCCGTCCTCGGCCGTCGGGTCAAAGAAGAAGTGGAGGTAATATCGGCAGCCAAGGACGTATTCCTGGATGGTGAATTCTTCTTCAATGTCCACGTTTCGGCGGAAATCACGGTAATCTCGGGCGATGAAGTAGCCTCGGCCGCCTTTCGCACCTGCGTATTTCACGATGACAGGTCCGTCGATGTTGTGCGGGTCTTCAACCACTTTGGGCATCGTGCATCCACCGTCTTCGAGCCACTGTCGCTGGAGGGCTCGGCTGCTCTCCCAGTGCAGGATGTTTCGGTTGCCGAACGTGGGGACCTCAAGGTTCCTGAAATTGTTCGCCCCGAGGTATTCGACCAACGATCCGTGGGGGACGATGATGACGTTCTTTTCTCGGAACCATTCGGCGTAGTCAAGCATTTCTCGATAATCCTCGAGCATCAACCACTCATCGGGGTCTGCTCCGGGAAAGGCCTTGTAGAACCGACGACGGTTTTCGCCAACAGCAATGCCGAGGGTGCGGAATCCTTCTTGGCGTGCGCCGTGAAGGATTTGAAGCGATGAATGGGAGGCGACGACGCCAACGGTGATGGCCTCCTTGTCGTAGCCTTGGAGCCATTCTTGCACCGTAGTGTGTGGTACGCCCATATGGAGGGGTTTCGTAATCGCTCTATGAGTATTATGTCCGGGAAACCTGTCCGCCGGCCATCGTGTCACCCGTGATGGTTGCTCGTGATGCGAGAAATCCTGCTGAAACGGGTGAAGGTTTCATGGGGTTGTTTCGCACCGTTCGGTGCATGGACGAAACGTCAAGCCCAGCTCGAATCACCTACGGGGGCTACCTGCGACTCGAGGAACTTCTGACGTTGCAAGACGGCCCGGAAGGCTACACGCCGCCGCCGTCCAACGACGAACTTCACTTCATCATCGTTCACCAAACCTTCGAGTTGTGGTTCAAACTGATCCTTCGGGAGTTGAAAGAAGCCCGAGCTTTGATGGATGTTGAGCGAATTGATGAGGCGAGCATCCCTCGCGTGGTTCACCATTTGGAGCGTGTGAGTGAGATTTTCCGATTGCTGGCCGACCAGTGGAAGGTCATGGAGACCCTCTCGCCACAGGACTTCCTGGCGTTCAGGGACCGGCTGGGCACTTCATCCGGCTTTGAGTCATGGCAGATGCGTGAACTTGAGGTGCTGATGGGTTTGGACAACGAGCAACGAATGGGCGGCATGGACCCGCTCGCTCACATGCAACGGTTGGCCAAGGAAGGCAAAGTTCCAGCCGCAGCTTTGGCCGATCTTGAGGCCACCTCAAGGGCGCCTTCGCTCAACGATGTGCTCACCACTTGGCTGTCCCGCACCCCGATTCATGGTTCGTCTCCCCAAGACCAAGGGGATGACGCCGTGGTTCAGGCCTACATCGATGAGCATCTCAAGGCCATGCGGGTGCACGGGGAACAGGTCATCGCTCACATGACCGCCATTGGACACGGGGAGGAGGCCACGCTACGACCGAGAATTGAAGCCGGCGTACAGGCTGCGGAAACCTTCCTCACCCCCGAAGGCAAGGCCGTGCGGCATCGAGCGGGGTTGCTCTTCATCGAATCCTACCGGGACCTCCCGCTGTTGTCGTGGCCACGCCGACTGATTGACAGTTTTGTCGACCTTGAGCAGTCCATGCTTCTGTTCCGTGCGCACCACGCTCGAATGGTGGAACGGATGATCGGTCGTCGAATGGGGACCGGTGGCTCCAGTGGTGTGGACTACCTCGACGCCACCACGAAGTACCGAATCTTTGTTGATTTGTGGGCTGTTCGCACCTTGCTGGTCAAGCGAGACGCCCTCCCTGAAATGGACAATGCCGATTTCTACGGCTTTACCTCGAGCGGTTCAACTCACTCGTGAGGGTCGATATCGATGGGAATCAAGTGATTCTCGTACTCGTAGAGGGCGATCTTGAGCGGGTCGAGGACGAAGCGGATGTTGGCTTCCTCGAGGCCGTAGAGGGAAACGAGTTCCTCCTTGAACTGCTCACGAAGCACATCTTCGGTGGCGTAGAGGGGGGCGCCCATTCCAATTTGGAGGGCACGGGCACCAATGATTCGAGCGCGTTCAAAGCGGGTGTGTTGGCGTGCTGGCTTGACCATGAGCAATCACATGCGAGAGATTCGCAGTCGTCCGACATAGCGACTCTTTTTGAACCTACCTCACTCCTCTGACCCGTTTTCATGGATGGCTACGTCGCCCTTGGTCCGAAGAAGACGAACATGGCTCACCATGGCAGGGAGCAGGGCCAACACCAAGGCGAGGCCCACGAGCAACGGGAGCGTGCCTTCGTTCTCCCGCTGTCGCTCAGGCAGGCCTTCACCCCCGTCGTTGGGGTCCAACGAACCGGTAGGGGCCAACGACGCCACGTTGAGCGTTCGAACGCCCTCGCGCTCGAGGAGGACCACTACCGATGTGTTGTCCATCCACGAATCAGCGCTGAGCATCAATTCGCCTGCCTCAGCCGGGGCCGACAGACGCCGGTAGGCCACGGACGGGTGAAGCTCACCCGTGGTTTCGTGCGGTACAGGTGCGACCAACCAAGCGGCCAGGGTGCCGTTGATGCTGGCGTTCCATTGGAGGGTGCCGTTGACCAGTTGGACCTGCTCTAAACCGCTCCAATTGCTCGATTGGTTTTCGAGGGTCAAATTCAGGTCCATGGCTTGCCGGGTGCCGGTCAAGAGGTGTGTTCCGTCCACCACCAGGGACGGATAGAACATCAGTCGGTAGTCCACGTCGTTTCGAAGTTTCGAATCCGAGAGGAAGGTGGTATCTTGCGGCGAGGGGTGGTGCTGAAGAATCACGACACTCGGGTCTGAAGACACTCGCAGCTGCTCGCTCACTTGCTGGCAGGGCTCGCACCAATCGGCGCTGAAGTATTCGATAAGGTGGGCAGGGCGATCGGCCTCGCAGGATTCGTTGCTCAAGCATGACGCCGAGAGCACCATCACGTCCAGCAGAGCGCCAGCGTTTGCTTCCTCTTGGTTAGGCTGGGCAGAAGCAGGAACAAGGCTGAGCAGCAGGACCGCAGTGAGCAGGACCGGCCACGGGTGGGAACCCATGAACAGGGGGGGAGGCATTTGTTCAAAAGGGGTCTCCTCTCACCCCACATCATGGAACCTCCGTGGTGGCGCCGTCCATCCACTCTTCCGTTGGTGCTCGCCGTCATGGCGCTGCTCATCGTTGTGGTGGGGGGTTCCATCCGCATCAACGACGCCGGCGAGTCGTGCCCAGAATGGCCCACCTGCTTCGGTACTTGGCATTTCGTTGTCTCCGAGGACGACCAAGCGGCGTACTGGGCGGCCAACCCTGACCAAATTGACTCACGGGGCGAAGATCACCGATACACGGTGTTCCAAATTTTTGTTGAGTGGTTCCATCGGATGTTGGTCGGTGTCATCGCTTTGCCGATTGTCTACAACGTACTGGCGACGAGGAAATGGCGCGGTCGGTACGGGTCAACCGTTGAACGGGCCGCTCAGTTTTCCGCTGCCTTGTTGGTGATTCAGGCGACGGCCGGCTACGTTACCGTCCGCTTTGACAACGCGGATTGGACCGTTGCGCTCCATCTGTCATTGGCATGCATCTTCACGGCGGGTCTGCTTTGGCAACACATGGCGATGCGTATCACGGAGGGTGCTTCGTGGGCTTTCCTGCAAGCGCCTGCGCCCTTTGTCGCCGCCCAATCGGTGCGAGTTCACTCCATGACGGCAGCGGTCGGTCTTTTGCTCGTCCTCGGTGCTTGGGTATCGTCTTCTGCCGGTGGCCAATACAATCAGAGCTGTTCAGTTGGCTTCCCCGACGGTTGGCCTAAGTGCCAGGGGTCGTTTTTACCCTCACTTGACGGCCCGGGTATTTTCATTCAAATGATTCACCGGTTTGGTGCCCTGCTGGTCGGTCTCGTCTTGGTGTTGGGTGTGAGCAACCTCCGCATGGCTTCCAAGCAAGAGCCAGGAAGCGCTGAACTTGTCAAGCTGGCAGAAATCACCACTGGCATTTGGATGCTCAACGTCATGGTCGGCGGCTCCTACATCGTGTTTGCCAAGGTGGGCGATTTCCCAGAGTGGCTCTCGCTCCTTCACTTGGTGGTCGGCGTGGGTGCCTTCCTTGCAGCGGTGGTGTTGATGTTCGCCACGCGCTTTGCTGGCGCACAGAACAACACGTCATCCGGTTCAGGTGAGCAGGAATGAGCGAACCTGCCTCGGCTGACGACCACCCCCATCCGGGGACGGTCAAGGTGATGATGCAACTGATGAAGCTGCGCGTCATCGTCTTGTTGCAAATCACGGCGCTGTGTGCAATTCTCGTCCACGATACCTTCGCTCGCTACGGGGTTATGGACATCGAGCGGACCTGGAGTCAAACCCTGTGGGTCTCCCTCATCACGGTGGTGGGTGGGACCCTCTCTGCCGGTGGCTCCAACGCCATCAACATGTGGTACGACGCCGACATTGACCCGCACATGCGGCGAACGATGAATCGCCCCATTCCGCTCGGTCATGCGACGCCGCAATTTGCCTTGATCTTCGGCTCCATCATTGCCATCATCGGTTCAAGCCTCTTCCTGCTTGTCAGCGTAAAGGCGGCGTTTTGGTCGGCGTTTTCGGTGCTTTTCTACGTCCTCGTTTACTCCATGTGGCTGAAGCGAAGCACGCCCCAAAACATCGTGATTGGCGGCATTGCCGGTTCGACTCCTCCGCTCATCGGCTGGGCGGCGGCCGCCGGTGATTCCATCGCCAACGCCAACATGCTTGACCTTGGTTCTCCTGTACCCTGGATGCTGTTCTTCCTCATCTTCCTCTGGACACCGCCTCATTTCTGGGCGTTGGCCTTGTACAGGTCAGGAGAATACGGTAAAGTGAACATCCCCATGTTGAACGAAGTGAAAGGTGCTGAACACACCGTGTTTCAATCCAAGGTCTACTGCGTGCTGTTGCTGATGTTGGGCTCAGTGCCGTGCTTTTGGCCGGAATCCGGTCTTCCGTTGCTGTGGGCATTCGTCTCGGGCGGGCTCACCGTGTGGTATGCCGCCTCCGTGTGGGCCATCGACCCTCACGAGCCCTTTGATGAAAACGGCCGTATGCCGAAGGCGGCCAAATCCTTCTTCCGAAGTCTGTTTTACCTTGGTTGGATGTTCCTTTCCCTGGTCGTCATCGCCTTCATCCCACCCGGCAGGTTGGGTTTCTTGGGCCCGCTGTGATGCGCTTTTGAGCCGGTCGGACAGAGTATCAGCCACCGTCATCTTGATGAGCGGTTCTTAGGTGGACGGCTTGCGAGCGGCAGTCGCATAGCCTGGCCATTGCGCTGGATTGCTAATCCAGTGGTGTCTCACCTCGGGAGTTCGAATCTCCCCTGCCGCGCCAATGCTCACTCAAAGAAGTCATCAAAGTCCATGGCAGCGGCGCTGTTTCGCTTGCGGGCTTCGATCACGCGCTTGAGCCGCTTCCGCTTCTTGAGCATCAAGGGCAGCAGGATGAAATTGAGCACGATGGTTGCGAGCAAGGCGACACCGGCCAGCTGGAATTCTTCCACGCCCATGGCGTCGTTCAACTTCTGGAGCCACGGAATGCCCAACGGAGGCTCGGGGGGTTCGGGCTCAGGCGGAATGAGGTGTTGATTGTAAGACCACCAGTCGTCATCGATGTGCACGCGCTCAATGTTGTCGGACGGATAGTTAGCGAGCATCATTTCGTTGCCAACGCTGTCGATGGGTGCGAAAATGTAGTAGTAGGTTCGCATGGGTTGGATGCCGTCTCGGTCAAGGCCGCTTTGCACGAGCGAACCTTCCTCGCCGGGGGTTCCCGTGAGGCCGCTGAACAGGGGTTCAATGAACCGAAGGTCGATGTCCACAGGGCGCGTCTCAACACGGTACACATTCCACGTCAGTTCGCCCTGCGCTTCGTGGGCTGGCCAGGTCCACGTGAGGGTTGCGTTGTAGCACAAGGACCAGTCCTGCTGCGCTTCAAAGCAGGCTGTGTCGTTGGTGAACACCCACGTGTGGCTCAGCCCCTCAAGTGTGGTCGAGGGTGGAATCGCATCGCCGCAAAGTTGGGCGGCCGCGCCGTCAACACGGGTGATGTTGGCTCGCTGCAGATTGGCGTTTCCTTCACGGTCAATGGGGATGATGGCGTACGAGGCACAAATGCCCGTCTCGAGAGGTACGGGGTCAAGCCATGTCACCGCCTCGAGGGAGAGGGTGGTGGTGAACGAGTCCAAGGTGAGCTCTTCCCAGATGTTTTCGTTGATGCCGCCATCAGTTTCTGGGAACACGGTGGTGCCTGAAATACCTGCAATCTTGTAGACGTTCCATCCACCAACATAGGGGTTGGTCAGGTCGCCAGTGCCCGTCCAGTTCAATTCGATTTGCCCTCCTTCAAGTTGGGTCCACTCAACGCCGGTGGCGGTCACATCGGCGGTTGGAAGCACGCCGATGAGGAGAAGGACGCCGTCCTTCGTCATCGAGATGTCCACCTCAGTGAAATCAGGGCCAAACGTGTAGGAATCCACGCCGTCGAGGAACTCCCAAGCCACGCTGTCAACATCGGGGAGGTAGCGAAGGTCAACGGTGCTCAAGTCGATGTTTTCGGGTAGGATGGCCGTGAGGTTGAGCTTCAAATCCAGGCTTCGTAGGCCAGGGTCGTCCGCCGTTGCGGCGTCGATGGACACGTCGATCATCATCAACGGAGAATCGCCGCCTCCAATACCGTAATTCTTCCCGAGGTGCGGTAGGAGCATGCTCCGCGAGGCCGCGGCTTCCTCCTCGGTGATGGCAAAACCAGTCATGTAGGATTCGTCGATGGACACCGAATTTAACACATCAAACTCGACGTAGGCGTACTCGGTTTCACCAAACGGGTCGGTGGCTTGCAGGGTCAGGTTGTGGTGGCCCAAACCAAAGGCTTCGCCGGTTCGGTTGAGGGCTTGACCGTGGCCCCATACATAGAACCCTTCTCGCCAGGTGAAATTGAGCGGTTGTGAGGCGATGGAACCGTATCGGGCCACCAGCTCAACATCGTCGGTGGTGAGGTAGATGTCGTCGTCAGAGTTGGTCTGCACGTAGGGGTTGATGGGGCCGACTCGAACGTCAACATTGAGTTGGTACAGATTGTCGCTCATCCGTACATCTTCCCCGTTTTGGTAAATGGTTGGCAACTGGACACGAATGAGACGGTCATCTCCGGTCGTGGTCATGTTGAAGTTGCAGGTGGCGGTATCGCCGGGATGCATGACGGGAATCAGGCAGGTGCTGTCGACCTCCAAGTCGTACTGTGAGTTGTAGACCTGGTAGGAGACCGAGACGTTCTCCACCGACATATTACCCAGATTGGCGTAGGTGGTGATGACGCGGTCGGTTCCGTAGTAAAACTCCGAGGATTGAGCGCTGTGGCTCGGGTAGACATCGACCACCTTGAGGTCAATGCTGTCGTTGAGCACGATTTCAAACGAAGCAAGGTTGTTACCTGGGTTGAGGTCGCCGTAGGGGTTGCCGGTGCTCGAAAACAAGCCGTACTTGAGTAGGTAGCGGCCCTCTTGACCGTAGCTGAACGCTGGCAGGTTGATGTTGAACGGATCGGTTCCACCCCAAGCAGGGAGGTTCGCGACCGTTTTGTAGGCCTCTTTGAGCATCATCGTGTCATCAGCATCCCAAAGTTGCCAGCCAAACTGACCGGAGAAGGTGCAAACGCCGCACAGGGTTGATTCGCCTTTGGACTTGAAGACATACTCGGTTCCGGTGTTGAGCACCTGTTCTTCGTTGTACTCTGCAAGGTTCTGCAGGTGAATCAGCGGGTTGTGGGCGGTGTCCGCCACCACGTCAACGAAGTCTTCGGTGAGGTTGATGTTGAACCGGAACTCGTCGTCAGCTGCCATCTGGTCGTTTTGACTGAAGGTGTACACCACGGTGAAGATGCCTTCAGAATTCGAGCCGGGGCTCCACAAATCGCTGGAATCAACGGCGACCGATGATTGTCCGGGGATGTTTCCGATGTTGAACTGGCCAGAGTCGTCAAACACAGACTTGCATTGCGCCACGGTCACGTCGCCTTCGCAGGCGTACCATGTGAGGGTTCGAGAGGCGCCAGAGGGGGAAGCGTAGTTGTTGGTCACCTCGGCGGAAAATTCCAGCGTGTCAAAGGAGGAATACCACGCATCGGGGCGCGGCGAGATGCTGTCGGTGATGCCAATCGACCCCGGCACGGCCGCACTCGAGACGGGGACGGTGACGAGCGCCCCGAGCGAAGACAGCAGGAGCATCAAAACAAACCCAAGGCTCGCTTGTTGCTTGGTAACTTGACGTGGCTTGCGCTCGCTCATCACGCTTTCCTCACATCCGTGATTCAAAGACTCATCGCTTGGAACGGGGTCTTTGACGTGAATCTGTTGCGTAGTGAGCGGGACCAAACCTCTGGGATGCGGGGAGGTTAGGCAGAGAAAAAGCGGCAACCTCATGAATTGTGCAGGGCTGGTTAAACCATGCGCAGGGCGTCCCATCACAGCGAACGGGATGAGGGCGGTCTCACCGCTGTCATCGAGTTCCTGTCCGCCTTTACGCTGTTTTTGATGATCCTCACGGCCTTTCTGTCGTTGGCCCAACTCCAAATGGGTTCAAACGACCCGGGTGTCGACCGCCTGGACCGAGCGGCATCCTTGGGACTTGATCGCCTGACCTCTGGTGAGGGTTGGTTCGTTCCCATGGCCGACAACCTCGATTACGAGAATGCGACGTCGGATTGGCACATGGCTGACGCCGAAGCGCTTGATTCGGGACGGGTGCAACCCGGGCTGATGTCACATCACAAACTCGACATGACTCGCATCAGTGCCTTGCATAACGTCACCGAGGACGGCATGGCGGCGGGCTTGGGGTTGGACAGCGACATGAGCCTCCACTTGAGCATTCGAGTGCTTGAAAGCGACGTTCCCGAGCGCGAAGGCTTGGTGTTGTTTGACGGTGGAACAGAGCGTGGCACCGCACCCTCGAGTTCAACGGCGTATCGCTCCTTCCAACAAGACGGTGAACAGATTTCTGTTGTGCTGGAAGTCCACGACGGAGGCCGGAAAAACAACATCCTCCACATCACGGAGGTGATGGTCCGCCCCGCTTCGGGCGGCCCGGAATGGATTGAACTCCACAACCCCAACGACTTTGCCATTGCGCTCAAAGGATGGTCCTTCAACCACACCTCCGGTTCGACCTCTAGCAACCTCTTGCTGCAGAACGGCGTGGTGTCCGGCCAATCCCTCTCCGTGTTAACCGGCGACCCCTCATCACAAGCGGTGGGCAACGCCACCCATGTCATTGACCTCGGTGCGCTCGGCTTCCTTGGCGTTGGTCAGCTGGACGGATTGGCCGACGGTCGTGGGCTTCTGAGCCTCCGCTACACCCAACTCGACGAAATCACACCGGCCGATGTGGTCCGCGTGGCGTGGGGTGGCGACACTCAACTCTTCATGGTGACCGGCCAATCCTTGGTGTGGGACGGCACGGACCGCTTCAGTTCATCAGCATGGAGCCTCGAAGACGTTCCCTCACCCGGTGAATACGAGGCATGATTCGCTTCTCACTGCGAGTTCATCGTCCAAACACTTCATCAACCCGAGGCGTTTCCTTCCGCTTGGTCCCATGCAACCCACCAGCGTATACACCCGAGACCGTTGCGTGACGGGCATCCACGGATTGGATGAAATCCTGCGTGGCGGGATCCCCTACGGTTCGACCGTTTTGGCCGCTGGAACGTGCGGTTCAGGCAAAACCACCCTCGGCATGGAATTTCTCGTTCGGGGTGCACTGGCCGGTGAAGCTTGTGCGCATTTTACAGCCACGGAACCCTCTGTCAAACTCCTCGAAAACATTCGTCAGTACGCCTTCTTCGACATGAACATGGTCGATTCGGGCCTGATCAACGTCTTTGACATGGACGTGCTCTATTCATGGCTGGGCCTCGAGAAGGCCTCCTTTGATTTGGACGACGTCCACGCCCTCATCAAGTCCATCGTCGACATCGTCAACACCATCGGTGTGACTCGCCTGGTGATTGACTCGGTCACCACGCTGTGTTACAAGATCAAGTCGGAACAGCTGATTCGAGATTTCTTGTTCACGCTTGGAAAGAAACTCGCCACGCTCGGGTGCACGACCATCCTGATTTCTGAAATCACATCGGCCACCGAAAACGCCCACTGGTCGTCGTTCGGTGTGGAAGAAGCCATCGCCGACGGCATCATTGTTATGGGCGATTCGGAGCGCATGGGCCACCTCCTTCGATTCCTTCAGGTGGTGAAGATGCGTGGGACCTCGCACAGTCGGGCCAAACACGCGATTGAGCTGACGCCTCTCGGCGTGATGCTCATCCCGATGTTGAAGTGGGGTGCTTCAAGCGACAACACCTCTCGATGGGGGGCTTGAGCATGTTTGAACTCGACCAGATGATCGCCGAGCAACTCACCCAAGTGTCCTTGGGCAGCTCGGTGCAGGTTCGCTTGAGTTCAGCAAACGCGTTTGCCGTGACCGCCAGCACCATGATTCCCCTGATGCAGATGTTCGAAATGGGCGGCGTCTACATCTCGGCCAGTCGAGGTGCGGTTGAAATCATACAGGCTTTCGAAGCCATCGGTGTTGATGTCTCCAACATCCATTTCCTTGACCTGGTTTCCTCGGGTGTTCTTGGCGGGACGGATGTGCCGTACAACAACATCACTTTCATCGACAGCCCCATCATGCTGGAAAGCATCCTGCTGCGCACCCTTTACACGCTTCGAACCGTGAACAATCAGCGCAACTTCGTCTTCCTCGACAGCGTGAATGCGCTGGCGATTTACAACGACGACCGCATGCTCGCCGAGTACCTTCACACCTTCATCAACACCTTCCGCCAGCGTGAGGTGCTTTCGGTGATTCTCAACGTTCCCGACCAAACACCTCCGCTGGTGTTGGCCAACCTGGACACGTACTGCACGGACCTGATCGACCGGGGGCAAGTGGTCCTCCTCTGAGGTGATGAATGATGGCTCGTAAAATGACATTTGATCCCGAAGACGAGGAGTTCTTCGGCTCTGTCGGTTCCTTCGGCGTACCAAAGTTCGACAACGAAATGCGTGGCGGTGTGCCTCGTGGCTTCACCATGATTGCCTTCACCGAAACAGGTTCGGGAAGCGAATTGTTTGCCAAACAGTTCACCTCGCCGGCTGAAGAGCCCGAAAACACCCTTTACATCGCCACCGACGAGGGTCAACAAGAAATCATTCGAATTTTCAAGAAATACGACTGGCCCCTCGACATCAACGTCCGCACCATCGGTGAGGAATACAACGCCAACGTGCTGGAGCGAGAACTCTTGGCCAGCCGTTACCGATTGGAAGGGTTCCAGTTGGACGACATTCAGCGGCTTGCTCAAACCCGATTCGTGGACGATAGCAGCCAAGACTACCTCACCGAGGTCACCAACGAAATCATGGGCCTTGGACCGTATTTCAGGGCTGTCCTCGACAACCTGGACTTTTTCCTCCAGCGTGAGGATCCCGCTCGCGTGGTCTCCATGGTTCGTATGCTCCAAGCCCACGCCCAGATGGTCCGGGGCTTGCTCATGATTTCAGTGTCCACCGACGGTCTTGACCCGGCCATCAAGCAGGAATTGTCCTCGATTGCCGACATGGTGTTGTCGTTCAAGGTTCGAACCATCGGTACGGATTTTGAAAACTCGATGATTGTCTCCAAGTTTAGAAACGCTCCAGAGAACCTCAAGATTCTCGTGTTCCGAGTTACGCCCGAAGAGGGCATCACGCCGGAAACCGTGGAACGTATCGCCTGACGGGCGCTGTGGGCCAAACGACATGTCCAAAACGGTCGGAGGCTCGCCAACCACCATGGGGAAGCGAGCAGCGACCGGTGGCTACGACCCTTCGGGCATCGATGCCGACGCTTGGGAAGTGCTTGAGGGGCAACTTGAAGCCACCATCCCCAACTACGATCGCGTCAACACCTGGATGACCTTCGGCCAAGACAAGCGGTGGCGGCGAAACGTCCGAAACCATGCCGAGCCTGGCATGAAGGTGCTTGAAGTGGGATGCGGCCCTGGCTCGTTTGCTGAGGATTTGGTCGGGATGGAACTGACCTGCCTTGATCCCTCGCCAGAAATGCTCGCCACGGCCCAGCCTCGCGTTGATGCTGCCCGTGCGGCTCGAGGCGAGGGTCCCGCTGAATACGTCCAAGCCATTGCCGAAAACATCCCGCTGCCCGACAACACCTTCGACATGGTCTTCTGTCTGTTTTCCTTCCGAGATTTCCAAGACAAAGCACAGGGGCTGAGGGAAATCTATCGCGTGCTCAAACCCGGTGGACGTTTGGTGATCTGCGACGCGGGGAAAGCGAACAAATTGCACGGTTTCTTTGGCTACCTGTGGATGAACAGCGTGGTCCAAGTCATGGCGCGCCTCATCACCAAAGAGAAGGACCATCCGTGGAAGGGTTTAGCTGCCAGTTACACGCACTACGGCACCAACGGTTACTACCGGAACATGTTGCGAGAAGTAGGATTTTCCAACGTTCAAGGGCGCCTTCTCTATCCGTTTGGTATGGCCAGCCGATTCCGTGGCACCAAGCCCGAAAACTGAGGCCAAGAACGCACCCCGTTAGACTCTTAAACCCCCTTTCGGTGCGAAAATTAACAGGTGTTCTTCATGGGTATGTCCGAAGTCCTTCGAAGCATCAAAACGGCCGAGCAAGACGCCGAGAAGCGACTTGCAGAGGCTCAAGAAGAAGCCTCCAAAATCCTCTCTGATGCTCGTCGAAAAGCATCCGAGATGGTTCAAGACGCTGCCGATGAAACCGTGGCCATGACTCAGAAAATTCTCGATGATGCACGAGCCGAGGCACAAGGCGAAGCCGACCAGGTCAAGGCGACCGGGGCGGGCGAAGTCAGCAAGATTGAATCCAACTCTGCAAGCAACCAAGACGCCGCCGTGAAGATGGTGGTTGATGCTCTTTCATCCGAGTGAGGCGGTACCATGTTCGACACGGTCGCCATGTCTCGCCTGACGGTCGCAGCCCCTGTTGACCGCATGGCGGATGTGTTGCGTGAGTGCACCAATCTCGGCTGTGTCCACATTGAATCCTACACCAACTTCGAAGACGGTGTGAACGTCGGCCACGCCAGCGATTCCGAAGAGGCCAACCATGTTAGCGCCCTCCTTGCGAAGGTCCGAGCCGCCATTTCCGCCTTCAAGCCCGTGAACGCCGATGGCCCTGTCCCCATCAAGCGAGTGAAGGAACTGCTTGAAGGCTCCTTTGCCGACGAACTCCAAAAGGGTCTTGACCTGCTCGACACGCACCGAGACGCTGAAGCAGAACTCGAAGTCCTCGACGAACAAATCCACCTCTTGCGACGCCTTGAGCCTTTGAACATGGACCTTGAGCTGTTGTCCGGCTCAAGCCGTGTCGAAGTCTACGTCGCCGAGACCAAAAAATCCAGCAAAGCCGCCAACGTGTTTGGTGCCCTGCTGCAGAAGGTCGAATTGGCTGCTGCCCCGGGTATTGTGGCCGTTGCCTGCCTCCCTTCCGAGGGTGCTGAAGTCCAGATGGCCTTGGGTGAGTTGGGCGGTAAGCCCGTCCAAATTCCAAACATGGGCGGTACGCCTGCTGAGGCCCTGAAATCGCTCCTTGCCAAGCGAAGCAAGGTCGAAGGCACCATGTTTTCCGCTTCCGAAGACGCCGAGCGCTGGGCTCGAAACAACGGACGAAACATCCTCGCCATTCACGAATACCTCGTCAAGGAAGACGGCATTCACACGGCGCCAACGCAACTCGCCGTCTCCGGCCAAGCGTTTGCACTCGATGCTTGGGTGCCAACCGACAAGGCTGGCGCCGTGAAGGCCGCCCTCAAGGACTTCGCCTCCCACATGGAGGTCGAGGCCTTCGTCGACGATCACCACCACCACGACGACGACCATGACGGCCATGACGACCATCACGAGCCCACGCCGCCCGTGGCTTTGGAAAACGGGAGCGTTTCTCGTCCGTTCGAACTGCTCGTCGGCCTTGTTGGCCGTCCTGCCTACGGCACATTCGACCCGACGTTCTTCATGATGCTAACCTTCCCGGTCATTTACGGCCTTATCCTCGGGGACTTTGGCTACGGCCTCATCATCTTCTTGCTCGGTGTTTACTTCGGTACCAAACCCTTCGCCGTTGACCCCGTGGCCAAGAACGGCATTACCATTCTGAAATGGATGGGCGTTTGGTGCATGATTTGGGGCTTTTTGTTCGCAGAAGGCTTTGGTTTTGTCTGGGACGACACCGGGCGAATGGGCGACGCCTCCCCGCTCGCAGGCTTCTATGCATGGACCTACGACAACATCACCTTCCCCGACTTCTGGACTGACACCCTTCGAATGGACTACACTCACATCCCCTTCCACCGAGCCACCAGCTCCATCCAGGAATACGTCCTGCTTTCCGTCTACCTCGGTATTGCTCACCTCATGTTCGGCTACATCCTTGGATTCATCAACGTCGCACGGGCGCACGGCATACTCGCTGCCTTCTTCGAGAAGGGCAGCTGGATGATCATTCTGACCACCGGCACCGTCCACATCTATGGTTTCTTGACCGGCGAGCACGCTGTCCTGGATCTGACACCCTATGCCGTGGCCATGCTCGTCGGCGTGGTCTGTCTCATCATCGGTTTGGCGATTTATGAGAAGTTCGGCTGGGCAGGCGGCATCATCATGGGCCCCATCGAGACTTTCGGCCTGCTGGCCAACACCCTGTCCTACTTGCGTGTCATGGGCGTCGGCGTCGCCGGCGTAAAGATCGCCCAAGTTTCCCTCGACATGGGTTGGGACCTCATGTTGTCCGGTGGCGGCGTCGCCACCATTGTGTTGGGTCTCGTCCTCTTCCTCTTCATCCAGGCCTTTGCACTCGCCCTCGGCATCCTCTCCCCTAGCATTCACGCAGCCCGTCTCCACTTCGTTGAGTGGATGGGCAAGTTCTACAGCGGCACCGGTCGGGTTTTTACCCCGATTGGCGGTCGCACCCTCCATACGGAGGGGCAATCATAGTCCCATGGACAACAAACTGGAGGTAGAAAAAATGAACAAGAATACCCTGAAAACGAGCCTGCGCACCCTGATCGTTCTGCTGACCGTCGCCTTGGTCGCCCAAGGCGTCGCTGCTGCGGAAGAAACCACGGACAGCGGTGCAACTGACGGAATGACCGGCGACGTTGGTGTCGGCTTGGCCCTCGGCCTCGCTGCCATCGGTGCTGGCTTCTCCCAAGCTGCCATCGGTAGTGCTGCCATCGGCATGATCGCCGAAGACGGTAGCAAGTTCGGTTACGGCCTGATTTTCACCGCTCTCCCTGAATCCATTGTGATTCTCGGTGCGCTCCCGCTCTTCCTCAACTGAGGACGAACGGTGGACGGGTGGGCTTTGCCCACATCGAAAACGAAGACGGAGACGATACGATGACCCTTGAAACACTTGCCAACGACATCGCTGCTGCTGCTGAGAAGGACGCAAAAGCGCTGATCGCCGAGGCCAAGGCCGAAGCCAAGCAACTGCTGGCGGACGCTGAAGCCAAAGCCAGCGCTTTGCGAGACGAAGCACAACAGCGAGCAGAAAAAGAAGCTACGCAGATCGCACGAGAAACCGTAGCGAGCGCCCGACAGTCCAACCAAAAGGACGTGTTGATCGCTCGCCGCAAGGTGCTCGACGCGACCTACGAGGCTGCACGAACCCACATCGCCGACCCCGGCATGAAGGGACGAGCCGCACTTCTCAAGACCCTGCTGTCCCAGTCCAAGAAACTGGCCAAAGGCAAGTTCGTGATTCTGCCCGTTGAGGTTGATCGCGCAGCCATCTCGAAAGAGGCCGGCGACCGAAAGGTCGGCGAGAGCGTGGACGGCCTGGGCGGCTTCGTGCTTGAGGCCGAAGACGGGTCGGTGTCGTTTGACATGCGATTTGACAACATGCTTGAGCGAGCCTGGTCCAACCAGCTCGCCGCCGTGAACGAAACCCTGTTTGGATGAAGAAGGTGAGAAGATGATGCTCGGCAACACTCCCTATGTCGTCTCACGTGCCAAGGCACGACGACAGAAGTTGGCAGACCGTGCACGTCTACGACAACTCATCAACCAGTCCGTGGACCAGTTGACCGTGGCCGTGGGTGACCTCGGCTACCGCACTGAAATCGATTTGTACGCTGGTAAATTGGCCGGCGGCGACCTCGTGGAAGCAGCGCTGACCCACAACTTGGAATCCGAATTGACGCAGATGGTCAACATGACCAACAAATCCATTCGGCCCCTCATCGAGATTTACACGTCTCGCTTTGAGTACCAAAACGCCAAGGCGGTCTTCCGTGCGATTCACAACGAAGTCTCGGTCGAAGAAGTTGGCAACAGCATCCTCCCCGAGATCAACGACGTGAACACCCCTTGGCTCAAGGTGGTGGAAAGTTGCGACGACATGAAGTCTGCAGCGAACCTGATGCGTCGCAAGGCCTTCGGACCTGCCCTCGCTAAAGTGCCTGAGGACGGCCGTCTCTCGGATTACGAAGATGCGCTTGACCGCCACTATTACGCTGCGTCCCTCAAGGCGCTGGGTCAAGCCAAAGGCGCACCTGCTCGTTTCCTGAAGCAGTTGTTCGCCGCAGAAATCGATCACACGAACATCTCGAACATCTTGGAAGCCAGTGCGGTTGGCATCGACAACGAACGTCTGGTGTCGCTCTTGATTCCAGGTGGCCGACTTGTGCCCAAGCGTGCGTTCTCGTCCATCGCCACCGGTGGACGAAGCGCCATGTTGGATTTGCTACGCAGCGCCAACAAGTTCGATTACGCCTCGTTTGAATCCGCCCTCGAAGAAGCCGAAGCAACCCGAAGCCTTGACTCGGTGGTCACCTGGATGAACGCACGGGAGCATGCCATGATGCAACGGATGAGCTACCTCCATCCCGTATCAGCCCTCCCCATCATCTACTACATCGCCATGAAAGTTCAGGAGGTCTCTGACCTTCGACTCATCGTCCGTGGACGATTGGCCGGCTTGTCGGCCGCTGTGCTTGAGGCGCATCTACTCTGAGGTGATGATGAATGGAGATTGCAGTCGTTGGTTCTCCGGCCTTCACCCTTGGCTTCCAGCTCGCTGGGCTGTCAAGCCTTTACAATCCAGACGGCGAAGAGGAACTGCACACCACGCTTCGCTCCCTACTCAACAACAAGTCCGTTGGTATCATGGTGGTCGACTCCGCCGTGATGGCCACGCTGCCCGAACGATTGCGAGATCAATTGTCGGCGTCCGTCTCCCCCACCGTGCTCGGCATCGGTACGGAGGAAGACACCACCTTGCGAGA
>CEUM01134747.1_pt1 | contig 49172 bp, 32 predicted proteins | sample 356421 | NCBI WGS metagenome assembly CEUM01 (sample SAMEA2622716, study PRJEB7988) | marine metagenome | biome: marine biome (ENVO:00000447); feature: surface water layer (ENVO:00002042); material: "saline water (ENVO:00002010), including plankton (ENVO:xxxxxxxx)" | depth 5 m
TCCGGTGAAGGATTCGTTACCGGTCGCTCCATCGCCGGTGTCACCGCAGCCTGCACCTACCTCGTGGCTCGCCAAGAAGGCCTGCCCCGACAAATTCCCGAGGTCGCCGAAGCCTTTGACATCACGGAAAAGGACCTCTCTCGCTTGATCCGCCAAGTCTCACGCCGCTTGAACATGCACAAGATCACGGCGCCCGACGAGTACTTTGACAAGTTCATGTCCGACCTGGGCCTTGAACCGTCCATTCGTACGCCGCTCGATGACCTCTGGAACACCATCAAGCCACACGACGACGTGTGGCAGGGGAAGAAACCGATGGGTGTCGCAGCGGCCCTCATTTACAAGGCAGCCACGGCAGCCGGCACGCCACGAACCCAATCCGAGGTCTGCGCTGTTGCAAACGTCTCGGAGGTCACCCTCCGTGGATTGCTACGCCTCATCGATGGGTTGCTTGACAAGATTCGTCAGTACCAGAACCTTCAGTGAGCGAACCTTGATGAACGGGGCCAACGACCCCGTGGCATGGGATTCAAAGCCAAGGCGAGAAAGCACCGCAAAGACGCCGGCGAAGAAGACACCAAAGCCAAGACCACCAAGAAGGAAGGGGAGATCCCCTGCGGCGTCAAAGGCTGCGAGAACTTTGCCGACAAATCGCACGGTGGACGTTCCCTCTCGGTGGACGATGCCATCGACATGTGGGGCTCGAGCGGCTACGAAATGCGCAAGGGTCGCGTTCGAGTCTGCAAGTCCTGCTACCGCAAGTGGAAGAAGGAAAACAAGAACGACGACATGTACTGATGTTGCCGTTTCCCTTCGCCCAAGAACATCAACTCCAACCCGAACTACACTCCAAGCGACCGTTGTTTTCACTTTCACTTCTTTTGTGAAGGGTGTGCAAAACCAAGGTGTACCTTCAGCGATTCCTGTGTGTCATGCAACAACGAACCATCGTCCGCAGCCTCACCACCAATGACGGTACGCTCATTGCAATGAACGACGGGAGCGTCGCTTGGAAACCCCTCGAAGGCCGACCGACGCGGACGACGCTGGATGACCTGCCCACCGTCCTGTTGGCCCTTCGCGGCCCCATGGGCCCCGTGGATGCTGCTGCCGTGGGCACCGCTGCTGGCGACGTTCTCGTGCTCACGCTCCCGAGACTGGAGGTGGTGGCCAAATTCACCCTGCAGTCTGGTGGCATTCGTGCCATCACGCTCGTTGAAAACGGCGCCTTTCACTTCCTGGTTGGAACCCAACACGGTGCGGTATGGTCGCTGTGCGACACCCGCACGGAACGATGCGAGCACGTCTTTTCCATCGACGGTCCTGTTTCGAGCCTCCATCTTGAAGGCGAACTCGTTCACGTCCGTAGTGGGTGGATTCACCATGTACGAGCCTGGGATGGAACTTCCCACGACGTCAAGAACACGGCGGAGGCCTACCCAGTACGACGCCAGCGACGCCTCAGCGACACCTACTACTTGCCCTACCCCGCCTAAACCGACTCATGTTCCTCAAGCGGCCAGGGTGAGCGGGGCGTGAGCCACACCGCTGTTGGTGCCGGTCGGTCCCATGAAGCCGGTGGACGGCCGTCGTTGGCCACAGCCTCCTCAAAGAACGCCAAGTGACGGTCAAGGACTTCGGCAACATGCCCGAGGCCACGGATGGCCGGCCCCTGCAAGGGCACTATGGAGGTGAGGTTCATTCGCTTGATGCGCTTCAAGCTCGCCACCACATCAACCAGCGAACCACCGGGCATGTCCCAGCGGGTGGGCCGGTCGGCCCGCGGCAGCAATGCACCGACCACGAGGGTGGAGAGATGCGGAATATGGAACCCCATGCCGTCGCTGGTGTGTCCGGGAAGATGCAGGGGGACCACCTCCCCGTCGCCCATGGGAAACACGTCCTCTTCAGACAACGGTTCGGTAAGGGTACGGGGCATGTCCGAGTCATATCGATTGGCCCAGGTGGTGAAAAAATCCCCTGTTTCGAGGGCGGCTTGACCGTCGCTGTGAATGTGGACCGGGGCATCGCCAAAAGCAGCCGACACATGAGAGGCCCCGCCCGAAACGGGGAAGCGACGCGAGGTGAGCAAGATGCGGTCAAGGGGGCGCTGTCCGAGTTGGCCTGTGATGCGCTCCACCTGGAGGGCCTGGTACCACGACGTCCCTGCGTTGATGAGCAAGTTGCCCAACGAGCCTGCGACCAACACCACGTTGCCATCGTGATGGATGCCGGGCAACCTCACGACGTTCATGGTTCGCCCATCGTGCGGCCCGTCTTGAACATACCCAAACCGGGTGGTTGCGGTTAAATAGGGGGATTCGGTCGCCCGACCATGGCACGATTCCCCGAAGCAGAAGCCCGCTTGCTTCACCGCAAGATTTGCATGCGCTGCAATGCTCGTAACGCCGTTCGTGCCACTCGCTGCCGAAAGTGCGGCTACAAAGGGCTTCGTCCGAAGAACATCGAGCGCAAGGGCAACTGATCGTTTCATCCAATCCACTGCAACAGCAGTGTGGTCGGGTCGCCAATCAACACCAGCGGAAGCACCGCAGGGAACAAGAACACCAGCAACGGCATTTTGTGGCTGACCCAGACACGGTCCACGCCATGGCCCTTGAGTGACTGCAGACGTTCTTCCAGTTCCTCTGTGGAGGGGGTGGTTCGTGGCGCCCTCGCAGCGTGAACCACTCGATGTTCACCCGTGGGCATTTCCATCGTATCGGTGAGCAACCACACGTGTCGCTTGGCCACCTCATCAACGGCCATCATCGAGGCGTGCCAGGCCATGCGGAGATCACCGAGGCGCTTGACATCGCCGCGACTGGTGTTGAGCACCAGCATGATGAACGGGATGAACAGGAAAGCGAGACCGCCCCAAATCAGCAGCGAGATGCTCACAGGAAGCGCCACCACAGTGGTTTCACCGACCGAGCCGAAGGGCAACGGCACCGAAGCCCATGTGGGAAACACCAAACTCACCCACATCAGTGCTTTGGCGTCAGCCCCGCCGTGCAGCAACCGCAATCTCCACGCCATGTCGATGAAGAAGATGACCAGGAACAGGGCGGCTGTTCGCCACCAAAGCATCCCGAGGGCATCACCGTTGTCAAGCAACACCTCCACCGGGGTGGTGGCCTGATAGCGAAGGGCGCCAGCGACCACACCCACTGCACCGGCTGCGTACCAAAACAGGAACGTGCGATCCATCCATGAACCGTTGAGGGCGTCCTTGATGGTCGGGCGACCAAACACCGACACGCTGGCGTAAGCCACGACGGCCGCAGCCGTGAGGTAAATCGTCCAGTCGGCACCCTGGACCATTAAATCGAGGGCCCAAATGAAAATGGCAGGTTTGGCCCAAACAATCCAGTGTTCGTTGGCCACCCTCCGCTCTCGGTGATCCATCCATGCAGCCCAACCCATACCGAGCAACAGGACGGCGACCCTTGTCCATCCCAAGATGGCCTCGTTGGTCGCCTCCATGGTTCAACCAAGGCGGCCATCAACTTAAAGACGGCCGCCGACCAGCGAAAAGATGCGTGAAACAAGGTGACCGACATGAACATCGAAGAACGATTAGAACAAGTTGCCACGGTCATCAACCAAATCGATGACCCCAAAGTCCCACGAAACATTCGCCGTCAAGCGAAAGAAGCCTGTGAACAATGGCTCCTGAACAAAGGCAAGAAACTCGATGTCCGCATTGCTATGGCCCAGTCAAAACTGGAGGAACTCTACGAGGACCCCAACATTCCACCTGAGTTTGGCACACTGATTTTGACCATCAACACCGAACTCGAGCGAATCTTGACCGAAGTGCTTTGATTCACTCTTCTTCGGTTTTGTCGTCGTCGAAGGCAAACACGAGACGTCCGAGGAACAACCGCTCTTTCACGGAGAGCTTCCCCTCCGTAACGATTTCTTCGAGCTGGTCGCTCCATTTCTGCGGGAGCGGCATGTGGTCGATACCAACACGGATCAACTCGATTTGATCCACGCTCAAGCGGCCTCTGCGCAAGGCGTACTCCGCCGCAATGCGGGCCGAAATGAGTTTCACCTGACCGTCCGTGTAGCCAAGGACGGTTTGAAGTTCGTTCAACATGCGCTCCTCATAGGCCGTGATACGACCGTCTTTGATTGCCTCACGCCACGCCTCCTCGAGGGTCGGCGCCCGTTCGGAGAGCAAGATGGCCAGCGGACGGGTGGCATCGATGTTCTCGAGAACGATCTTGAGAATGACGACGAGCGGAATGGAGAGAATCATGCCGATGATGCCCCAGACCCAGAACGAAAAGGCGGTGACGACCAACAACAACACGGGAGAGATGTCAAGGGCTCGACCGGCCCAACGGGTCTCAATGACGTTGCCCCACAGTTGCTGATTGGTCAACAAAAGGACGGTTAGGATCAGCAACATGGTGGGATCGAGGAGGATGAACCCAAGAATCAACGGTGGGATGGTGGCCAACAATGAACCAATGTAGGGAACGTAGTTCAGCAAGAAGGTGAGCAAGGCCCACGTGAACCATAGGTCAATCCCAAAGAGCAGCATGACCAGTCCTGCACACACACCGGTTCCAAAACCAACACCGGTCTTGACGACCACGTAGGTGTTGACGCTGGCTTCGATTTGATCCCGGATCATGTGGACACGTTCGCTTGCACCTCCTGGATAAGCACGCTCAATTCGTCCGGGCAACAGACTGGCTTCGAAGATGATGAAGAGCAAGAAGAACAGCACCGTCACACCGGTAACGAAGAACATCCCCACGCTTGACAGCAACCCGCTGATGGCCTCCGATACCCCCGAGTCGCCTTCGAGCAATCCCATGCTGGCGAGGTCCTCATCCAACGTACCGTCGAGCGTTGCTCCCGAATCAAGAATGGATTTTCCGATGAGGGGCATGCCTTTGACGTCGTTCCATCGCTCGTCCAACAACTCGGTGTATTCGTCCATTCGCTCCTCGTCGCTGAGCAGTGTATCCGCCTGCTGGTAGGCGAAGAAACCGGCTGAAAGCACGATAAGGATGGCCAACATGAGCATCGTGATGTACGACAACATGATGGGGAATCCTTTGGCAGAAAGGTAGTCTGCACCCGGTTTGAGAACAAAATAAATGCCCAAGGCAATGAACAATGGTTGCAACACATCGACCAGTTGTATCAGCCAAACGGTAACGAGGGTCATGATGACCGCAGCGTGAGATAGCAGGGTTACCCGCTGACGAAAATTCTCACTTGTCCACGCTGGCGTGGTGGTTTCCATAAATGGGCGACCACCGGTGGGGTCTTCAATTCATCTCAGGGGCAGATGGCATGGATTCCGCCTCGTTAATCTCTGGCAAGCGAGGGATACGGAGGGTCAGCACGGCAGAGATCACCATCAACAAACCGCACACGTGGAAGACCGTATGGTAGTCCCAAGGAAATTCACGACCCACGGTCAATTCCCAAACGATACCGCCCCCGAGGGGACCAAAGATTCTCGCAAACGCACTCAGGGACTCTTGAGCGCCCATCACGACACCCAAATCGTATCCGTCTTTCCTTGCCAGTCGCGTGAGGTAGGTGCTCGTGGACGGTTGGAACACCCCGTTACCGATGGCGATGCAGGTGACGACAAAGAACAGTTGGAGCCATGCCATGCTGGCCTGCGTGTAGGGGATCAAGGTCAAGCCAAGACCGGTGAGGAGAATGGACATCGGAATCAAGCGACGGGTTCCAAATCGCCGGGTGAGCGGACCGATCAGTGCACCTTGGGTGAAGATGCCCAACAAACCGATCATGGCAAACATGCGGCCGTTGTCTTGTTCGGAGAAACCGAGACCTCCTGATGCAGCGTCCATCTCCGTGTAGAGAATGAACACCGAGTGCATGATGGTGAATCCGAGAATGAACAGTGTGGCCACCCAAATCATGGCACCAATGCCGGGTTTACCCAACATCGCCACGGAATTACGGGTCATGTCAATGAACTGGCGACCCCACGAAACGCTCTCTGTGGGTTGTGCTGCTTCAACATCAATGGATTCTGGCAGTTTGAAGTACGCCAGCACCAAGGAGCCGGTGGAAAGAACACTGGCGATGACGCACGGCAACAGGTAGGGGAAGGTCTCGAACACGGTATCGGCAAAGACACCCCAACGGTCAGCCGGGCTGGAGAATTCGCCGCCGATGAACGGTCCAATGGTGAAGCCCAAACCAAAGGCTGCTCCGATGAGCCCCATTCGAGTGGCGAGCTGCTTGGGGGTGCTCACATCCCCAATGTAGGCACGTGCAACGGCGATGTTGCCGTTGGACACCCCTGCGAGGAATCGCATGGCGAGGGCAAAAAGCAAGGTTGAGGAGAGTCCGAAGGCGGTGAAGAACACCGTGTTGCCCACCAAGCCGATCATCAGCACAGGACGTCGTCCGATGCGGTCAGAAAGCGAGCCCCAGATCGGTGAGAACAGGAACTGACCAAAGGAATAGCCCGTCATCAGAAGGCCGACCCACAACCCGATTCGAGCGACGCCTTGCTCGGCTGCAAGGTCTTGAACGAGATAGGTGAGGAAGGGAATGATGATGCCAAAACCGATCATATCGATCATCGTGACAAGGAACAGCACCACCAAGGCACCCTTCCCCGCATCGCGATGATTTGCATCGGACATTGTTCGTTCCAAGGCCCGGATGGTATTAGTAAGCGACCCCAATAATCCCGCAGGGAGAGGTGTTTCTCAGACCAGTGAAATCTTGCTCTGAACTTCAGGGGTCAAGCGGTCAATGACGGCTTCAAGACGCTCAACGAGACCTGCCTTTTGTTCGTGCTTGATAAGAGCATACTGCATGACTTCGTCAAGCGTGTCAACAGCGACGACCTCCACCATGTCCTCGAAGCGGTCGTCAAGGAGCACGTCCTGCATGTTCGCCCTGGGCACGACGATGGTCTTGACGCCGGAACGAGCAGCGGCCTCGATCTTGGCCGTGACACCACCGATGGGCAACACTTCGCCTCGCACGGAAAGAGAACCAGTCATCGCAAGGTCTTGGCGGATGGGGATGTTTTCCAGCGCAGAGATGATGGCGGTGGCGATGGTGATGGACGCTGAATCGCCGTCAACACCGTGGGTGTCCACGAACTGAATGTGAATATCGTAGTCCGAGATGTCCTTGCCCGTGAGTTTCTTGATGACGGCGCTGACGTTGGTCACGCTTTCTTTGGCCAGATCGGAAAGGCCGCCGGTGGCGTGAATCTTTCCACCACCGCCTTGCGACGGGGTGACGAGGGCTTCGACGGGAAGCATGATGCCACTGAAATCCGAAAGCCCGGAGTTGGCACCGAGCACAGCCAGGCCGTTCACGCGGCCCACGCGCTGACCGCTGTTGACCAGCATGGCGTAGTCCTGGCGACGTTCGATCATGCGATCAGCGACTTGCTGCTCAAGTGGCTTGGCGATGTTGCGTGCACCGAGCACGTGTTCGGCAGATGTCAACGGAGCACCGGCTTCCACGGCCAGATCACCAGCGATGCGAACCAATCCACCGAGTTCACGGAGGCGCAAGGAAAGTTTGCCTCGGCGACCAGCACGGCGTTGTGCTTCTCGAAGGATGATGGCCACGGCACTCTTGTCGAAGTGAGGGATTTCACGAACCGTGTCTTGATCTCTCAGCACCTCTTGTGCGATGAAACGAATGAGTCGGCGGCGGTTGCGAGAGGTGTCGGGCATCTCAGAGTTCACGTAGACCTCGTAGCCGTACCCACGGATACGGCTTCGCAGTGCGGGGTGCATGCCTTGAATGGCGTCGAGGTTCCCTGCAGCGATGAGAATGAAATCACACGGCACAGGCTCGGTCTTGGTCAGGGCACCGGAGGAACGCTCCGACCGACCTGAGATGGGGAAGGCACGGTCTTGCATGGCCGTGAGCAGCGCTTGTTGCTCCTCAAGGCGAAGCAGGTTGATTTCGTCGATGTAGAGAACACCCTTGTGGGCTCGGTGGATGGCACCGGGCTCAACACGGTCGTGGGCAGGTGTTTCCATGCCACCTGACTGGAAGGGATCGTGGCGAACGTCGCCAAGCAGTGAACCAGACAGCGTAGCAGTAGCGTCCACGAAGGGCGGCAGCTCGTTGAGATCGTGCTTCACCAGCACCTTAGGAATGCGGCTGTCATCCACGGCACCGAGACGACTTCGAATGAACATGTAACCGAAGACGAGGAGGAAACCACCGAAGAGAAGGGTGAACAGATCACCGGACTGGAGGGCGGCAATGAGCAAGAGAAAACCGATGGCGGCAAACGCGATGAACAACATGCGCTGGGATTTCTCTCGCTGCTGGCGAATGGCCTCCTTCTGTACCTTGACGATGCGTTCGGCTCGACCGGCGGGAACGGTACGGACCCGAGGCACGTTCTCGTCATCCTCGTTAGGATAGACGAGCACGTCTTCGAGGGCGTCCTTAGGAAGCAGGTCGGTCATGGACCGAGCAAGCATGGACTTGCCCGTTCCAGGGTCGCCGATCATCAGCATGTGGCGTCGCTGTTCGGCCGCCTTCTTGATGACGACAGAACCGGCTTCCTGTCCGATGACCTGGTCGACCAGACGGTCGGGAATGGGAACATCGGCGGTGGACTCAAACGCGACCTCGGCAATCCAATCCTCAACCGATTGATTGAGAACTTCATCCGCACCTGTGGGCTCGGGAGACCACACCGTGGTGGTGGGTTCCTCGGCCACATCGGTAACCTCCTCAACACCGGGTTGGCCCTCATCAAGGGCTTCATCGGAAGGGGTCACGGTTTCTTCGGCCACGATACTTCCTCTCCTCACTCCCCTTTAGGGGTATGCTTTTCGAACAAATCCGGCGAGGGGTCAAAAAGACTCCATCACTGTTGGTTCAGTTGGTCAAGGTATTGCTGACCGTAGTAGTTCCACTGTTCCATGGTCCAGCCAGCGGGCAGGCCACCGGGGGGCAAGGGTGGAGCAGCAGGCGCCACCACGGGAGCAGGAGCGGCAACAGGAACCGGTGCAACGGCAGGAGCCGGTGCGGGCGCGACGGGCGCCACGGGTTGCTGGAAGATCTCACCAGCGCCACCGTACATGGAGTTGGCCACGGTGTCATGGATGGGAAGAGCTTCGGCGTTCCACTTCATTTCCTCGGGCTGGCCACCGCCTCCACGCATGAACATCAAACCAAGGAGGGCTGCCACGATGAGGACACCAATCACGATGAGGATGATGTTCATGTTGAGGCCGCCTTCAGCGTCATCTGCGCCGTTGCTCTGGACTTCTTCGGTCGGGCAATCTGCACGTGGGTCGTCGCAGGCGAGGTCAAAGTCGGTGTTGAGTTCAGCCAACCGTGCTTCGAGGGACACCTTGTCCGCTTGGTTGGCGTCATCAGCCAATTGTGCCTCAACTTCGGCGATTTCAGCCACGAGTTTGGCCACGTGCCAGTCAAGGAGTTCCTCTTCCATGTCAGTAGGCGTTGGAAGTTCCTCGGTCGTCATCCACTTCGTGGTGTCGCTGGTCTTGTACTCCTGGCCGAGGTCATCAACGGCACGGACGGTGAGGCCGATGTAATCCATGTCCCGCATACCGTTGGTGCGAGCAAAGCCACCATCACCGTAGGAAGATGGGATGTTCATCTCTTGGATCCAGCCGGTGCTGGATCGGGACATGTCCAAATCGTATTCCCAGAAACCGTCGCAGGTACCGGACAACTCGTTGCACAGGGACCAGGTCACCGAGATGACAGTGAAGGATGGCGCACCATCGGTCAAGGCAAACGATGCGGTTGGCGTTTGGGTCTCGTAGGTGTAGTTCACCATGTCAACATAGAGGTGGCCGGAGCCATCATCGATCTTCGAGATGTAGAATGGAAGGGCGTCAAAGACGTTGACGGTGATTTCGTAGCTGTTCGTGGCGTAGCCGTCGGTCGTGGAAATCGTGACTGTGTGGATGCCAACTTCCTCGAAGTTCAAGATCAAGTCCCCGGTGACCAAACGAGCAGAGCCTGTCTCGGTCGACTGTGGGTTGTTGACCCAGTATGTGCCCTGCGGGCTGTCAACGTCCGTCAAGCGGCTGTTGAGGTTGATGACCTTCTGGCGGTTCGTCTTCAAGGAGAATTCCTCGATGTCCGTCATGTCGAGGCGAGGTGCGTCGTTGATGGGGTTGATGCGGATGGTGACCGTTTGGTCGGAGTATTGCTCACCGTCGCTGGCACGGAGGGTGACCACCGTTTCGCCGTTGACGTCGTCGTCAACCGTTTCGTAGCCGAGGGTGTTGCCTCGGAGCTCAACGGTGACGAGTTCGGGGTTTGAATTGTCCATGATCTGAAGCGAGAGCGTCGAGATGTCAACGGGTTGACCGGTGTCGTCGGTGTCGGAGAGGTACTCGGCGAGGGAAAGGATGCCGCTGCTGCCTTCGTCGACCATCTGAATGGGCAGACCGCCCCAGCGAGGCTGACCGTTCTCAATGACATTGAACAGGAGCGTACCGTAGGGAAGTTCGCCGCTGTCGGAGTAGTCGCCACCGTCATCCACACGGATTTCGATGCCCTTCTGGCCGAGCGGGCAACCGTTGTCGTACGGGAAGAGAACCTCGATTTCTTCGGTGGCTGGGTGCCATGCGACGAAGTTATCGCTGGTCGACGAGATGATGAGGTCGCCCAAAGGCGTTTCCGGGTCGCTCACGTGGCCGTCCATGCTGACCTTGGTGCTCAAGTCGCACATGACGGTCGGCACGGGATCAGCCACGATGATGGGGCGACCGTTAGCCAGTTCGAACATGTCTTCGGAGACCGTCCAGTCGCTGGTTTGGCCGCGGCTGTCAACGGTGCGAACGCGCACGTCGTAGTCACCGGCGCTCATGGCCATGCTGGGCGTGACGATGTATTCTCGTCCTTCCTGGGCCGTGTCCCGGTAGAGGATGTTACCGCCGGAGACGATGCTTCCGTCCCACAGGTTGGCACCAGCAGCAGAAACTTCAACCTCGAAATTCATGCTGTCGATGGTGTCGACATTGTCGTTGGCATCACCCTTGGCAAGAACGGTGACATAGTCCCCACGCTGAACGACATCAGAGCCGATCACCTGCGGGGTTTTCACGAGCGGGACACGGTCGTGGTCCACACCGATTTCAGCCACGTTGTTGCTCCCGGTCATGTCGCCGGTGACGCCGACGAGGCGAGCACCGAAGTTGGTGGACCAAACGTTGCTTGGCAAGTTGGAGGTGTCGAACGTGGCCGTGCCCGTGAGGAACGGAGAGCCAGGAGCCACGTTCAAGGTCGGGATGGAAACGGTGTCAATCGCCGTGGTGGTGGCGCCGTTCTTGTAATAGAATTCGAGCGAGCCACCGTTGGTGTAGTCCAAGTCTCCGGTGTTCTTCACATCCGCCTGCAGTGTCACTGTGTCGCCACGGACGTAGGAGGGGGTGCCTTGGTCGTTGGTGACCATCATGCCCGACACACCGATGTCCATCTTGGGGCCCATCGTTGAGTCGATGGCGTGGTAGACGTGGGGGCTGCTGCCGCCAACGGAAACTTGGTTGCCGCTCATCAAAGCAGCAACGACAATGGCTTTGTTGATGCCGCCAGGAACGACGGAGGTGGGAACAGAGGTCCACGACTCTGTGGCTTCAGTTGAGGAAACGGAAACGCTGTGGAAGGCGGTTCCAGTGCCACCGCTCTTCGACTTGTAGGTATCACCGGTGGTCAACCAAGCCATCCAGCAGTTGTAGCCGTGGGGGATACCCGAGGAATAGGAATAACCCGTGCAGTCCTTGTCCACAAGGGCGGCATAGAGTTTCATGTTGGAGGCTGGGGTTCCCGAGCCCTTGTACTTGTAAGAGATGCTGATGTCGTAGGAGCCTCCGTTTTGTGAGATCGCTGCCGACATACCGTAATCGTTGACGGTGCTGTGCATGCCGCCGCCGCTTGAGAACAGGCTATCGTAGGTGGTGTACTGGCTGTTGGCGCCGCTCTGGCGCTTGTCGGTTCGGTCGCCGAAGTAGGCGTCCGGTGCACCGCCGGTGGTCCACGCCCAGTTGTAAGGAGCGACGTTGCCGGCACGAGCGGTGTTGGTTTGGCCGAAGGAGGCCGACATGTAGGTGACGTAGACATACTCATCGGGGTGGTTCTGCTTGATGGAGTGATGAGCATCCGAACCACCGCCCGTCTTGGAGCAGTGGCCGCAGTTGTCCGAGGAGATGTACTGACCGAAGACAACGTGCCCGGGACTGGTGGCTTGGGAGTTCTGTTGAACCACCGGCTCGTCTTCGAGTTCAAGTGGTGTTTGGTAGAGTTCACCCATCATTCCGGAAGCAAGGCTTCCGAGGAAGATGGCGACGATGGCAAAGGCGAGGCTACGCACAGCGGTGTTCATGTTAATAGCACGAAACAGAGAGTATATGAAACAAACGGACTGATGTCTAAACCACCATCTTGCGAAGTCCTTGCAGTCCAGCGATAATACCAGCGTGGAGAACCTTAACAGGAAGCGCCCAGTGGGCGTAGTTGTGACCTCAACAGAATGGGCTGTCCTCATCGAGGAAAACGGGAAAACCTACGTCGTTGAACTGGTTGATCAGCAACAGAAGATCAAGGGTCTCGGCGTGTTTAACCCACGCCAAACACTTCACGACATCACCATCGGCCAGTCCGTCATCATCGGCCAAAAAGAACTGAAACGGATGCCTGTTCGCCTTCCGGAACTCAGCAAAGGCATGGTTCGACGCGCCCAAACCATTGGCAGCAAGGACGCCGGATTTTTCCTCACCAAACTCGGCCTTGGCCCCAACGATGCGGTGCTCGAAGCGGGCATCGGAAGCGGTGGCCTTTCACTCTACATCCAGCGTGTCCTCGGAAAGGACGGCGTCCACGTGACCGTTGAACCCCGTGCAGAACATGCTGATGTGGCGCTGGAAAACCTGCGTCGTGCCAGCGCTTCGTGGAGTCAACATCCCGCGCATCACCACCTCGAGGGCACGTTAGAAGAGCGGGCTGCAGAGGCGGGCGAACTCGTCGAAGGGTTTCACGCCATCATCCTTGACCTTCCCGACCATCCCCCCGCCATTGAAGCATCCGCAGCACTGCTGCTTCCTGGCGGCCGCTTGGCCTGCTATTGTCCGGTATCGTCCCAACTCGAGCGGGCGTGGGAAGCCTGTGAAGCAGCCGGTTTGACCGTGGAATGGGCCGGTGAGCTGATGGAACGCGAATGGGGCCGCGCATCAAAAGGCGGTATGCGGCCCGTGAACGGTCCGTTTGGCCACACGGCGTTTCTGCTGGTCGCCCAGCGATTGTGAAGCGGCAAAACCCGAGGTTGAGGAGGCGCTTTTCTACGGAGCAAAACCTCCAGCTGTCTGCTGGTTCGCCGACGATCACTCAACCACACGAATCTTGTTTTCGCACTGGGGACAGGTGAAGCGGAACGGCGGCGTGCTCCCTCGTGGAACACCCAGACGAGCATCACAGGTTGGACAGTTGACCTTGGATTCCCCGTCCAATCGGCATTCGTTGTAGCCGAGTTCAGGCAACTCCTTTTCCTCTTCAACCTCGTCCTCTTCTTCATCGTCAACCTCGCCGCTCGATGCGTCATCTCCACGGGGACGGCGGCGAAGGAGTTGAATCGCAACAATCGCCAACAACCACCCAGCGCCCATGGCGCCGAGGGCCGCCGTTTGACTGACTTCCACGCCAAGCGGCAACGAGAGGCCGTTGGGCGGCAGGGCCGGCCCTTCAATGGTAATTGGAAGGGGAACCGACTCATCGGTGGTCAAGACGCCTCCGCCGGTCGAGGTTGCACTCACCACGATTTCAGATGTAGCACTGCGAGCGGTGTTTGAAGTGATGGTCAGCAAGAAATCAACGCTCGAGCCGGACGTCAACGAGAAATCACTCGTCACAACATCATCGCTCATGCGTTGCCATTCCAGCAGCACGAGGCCGGTGTTCCGTCCGTAGGCGTCCAGCGTGCCTGAAACTTCGGCGTTGCCGAGGTTGCTCACCGTGAGAATGACCGAGGTAGAACTGTCGACACCCAACGACACCTGTCCTTCCGAAACCGAAAGGGCGACAAGCGAATCGCCCGGCCAATCCACCTCAACGGTGTAGAGCGCAACCTGTTGAACAGCAACATTGCTGCGTACAGCACTCACGGCACGGAAGGACACCCCACGCTGGCCTGCTGCGGCATCGTTGGCGACAACACACGACCATCCGAGCGCCTCGGAAGACAGGCCTGCACCAACCGTGACTGAAGCATCAAGACCACAATCTTCCCCGATGGTGGTGATGCTGAACGTGTCCTCAGTGTTGCCCGTGTTGGTCAGCACAACCGAGCCAAACACGGATTCACCGGGCCCTGCAGCGTCTTTGTCGACACGGACATCAAGGGTCGCCCCTGCCAACACCGGCTCAATGGTGATGTTGACGGCATCGCTCACCGCTTCGTTGGAGGTTGAGACGCTGCGCAGGGTGTAGACCACGCCGTTGTCCGGCGCACCGGTGGAAGCTTCACGAACGGTGATGGTGACCTGTTGCGAGGCACCGGGTGCGAGTTGGAACGAGGTGGGTGAGACCGTAAATTCGAACCAGTTCCCCTGACTTTCCGTTGACCATTCCACGAGGAAAAGGTCAGACGCCGTGCCCAGGTTGACCACTTCAACGTTCATCGAGGACGTCGTCAGCGGACTGGCAAACATACGCTGTTGAACGCTGTTCACCACGACTTCCTCCCGATCAATAACCACCACATCAAAGCTGTACGAGATGCTGAACAACCCGTCCTGGTAGGTGAGCACCACCGGGGAGGATGCAGGCGTCGCACCGGTGGTCGCGGAGAAGGTGATGTTGAGTTCCTGTTGTGCACCGGGTGCAAGGGGAATCTCATTCATTTCGTGGGCGACGTCCACGCCGACGGGTAAGCCCGAAAGGGTGGGGAGCAACGTCAGGTTGGAGGTCCCATCGTTCACAAGCGTGAGTCCCATCGTCGAGGATTCGCCGGGTGCTACGAGCACACGGTCCTCGCTGGGTGGGAGCAGTGATGCACCGTCCACCTCCAACAAGTGAACATCCACCTGAAGGGCAGCGGTCTCGCCGTTGTATGAGGTTGAGAAGGCCTGCTGAAGCATGCCGGAGAGGGAAGCATCACCCTTGGTGTTCACCGTCCACGTGCCGACTTCTCCTGCCGCCACGGTGATGCCTGAAGAACTGACGAGCACGGTGGTCAGGCCAGTCGAGCCTTCAACGTCAAGGAAGAACGTGGCCTCATCGCTTCCGTGGTTGGTCAAACGAACCTCGTAGTTGGCTCCTTCCGCTGGAACGATTTCAACCGCAGCGAGGGGACCTGCAAGGGAGAAGTTGACAGCCTCGTCCACTTCAATCGTGAAGTCATACACATCCAGCGATTCGGTTGCGCCATCCACGTTGTGGCTGGCCGTGAGGGTGAACGAACACGAGGCCGTGCTGTCGACGTTTTCGTCGACATCAATGATCATCTCAACTTCCTCGACACCACCCGCCGCCAACCCGGTCGACATGGCTGAAACCAACGATCCCGTGCAAGGATGTGTTCCAGATGAAGCAGAAGCGACCAACGCCCAATCGATGTCAAGCGCTGTGTTGCCTGTGTTCTCCACCTGCACACCGGTGAGCGTGCTTGAGCCTGGCAGGAAGACATCATCCTGCCGTAGGAAGGCGGTGGAGACCGAGGGCTCAGATTCAACTTCCACCACCATGACGGTGGACGAGGTGATGTTTCCGTTGGTGGAACCAATCGTCAGTCGGTAGCCGTAGAAATCAGGGGCTGCGTCCGATGGAACGGTGATGGAGAGGGTCGCCGAAGCAGAGCCACCGGCGGCGATGTTGGAGAGTTCGTCGTCCTGCCATTGAATGTACCAACCTTGCGGAACAGAGGACCCAAGACCGAAGGCTGCAGTGCCCGAGACCTCCCATGGATAGTATGACATTCCTGTGGTTTGGTTGAACACGGTGTCGTCGGCTGCCTGCTGAAGCGCCAATTTGACGTTGGCGTTGAGGTTCACGGCATCGGTGCTTCCCACGCAGGTTTCTCCCGTCATCGTGGCGTGGAACACGCACGCAGCGAGGTAAGAGCCTGAAAGCGATGGGTGGCTGCCGTCGGAGGTGTAGAGGTCGTAGAACAGGTTCCCCGAGGCCGTGGGGTCATCACCTGCAGCGACGACGCCATCGTGAACGGTTTTGAACGCCAGGCCGACCGGTGCGATCCAGACAGCGTGGCCGGCATTGGAAATGTTCTCTGCGTAGCGGGTGTAGCCTTCCGTCAACCGCTCCTGCATCGTTGTGAAGTTGTTGTTGAAACTGTTCAGGGAGTCGCCGTCACGGTAGCCCCATGTCATGAACAGGACCGTTTCACCGCCTGCGTCAGCAATGGCATCACTGAGGGAAACGGACGCATTCTTGCTGTCTTGCCACATGCTGTTGCTCGAGTAGAACGAAGGAACTTGACTCTGGTCTTGCAACACCACGTAATCCCAAGATGACCCTCGTAGCGTGGTGTTCCACTGGTTGCCGGAGGTGTTCACATTGGACCAGTGATCTGGCAGTTTCATCCCACCTCCGTTCAGCGAACCCAAGGTGGCGTTGTAGCCGTCAGCATCCATGATGCCGTCAACGAGCGTGGCCAAGTTGTTGGCGCCCGTGTAACTGTTGCCCATCATGAGGACGGAGAGGGAGGTGGTGCTGGTCCCGTTTGAGCCCGTGCCGTTACCGGTGCTGTTGTCCGAGGGGTCGCCGCCGGATGAATTCCCAGAATTGTTGCTCGTACTGGTGTTGGTGTGGTTGGCCCACCATGATGCGAGGTCGGGTTGAACTTCCACGTCGAGGAGGAACGTATCGGTCACTGTTCCGAGGTTGTGGGCCGTGAACGCGATGTCCGTGCTTTCACCCGCTCCGATCTTCACGAGGGGCGAGCCGTCCACGCTCAGGGATGGATGGTAGGCGGGCGCCACGGACACCAACACGGTAATCATGGAAGTGGAGCCGCTGTCCGGTTCGGTCACGTTGACCGTGAACGAACCGCTGTCCGCCACCGTGGCGCCTTCGGCCAGTCTCACGACCAAGGTGGTGTTCTTGGTCCAGGTCGGGAAGACGTTGTCGACGGTGTCATCCACGGGAAGGACCGTCCACACCGAAGCCAGGTTACCCTCGTCGATGCTGACATTGAACGACTCAATGGCCGTCGCATTGTTCTCGATGGAGAGGGTGATGTTGATGCTTTGACCGGGCTCGAGGACGGCGTGTTGGACATCGACGCTCAACAAGATGGAGGAATGCGCCGACGCTGGCGCCACCATGGGTGAGAGGCTCATCATCAAGAGGACGAGGACACAACACACGGCACGACCAGCGCGGGTGGACATGGCTCAACCAAGGCGACGCTGTTCAAGAGACTTCGGGAGCATCCCACTTCCGACCGTCTGACTTTTGCCCTCTTGAAGCGGCCAACAGCGAGCAGGTTTGGTGTTCATTCCGTGAATGTTCGGCGGTCGCCATAGGGTGCTGGACGGAGCGAATGCTTCATGTTCTTCGCCACTGCCCACCGGGCATGACCACTTGGGTCCCCACCGCATACCGAACCCACACCCTCGGCGAACTCCAAGCCAACGGAGCCGACCTCGTCGACACCGAAGTGACCGTCATCGGCTTCATGGAAGCCAATCGAGGGAAGGGCGCCATCTGCTTCGTTGACCTTCGAGACGGAACGGGAGCGGCTCAAGTGTTCCTCAAGGCGGACAACGTGGGCGAAGAGGCCCTCGACACAGTCCAGCGCATGACCCGAGAATCCACCCTTCAGTTCACCGGCACCGTGGCCCTCAAGCGTCCGCCCAAGGTCAAGGAAGGCGAGCCCACACCGCCGCCAGCGTATGAAGTACTGGCGACCTCGGTTAACGTCATCGCCCGTGCCGAAGCACCGCTGCCGTTGGGTGTCACGGACACCGTGAAGGTGGAGTTGGACACACGACTCGATAACCGATTCCTTGACTTGCGAAGAGCGCACGTGAACGCCATGTTCCGCCTCCGAGGCAAGGTCCTCCAGTTCGGTCGAGAACACCTCATTTCCGAAGGATTCCTCGAAACCCATACGCCAAAGATCGTCGCCACCGCCACCGAGGGCGGCGCTGACCTGTTTCCCATGCAGTACTTTGACCGCCCTGCCTTCCTCAACCAGTCGCCTCAGTTGTTCAAGCAACTCTGCATGAGCGGTGGCCTTGAGCGGGTGTTTGAAATCGGTCCAGCATTCCGTGCAGAAAAGAGCGACACCTACCGCCACCTTGCAGAATTCATCTCGTTTGACATCGAGTGTTCGTGGGCCAACGACGACGACGTGATGGGTGTCCTTGAGCGCATGCTCCACCACATTTGGAAGTCAGTGGCAGAAGAGGAAGAATCCCAAGCCCTCATCGCCACCATCAACGCCTACCGTGCCGAGCAAGGTGAGGAGCCGGTGGAGGTGATCGTCCCAGAACTTCCGTTCCCGCGTGTCGAGTACGACGATGCCATTCGCATCATCAAGGAAAAAGGCGGCACCATTGAGTGGGGCGATGACATTGACGCTGAGAACTCGGACCTGCTGGCCGAAGATTTGCCTCAGTTCTACTTCCTCCCACGATGGCCCATGTCCCTGAAGCCGTTCTACATCCACCAAATCGAAGGTGAGATCGGAAGCACGGGCGAACAACTCTCCCGTGGCTTTGACCTCAACTTTGGCAGGGACGAGATGACCTCTGGCGGTCAGCGGGAACATCGCATTGACGTGCTCGTCGAGAACCTCCGAACGATGGACCTCGACCCAGAAGAATTCGAATTCTACGTCGCTGGATTCCGCCATGGCGTCCCGCCCCATGCGGGCTGGGGACTCGGCGTTGAGCGGATTTTGATGAAGCTGACAGGAGCGAAGAACGTCCGTGAAACGGTCCTCTTTCCACGCGATCTTCGTCGATACTGCCCCTGAAAGCGCCGGAAACATCAACGGCAACTTCAGCCGCTGCCTTCAGCGTGGGACATTCAATTTGAATCAGACCAGCCAGCATCCAACGCATCCCAAGCGTCGGCGAGGCCTGCGTCATCCACCGTCGTGGCGACATCATCGGGCATTTGGGGGATTGTCTGCTCCACCTCGGGCGGTTGTTCTGCCGGGAGAGGAGTGGAATGAGGGGGCACATGGCCGGATGTCGCCGGCTGATGGAATGGTTGGACCTCTGGCGTCTCGGTTGGCCAAGGAGGAACGGATGATGCAAAGGTTGGAGGACTCGTCGGCCGATTGGAGGGCTCAAAGCCCCATTGTTCGGCTTCATGGTCCATCAATGAATCAGGGTGCTGTGCTTGACGCCGCCCGTAGATGACTGCTGCACCGCCGAAGAGAACCAACATGGCACCCAACCAACTCAACATGCCCAACCACGAGGAAAACGTTGCACTCTCAGGGAACGCATCGTAGGCGTCGGCCACGCCATCACCGTCTGAGTCGAAGGCGGCGTTTGGATCGTCCGGGAAGCGGTCGGCAACGTCCCCTATACCGTCGCCATCGGAATCCTGCGACTCTCGGGCATCGTTTGGAAACACGTCCGCCTCATCGCCAACACCGTCAAAATCCGAATCATAACACTCCTCCGGATCAAGGGGGAAGACATCGCTGTTGTCGCCGCACCCGTCATCATCGGTGTCGTTCCATTCCGAAGCATCGGAGGGGAAACGGTCGCTGTTATCACCCACGCCCTCGCCATCAGTATCGTTCCATTCGGTCGGGTCAAACGGGAACGCATCACGGTTGTCGCCGTACGAATCGTTGTCTTGGTCGGCCCAGTCCGAGGAATCTGAAGGGAACAGGTCGGTGTTGTCGCCGTAGCCATCGCCGTCGCTGTCCGACCACTCCGTCGGGTCGTTGGGGAAGGCATCGTTTGTGTTGGCGTAACCGTCACCGTCCCTGTCGGGGCAGCCAGGAGGGGCGACTGACAATCCGTACTCCAACAGGCAAGCATCGGCATTATCACCCACGCCATCGCTGTCCAAGTCGCTCCACTCGGTGTCGTCGGTCGGGAACGCGTCTCCGTTGTCACCGTACCCGTCTTCATCTGCATCATTGCACTCACTCGGATCAAACGGGAAACGGTCCGCGTTGTCACCGCACCCGTCTCGGTCCGTGTCCTTCCATTCCGTGGCGTCGAGGGGGAAGGCATCCTCGCCATCCAGCCATGTATCATCATCCGTATCCTCGTCTCTCGGGTCGGTGTTGGCGTTGGATTCGTCGTTGTTGGAAAGACCGTCACCGTCGACATCATTGTCCTCTGCATCGGCACAACCATCACCGTCCAAGTCTGCTTGGTGAGGATTCAGCAGGCCTTGAGGGCAAGCATCCACCTCGTCGGGAACGCCGTCGTTATCGTCATCGTTGTCCTCAGCATCGGCACAACCGTCGCCGTCATGGTCAAACGCGTTGGGACTGAACGGGCATGGGTCCAACGCATCGTTCAGACCATCCCCATCGGAATCTCGTTGTGAAGTCGAGCAACCGTCCGCATCCACCGATTGACCTTCGATGGTGCCCGGGCAGGTGTCCAGACCGTTCACCACACCGTCTGAGTCGTCGTCTCGTTGACTCCACGCGCAACCGCTTGCATCGGCTTGTTCATCGGTTGGCGTCCAATCGCATCCGTCGCTGGTGTCGACCACGCCGTCACCATCAGTATCTGCTTCTCCCACGGCTTCGATGGCATATCGGGCGATGATGTCGTGCATCACTCGCGTAGGGTGTGCTTTGTCAAAGAACACGTATTCATCCACGTTGGAAGCAATTGAACTTCCACTGTTGCAAATCGGGAGGGGCAGAAGGGTGCTTCCTCCCGAGCACGCTGCATCCTGCACATTGGTGAGCCCGAGGGCTTGTTTGTTGTCAGTGATATCGCCAAAAATGGACCATGCGTCCACTGCGTGAACGGTGATGCCCAACTCGGCTCTCAAGTTGACAATGATGGTGGCCAGTTGGTTGTTGTAGTCGATGACTTCGTTACGAATCGTGGTCTGTTGAGAAGCTGAGCGCCCTTGGATTTCGGGGGTGTCTTCGAGGGGCGGTAAGTTGGGGATGACGAACGTGCGTGCGCCCGCTCCAGCGAGCTGTCGAATGTGAGCCTCCATGTTGGTGGCGATGGTGTCAGCGTTCGCTGAACCGTACAAGAAATCGTTTCCACCTGCCCACAGACTCACGACGGCATTGCTCGGTATCGAAGCCTGAACGTTGGCGAGGTAACTTGTGATTTGCGTCCCGACATTGGGGATGAGCAAGTAGGCGTAGCCTGAGCCTGTTTGTGCACCTCCGAAGGCGCGATTTGACCCAGTCGAGGCCAATCCTGACCCAATGCTGCTGGTCAGACCATAGGCATCGTACAAGCCACCAAGCCACACCTCCCCGTTGGAAAATCGTCCTTGCCAGTACGGAGGTACATCGGGTGTGTTGAGGATGGACGCTTTGGCATTCCCCATATCGGAGAGAGAATCGCCAAACGCAAGCAGTGAACCGGCGTTGACCATTTTCACCTGCTGAAAGACCACAAATTCAACATCAGCAGTACCCAACAGGGCGTCGGATGAGTCGTACACCAGGACCTCAAGCTTGTGAAAGTGCGACCCACGGTAAAACGCTGAAAGGTCAAGATCGATCACCGTGAAGGTCCCGGTGGCGCCAAACCGCAATGTTCCATTCAAGAGGTCCCCTTGTTGGTCACTCAACAGCCATTCGGCCCGAAGTTGTTCGTTGAACGGTGCGTTGCGCAGTCGGAGGTCAAGTTCGACAACCTCATCGGAAGTCCAGTCATGCCGTTGGAGCTCAAGGGTGATCACCGTGGAACGGCCTTCGGTCGCTTCCACCATCACTGAAAACGGTGCGAGCACCAGCAGAAGCAGTACCACGAACCACCGATGCACGGTTTGTGTATGGTTGGGCGTATGAAAGCCCTTTCCCCTCAAGGAGGGACACAAGCATGATAGCCCAACGACTTGAGACGATGACATGGCGGTTGACCGAGTCCAATGGGGCGCAGAGGCGTGGCAAATCGCCGACCTCTACATGCCCGATGACCCCTCACCGTTTCAGAAGGACGAAGGCATCCCGTGCGTCATGCTCATCCATGGTGGCTTCTGGAAAGAGCAGTACACCCTCGACTTGATGCAACCCATCGCCGAGGACCTTGCAGAAGCCGGTGTTGCCGCATGGAACGTCGAATACAAGCGGTGGTCTCCCGAGGAAGATGGCGTGTGGATGGACACCCTCTCCGATGTGTTGAGGGCGTGGGGGCACCTTTCGCTGATTGCAGGCATCGACATCACGCGCTCCATGGTCATGGGTCACTCTGCCGGTGGTCAATTGGCCTTGTTGATGGGCGCCAAAGCTGAGCGACGTCCATGGCTCGCCATTGCCCAAGCCCCCATCACCGACCTCATCGGCGCCGATCACGCCAAACTTTCAGACGAGGGCGACGCCGTGCGTCGATGGATTGGTTCATCACCCGAAGAAAACGAAGCGGTATGGCGGCAACTCAACCCCGTCGACCACCCTCCCACTACGAGCGTCTTGCTCTTCCACGGTGAGCATGACGTGGACGTGCCGCTCGGACAATCGGAAACCTACGCCCGAGTCATGAAGGCCAAGGGGGCCGACGTGCAGAAAGTGTGGCTGCCCGGCGACCACTACGACATCATCGACGTGGCCTCCGATGACTGGTTGGTCCAACTCAACACCGTCCTCGACTGGCTGTGAGCGGAAGCCCGCCCATGGCACCTGAAGCGCCAACACCGTAGCCCCCTCATACGGCTGGGTTCAACCCAAGGGCTATGACCTGTGGCGATTTCGCCGATGCATGGACCTCCTCGGAGACGACTACCCGTTCTCATCAACCGCCCTCAAGGGGAAGCACGCCTTTGTTTGTGGTGCCAGCAAAGGCATCGGTGAAGCAACGGCCAAAATGATGGCGAAGGCTGGAGCAGACATCACCGTTTGCGCCCGAAACGGCGCAGCGCTGACCGCGCTGTGCGAAGAACTCGCCGGCCTTGGTGATGGACGGCACCAAGCCCTCATGTTGGACCTCGAAGAAACCGATGGGTTGGCCGGAGCCTTCGCATCGGCTGCCGAAACTTTGGGCCCCGTTCACATCCTCATCAACAATGCAGGCGGCCCACCCGGCGGTCCACTCTTGAACAACGTCGTCGAGGACTTTGACGCCCCGTTTAGGCGCCATCTTCACGCCGCACATACCCTCGTCAAGGCAGCTGTCCCGGGCATGGAGACCGCAGGCTACGGAAGAATCGTCCAGATCATCTCCACCTCGGTCAAGGAGCCCATTCCTAACATCGGCCTTTCGAACACCCTTCGCGGAGCCATGGCCTCGTGGGCCAAATCCATGTCCAACGAGTTGGCCCCGTGCATCACCATCAACAACGTTCTGCCGGGATTCACCGATACTGAACGGCTCGGCAACCTCTCGGCGTCCATCCAGGAGCGGACGGGCAAATCCGCCGAGGCTGTTCGAGAGGGTTGGTTGGGGCAGGTCCCCATCGGCCGGCTCATCGACCCCCTCGAGACCGCCAGCGCCATCACGTACCTTTGCCTCCCTGCATCAGGTGGCATCCGTGGCGTGAGTTTGGCCGTGGACGGTGGCCGCTTGCGCTCCATTTGAGGTGAAACCATGGAAACCGACATGTCGCCGGAAATGGCTTCTCAGGTTCTCGGCATGCTCACCGGCGGTGGGTCAATGGACCACATCAACACCTCGCTCGCCCTCCGCCTCATCCCTCTGGCCCAAGAATTGGAAGATTCGGACCTCGTGGAAAAGTTGCTCGAGCACGCCAGCACCGTGGCCAAGACGGATGAGGAGCAAGGTTGGGCCCGTTTTGAAGCCCTGAAAGTGGTTGAAGCCAGCCTTGAGAGCTACCTCCGCCTCGCGGAGGATGCCGAACGCATGGAAGGAGCATCGTCCCTCACCGCTGCAGTCAACCACTACGTAGCCTTGCTCTACCTTGCGGATGGACAACTCGACGAGGCACGGGCCACCGCTCAGCACGCCCTCCGGATTCGACAAACCATCGAGGACAAGGAGGGGATGGCCTACGGCATGGCCTTGCTGATGACCGTTGCCAAGCGTCAGCATGACGAGGACACGGCCATCGCCGTTGGCACCGAACGACTGGAACTCCTCATCTCGATGAAGGACGATGTGGGGCAGATGGAAGCCTTGGCTGACCTCGCCCACTGCCAGGCGACCATCGGTGAATTCGGTGCAGCGCGAGACTTGTTCGAACGGTCCCTTGACTTGGCCAAGTCCATGGAGATCCTCTCGGGTCAACTTGTGGCCCGATGGGGCCTCGCCGATTTGGCTGAAATTGAGCAGGACTACGAGACGGCCATGCTCGTGCTGTCCGACGCCCTCCACGAGTTCATTGCTGCGAACAGCCCGGCACCTGCTCCCTTGCGTCAGCGAATCCATGACCTAACCGAACTCAGAAACCAACCGGCTGAGGATTCATCCGAATCTTGAGGCTCACCATCATTATGAGCCATGGCCCCGTGGACAGACCGGTGCGTGGCCATGGAGCATGACATCTTCTTCTCCATCTCGCAGACGCCCGACGAACACGGGCACATTCCCAACGAAGCCACCATGCTACGGAACTACTTCCAGCAGTTGGCTTGCGCCGATGAACTCGGCTTTGGCGTGGGTTGGATTGCTCAGGCACACTTGTCGACGGAGACGCAGAAATCCAACACCAAGCCGGTGGTCCCCCACTGGAAAGGGGAAGTTGGCCTGTGCACGGATTTTCCACAGCTTGCGCTTGAGTCGTTCCGGCGAACCAACAACATCGAAATTGGGAGCGCTGTGGTCTCCATCCTCGCCTCGGGCGGCCCCATCGCTCAGGCCGAACGCATGGCCAACCTGCTGAGCCTGCACGGCCTTGATGAGAACGAGCACCGATGCCTGCACGTTGGATTTTCAGCCGGCCGATTCGAATTCATGGCGCGTCCGTACGGTGTTGTGCCACGCAACGCCATCGAAGAAGCGGCGTGGCCAGCCCTTCGCGGACAAATCTTCATGGAAGCCGCAGAGATTTTCCTTCGCTTGCTCCGTGGCGATGTCATCAATTCCGAGATGATCCGCTCCACCGTCCTGACACGCGACAATTTCCGTAGCGACGAGGACTGGGTGGCGGTGCAAAACGCCGCAGTAGAATTTGAAGCGCTTGACCATCGGCCTGAAACCATTGAAATCCCACCTCGCTACGTCTTTGAGGACCTCAAGATCGTTCCGACCGAGTTCAGAAAAGACTTGCTTCGGCTGGTGGCAGGCACCCACGACCCACGCGCCCAGACCTTCGTGAACACGATCCTGCCCGTTAAAGTGTTCAACCTCTCCATCACTTCACCAGAGGTCATTGATGCAACGCACGAGCGCATGCGAGAAGTGTACCACGCCGATGGTGGTGCGTGGAACCGGGGCGACATGCCGCGAACCAGTTTTGTGTTCTTGAACGCAGAAGAAGGACTCACCCCGGAAGAACAATCCAAAGCCGCCCAAGCTGAAGCCGACCAGGCATTGAGCGCCTACTGGAATGCCCTCGAAGGCACCATCGACCCCAACAAGGTCAGCCGGGCAGCCAACAACGCTCTTATCGGGAACGTGGAGGAAGTGGCGCAGCAAATGGTTGAGCGTTTCCACCCAGAGGATCGCATCATGGCTTGGTTTGACTTCTTCAATCACGACTCGGACAGGGTTTGTCGGAACATGACTGCCTACATGCAACAGGTCGTCCCCTTGGTCGAATCCATGCTGGAGGATGATTGAATGAGCATCCATCACGACACGTATTCGGCGGTTCAGCCCGGCAAACCGGGTTCGGCGATGTACCCAGACTCCCCCTTGGGCGAGCAAGTCGAAGGGATTCCCACCGGGCGTGAAGTGGCGTGGGAACCGCTGGTGGACTACCGAAGAAACGGCGTCTCAGAGACCACCATTCATGGTGCAGTGGCATGGGCTCACGGCGACGAAGTCATCCATTCCTTTGGCGGTAACGTGTTGTGTTATGGCCGCTCGATGATGAAACCCTTCATGCTCAAAGCTTTCACCGAGGAACTCGAGGATTGTTCTTGGGAACAGAAAGCGATTGCCGTGGCCTCCCACAACGGTGACACCGAGCACGTCGCTGCGGCGCAATCCCTTCTCTCCGAACCCGAGTGGCCGCTCATGCTCACGCCGCTGGATGTTCCGCTGATTCAGTTTGGTCGTCAAGTTCGCCGCCCTCGCCGTTGGTTCCACACGTGTTCTGGGGAACACGCCGCCATTCTCCGTGGATGCCGGAAGAAGGGGTGGAATCGTGCTGGCTACACCCTCCCCAACCACGAAGTGTTCCACGCCTACATGGAGCAGTTGCGCACCTACCTCGGTGAGGATTGGTCGCCGCTCCGCATCGCTAAGGACGGGTGCGGCCTGCCCACCGTGTCCAACACCGTGGCTGAACTGGCACAGATTTACGCCGGACTTGTGCGGGACAAAGACGAAGACTGGATTTGGGAAGCGATGGTCCGGCACCCTGACCTGGTGGGCGGCTTCAACCGGCTGGATTCCACAATTTTGAAGGCCGGCGAAGGAACGGTGATTGCCAAGGAAGGCGCAGACGGCCTACTCGGCATGGCCATCGAACATCCCGACTTCCCCAAAGGACTCGGCATTGTGGTGAAAATCGCCCACGGTTGGAACTCCCAAGCCACGTGGTACGTCGCCCGCGCCCTGCTGGGGGTACTGGGCATCAACCTTCGAAACCCCTACCCGTTGCATCGGCAGAAAGCCTTCATCGTGCCGGGCATTGTGCCCGAACACTACGTTGACGTCCTCGAAACCGTGCCGACATGGGACGAGTGGGACCCCGACCAAGACCGCTGGAATTACGAGCCGGACGTGATATGATGGACCCGGTGCTCAATTTCATTGACGGCGCCTTCGTTCCCGCCCAGAACGGAACCACCCTCAACACGGTGAATCCAGCCACGGGCGAGGTCATCACCACCCTGCCCAAATCATCCTCAGACGACGTCGAGGCAGCGACGGCGGCCGCCCTCCGAGCAGCCCCTGCTTGGGCCGCCACCACCATGGATGAGCGCATCGCATGGTTGCACCGAATCGCCGATGCACTGGAAGATGACCGTGAAACCGTCGCTCAACTTGAGAGCAAGGACACGGGCAAACCCATCGCCCTCGCACGGCGAGTTGATGCGGCTCGGTCGGTGTCCAATTTTCGCTTCTTTGCTGAATTCGGGGCACAGCACAGTGACCCGACCTTCACCGACCACGGCGCCATCAATCACCTTCATCGCTCACCCATCGGCTGCGTCGGTCTCATCACGCCATGGAACCTTCCGCTCTACCTGCTCTCGTGGAAAGTGGCCCCGGCCTTGCTGATGGGCAACACCATCGTGGCGAAACCCTCGGAACTCACCCCCCTGACGGCCAACCACCTTGCCGTGGTGATGGAGCGCATTGGTTTCCCCAGCGGGGTGTTCAACCTCGTCCACGGCCTTGGGCCAGACGTCGGCCAGGCCATCGTCGAACATCCCGACATTCGCGGTGTTTCGTTCACCGGTGGCACGGCCACAGGGAAAATCGTCGCCGCCACCGCCGCCCCCATGTTCAAGAAGCTCTCCCTTGAATTGGGAGGCAAGAATGCGACCGTCGTGTTGGACGATGCGCCGCTTGACGAGATCATGGCCGGTCTGGTGCGTGCATCGTTCACCAATTCGGGCCAAGTGTGTCTTTGTGGTTCACGAATTTTAGTGGACGCCTCCATCTACGAATTGTTCAAATCGAAATTTACCGAAGCCGTCGAAAGCATCACGGTGGGCGACCCGAGCGAAGAACAGACCAGCATGGGCTCGGTGATTTCTCACGACCATCGAGGCAAGGTGGAGTCGTACATCCGACTGGCTGTTGAGGAGGGCGGGCGAGTCCTCACCGGTGGGACCTCGGGCGATGCCCCCGTTGAGGGCGTTTCTCAGCAAGGCGCTTTTTTGCGACCAACCGTGATCGAAGGCTTGAGCCACACCTCTCGCACGGCCACCGAGGAAATTTTCGGGCCGGTGGTCACGCTTCATGCCTTTCACACCGAGGACGAAGCCGTTGAGATGGCCAACGCTACAGAATACGGGCTGGCAGGTTCAGTCTGGACGGCGGACACCGAGCGGGGTCATCGCTTCGCTCAGCGACTTGACACCGGCATTGTTTGGGTGAACACCTGGCTCAACCGAGACCTGCGAACGCCCTTCGGCGGTGTCAAGCAATCCGGTGTTGGCCGAGAAGGTGGCGCATGGTCGGTGAATTTCTTTTCGGAATTGACCAACATTTGTGTTCAGCAACCCTGAGAACACATGTTCAAATGCTTCCCTGAAGACATGAAGGCATGGACGAAGAACCGCTGCCGCTCTTCGTCCTGCCCATGGTGCTGTTTCCTGGCGAACACCAAGAGTTGCGTGTGTTTGAGCCACGCTACCGCCAAATGCTCGACAGCTGCATCCTCGACGAGCGCCCCTTCGGCCTGGTGATGAACGACCCGTTCGAGCCGACCAACGGTTGGGACGGTCCACGTCGACACGGATGTGAAGCGATTATACAGACGCACGAAACACGAGGCGTCAACCATTTCATCACCATCACCGGCGGCCGCCGTTTTTTTGTTGAGGAGATCATTGAACCAGCATTGCCGCCGTTTTCCGACCCCTCCATGGCGAGCCTCATCGAGGACGGAGTGGCGCCCGACATTGAAACGCTCCTCGAACACCTTCCCGACGACGCAGAACACAGCCGACTCTACATCTCGGCCAAAGTGCGCTACCTCGACGAAACAGGAGAACTTGACGAGGGGGACCAAGCCTTCCTCCGTACATTGACCCGCAATGTGGTTGTGCGAGCAGGTCGTGGCTTGAACGTGGATGCCGCCATCTTGAATCAGTGGGTGACCTCCATCTGTGAGGAGCAAATCAACGCTGAGAAGGGCTCCATTTACAACATCGCAGCCCTGTGCCTCAACGATTTGGAAGCGCGGCAGCAACTGCTCGCTTGTTCCACGGCAGGTGAAGCCATCCATGAACTGAGAAACCACGTTCACGGGTTCGCCAATGAAGAAGAATGACCGCAGGCGACGCGTTCAAAACACCGAGGGCGGTGGAAGATGCATGTCCGTCTACAGTGAAGCACGGAAAGTCACCACTCACACGCTTCAGGAAATGAAGCGAGCAGGTGAAAAAATCACCATGCTCACCGCTTACGACTACTCCCTTGCCCGCCTGGTCGATCAAGCCGGTGTCGATGTCATCCTCGTGGGCGATTCCGCCTCCAACGTGATGGCCGGTCAGGTCACCACCGTCCCGATGACCTTGGACCACATGATTTACCACGCTCAGTGCGTTGAGCGAGCTGTTGACCGCGCCCTTCTCGTGGTTGACATGCCGTTTGGAACCTACCAGGGGAACTCACGCCAAGCGCTTGAGTCGGCCATTCGAATCATGAAGGAATCCAGCGGCCACGCCGTCAAACTGGAAGGCGGCGCCGAAATCGTTGAGTCGATTCAGCGCATTTTGACCGCAGGCATCCCTGTCATGGGGCACTTGGGTCTGACGCCACAATCCATCTACAAATTCGGCACCTACTCTGTTCGGGCCAAGGAGGACGAGGAGGCTGAGAAGCTCATCGCCGATGCGAAAGTTCTCGAGGAAGCGGGCTGCTTCGCCATCGTGCTTGAAAAAATTCCACGGGAACTCGCCAAGCGAGTATCCGAGGCTCTCAGTATTCCCACCATCGGCATCGGAGCGGGACCGGATGTTGACGGTCAGGTGCTCGTCCTTCACGACCTCTTGGGCATCACCATGGACTTCTCGCCCCGTTTCCTGCGCCGCTACCTCAACCTCGCCGAAGAGATCGATGGTGCCATCAAGTCCTACTGCAGCGACGTGCGCTCGGGTGACTTCCCCAACGACGAGGAATCGTACACGTCGTGATCAAGCCATCATGCTGAAGTAGAGCAGCGACCCACCGAGAGCGCCGATGTTGACGCCCATGGTGTGCCAGATGGCCAACCGAAACGGCGGGAGATGGAAACGCCACCACGACGTGCTGACCCAAATCCACACCACCACGGTGACATAGCCACCGCACACAAAGCCACCAAATCCGGTCGACCAAATCAGCAGCAACGGGAAGGCGAGCGCCGCAGCACCAGCGAGATACTCTTTCCAGCGGCTCTGCGGGTGATTGGTTAGCAGACGATGAAGCAGTGGAGCGAACAACAGCATGAGGAGCAATCCGCCTTGCGGTGGGTTCGGCAAGCCGTAGGAAAGGTGGGGCATGGCGAGGGCTTCCCACAACGCACCTGCGCCCATGCCAAAAGCAGTGGGCGCCATCACGTTGTCAAAGGTCTCCCGCCAGGTCGCCGAACGGGGAGGCAGGGCCTCCACCTGAAGGGACGTTGTTTCCTCGGCGGACGCCTCCATGGGTCTACCTCACCGCAGGTCGTTTATGACCCCTCGTCCCCCGAAACGGACGAAAGGTGCCGATGATGAATTAAACCTCGCCGCCCTGCATTGGGCCATGGGCAAAGGTCGCATCGTGGCTGGTTGCATCGCTCCCCACCCACCCCACTTGGTGTACGCAGAAAACCCGCCCCAAAACGAACCGGTGGCCGAAGGCGGTTGGGAGCAACTCCGCTGGGGCTACGAACGGCTTCGAGCCTCGCTGGCCGACAAGGACTACGATGCCATCGTGTTGCTCTCACCCCACTGGCAAACCTATGTCGGAACCCACTTCCTTGGCTTGCCTCATTTTGAGGGCCTTTCCGTCGACCCCATCTTCCCGAACCTCTTCCGCTACCATTACGACATGAACGTGGATGTTGACCTCGCCAAAGCCATCCATGACGAAGCCGAAGCCGCCGGCCTTCCCGTGAAGATGATGGAAAACCCGGATTTTCGTGTTGATTACGGCACGATCACGACCGGCCACTTGTTCAACCCTGATTGGGACAAACCGCTGGTGGTCATTTCCAGCAATCGCTCCACGGCCTACTACTCCGTGGAAGTCATGCAAGAAATCATGATGGAACTTGGAAAAGTGACCCGACGGGCTATCGAAGCCTCGGGGAAAAAGGTGGTCGTTTTGGCCAGCAATTCGCTTTCGCACCGACACTTCACGACCGAATCCGAAATGCCTGAAGACATGAGCAAAGAGCACATTACGAGCCATGCCATGCATTTGTGGGACATGCGGATGATCGACTACATGCGGAGCGGACAGGCGCAACGCATTCTCGATGAAATGCCCGAGTTCACCGAACAAGCCATCGCAGAAAGTGATGGAGGCGGACTTTCTTGGTTGCTGTCCACCCTTGACGTGCCCGACTACCCTGCTATTCTGCACGGCTACGGCACCATCATCGGGACTGGAAATGCGGTGGTTGAATGGCCCTGCTATGCACATGAGGAGGAACAGGCATGAGCGAAGGTGGCGTGGTAGCCTCGTTCGTGGTCCCTGTTCATCCGCACACGGTGCTTGCCCCGGACATGAACCCCGGTTGGCGAGCGCTGCGCAATGCCTACGACGAGGCTGCACAAACCATTCGCGACCTTGAAGCGGATTTGCTCATCATCTACTCTACAACGTGGCCCTCCATCATCGGCCATCAAATCCAAGCCGACCCCAACCCCGAGTGGGTGATGGTCGACCACGACTTCCACGATTTGGGCTCCATTCCCTATTCCTTCAACATCGACGCTGAATTTGCCCATGCGTGGGACGACGCCAACCGAAACCGAGGACTTCAAAGCCGGTGTGTCAACTACAAGGGCTTCCCCATCGATGTCGGCTCCGTCGTCGCATTGACGCTGCTCAACCCGGACAATTCCATCCCTGCCGTCATCGTGTCCTCCAACATGTACGCCAACCGAAGTGAAACCACCGTCCTGGCGAAATCATGCTTGGATGTGATCAAATCCCAAGGTCGGCGAGCCGTCGCCATCACGGCCATGTCGCTCTCCAACCGCATGTTCACGGATTTCATCGAACCCGCCGATGACAAAATCCACTCGCTCAAGGACGACGAATGGAACCGCAAGATTCTGGAATTCCTCGAAGAAGGCCGCCTCGAAGACGTTGGGCAGTTGTCTCGAACGATTCACCAGCAAATTCGCGTCCAAAAAGTCGTGGCTTTCAAGCCCATGTGGTGGCTCTCAGCGATGAACGGAAACCGCAACGACCTGACCGGCAAGATCCTGGCCTACGAGGCCATTCACGGAGCAGGCGGTGCTGTGGTCCACGTCGACCCCACATCCACGGGTGTTGGCGACAAAGAATACGACGAAGACGATGTCGAATACTTCCACGGTGAGCGTGGGGTCTTGGACACCGGCACGGAAACCGATGAGAACATCGAACAGGCGGCCTCTGAAATCGCCGACGGCGGAGCTGGAACCTCGGAACGCTCCACCCCCGAGGCCAACGGACCGGCTCTTTGGGACCCCACTGAAGCCGAGGGTTCGGTCAACACAACGGCGGCTCCCAAGCCGGTGGGCGCCTACCCTCACGCTCGGCGAGTCGGCGACATGCTCTACCTCTCAGGCGTTGGGCCTCGTCAACCCGGCACCAACTCGATTCCAGGGGGACCGATTCATGATGAGAACGGGGAGCCGCTCGACTACGACATCAGAGCACAGACCCACGCCGTGGTCGAAAACGTTCGACGAATCGTTGAGGAGGCCGGTGCCCGGTTTGACCAGGTCGTTGATGTAACGACCTTCCTCGTGGATATGAAGCGCGACTTCGCCGGTTACAACGAGGTGTGGGCCGAGACGTTGGGGCTGGTGGGTCCCACGCGAACCACCCTGGCCATCGATGCCCTTCCGACGCCCATTGCCGTCGAGATGAAGGTCATCGTGCATTTGGGAGAATAGTTCCGGAATCCGGCGAACCTCGGCCGTAATCGGACAAGAGTTCAAGGACAGGCTTCCCATACGAGGTGATACAAGCCCAAGGCTTACCAGAATTCGGGGAATTTGTATGGGCGCTGAGAAAGCAGTTGAGATGGCCCGCACCATCGGTCTGAAAACACTCGTGATTCTTTCACTGTCGTCGATGTTGGGATCGGGCATTTTCCTCCTCCCTGCTTTCGCCCACGAAGTGGTGGGGCCCGGGATGTGGTTCGCCTTCATCTTGGCCGGCAGCGTGGTGATCGCCAGCGCCTACTCGAAGGCTGAATTGGCCAGTGCCATGCCGCAATCCGGAGGATTCTATGTCTACGCAGAACGCACCTATGGCTACCTCGTTGGCACCATCAGCGGCTTGGGTTTGTTTGCCTCGTTTATGTTGAAGTCTGCCTTCGCCCTCGTCGGATTCGCAGCCTACATGAAAGTGGTCACCGACCATTACGGCATTGATAACGTCAACGCGAATGCCATTGCAATGGTGCTTCTTGCGTTCATTCTTCTCGTGAACCTGACCGGTGTAAAGGCCATCAAAAAAGTGCAAATCCCCATCGTAACGGGTGCCATGGCCATGGTCGTCGTGTTGTGCATCATGGCCTTGTTCTCCTCTGACCTGGACCTTGGCCGACCCGTCGAAAATTTCCAACCCGTCACTTTGAGCATGGGGACGGCAGCCGCCCTCGTGTTCGTCGCCTTTTCCGGAGCCATCAAAGTCGGCGCCATCGGTGGCGAAGTCCTGGACCCAGAAACGAACCTCCCGAGAGGGATGATCCAGTCCCTTGTGATCGCCACCCTTCTCTACGCCATCGTGGCCTACATCATGGCCGCTGTGATGGACCCCGGTGCTTTCATGACCGGAACCCCGCCGCATGCCGTCGAAAACCCCATCTCGGTCTTTGCCGACTCGGTTGCAGGCACCACCGTGGTGCTGATCGCCTCGTTGGTTGCCATCATCGCCATGGCCTCCATGGCCCTTGCCGGTGTCCTGTCATCGTCGCGCTTCCTCTACGCCATGGCCAAGGACGGCGTGCTCCCAGCCCCTCTCGGTGAACTCAACGAGCGATACAAGACACCGCACTGGCCCATTTTGCTCACCGGTCTGCTGATGGCCATCTCCATCTATTCATTCGACGTTCACGTCATCGCAGAATTGGCTTCTGGGTTCATTCTCATGGTGTTCATCGTCCTGAATCTGACGGTCGTCGTGCTCCGTGGTGCGGCTCCAAAGCACGAATGGAATCCTCCCTACCGGTCTCCTTTGTACCCGCTGCCTCAAATCTACGGCACCGTAGCGGGCATCTTCATGCTGGTGTTGATGGGGAAGAAAGCCCTGTTTGGCGGGGGCGGAGCCATCCTCCTTGGCCTCATCGCATGGTATGCCTACGGGCAACGAAATGTCAAGCCCCGAGAAGGCACCACACCCCTGAATGCCTTCCTTAGCCGAGACGGAAGTGAAGTCAACGACGACAACTGATGCTGTTCTCCATGTGGAGAGAGAACGCCGAACACTCAGGCGAGGATCAACCGAAGGTTCTCCAAACTTCGTAATTCTGCGAAGTAAATTTGCTCGATGGCGTCGTACATCTCTTGGTCGCCGACCTCCTCAAGCAACGTAATGATGCCAGCATACACCTCGGCAGCCTTGGTCTCGGTCTCAAGGGAGCGTTCCAGCATGGCCTTGTAGTCGGTGGTGTGCATGATAGGGTGTGCATTGCGTTCCGTCACCGGCACGCCACCGAGTTTCACAACGGCCCGGCGAACAACGTCAGCGTGGGCCAATGATTCTGTGGCTTCTTCGTTGAACATCGGGTCGAGTTGGAGGCGATGAATGCCCTGAACGTTGGCGGCGTAGTGTGCATACATGGTCATGGCGCGCAGTTCCCAACCCAAAGCTTCGTTGAGACGGTCGACGAGGTCAGCGGTGCTCATGGGTGGTGAGAGGGGTCTCCCCGTTTTGAATCCCCGCATTGGTTGTTCAGGGTTCATTCATGCCGTATCCACTCGCCGTCAGGCGTGACTTCCCAGTATTGCAATTCCTCGGAGACATCAACATACCAGCCGGTTTGTCCTTGCGTGGTGGACGGTGTGGCCTGCATGACCCCCACCTTACCGGCCTCTTCCGCCAGAGCTTTCATGGATTCCAGTGTCAGCCCATGCCGCTCGTGGAGCGGCGTGTCGTCTTGAACGGCACTACCAAGCATCTCATCCTCCTCATCGTCGTCGTCCTCATCATCAAAGGCGTCTTCCACCCAGCCTTCTTTCGAAACCTCTGCAGCCTTTCGGGTCAGGGTGACCAGGACGGCAAGCAACAGGAAGAGAAGCACCGCTGCCATGGTCATGGCCGTATTCGTTGACCCAACAGCGCCCCCCAACAACACTTCATCGACATCGTAGAACGTTTGAGCAAGCAAACCGCTCCAACGCACCGTGCACGAGCGGTCAGTACCGCCGTTTTCCACGTCGACTTCCCATGTTCCGTTGGTGACAAACGAGGCCGGGCCTGCAGTACAGGAAACGCTGGTGTTCGCCTTTGGAATGCTCAGCGTGTTGCCGTAGACGTCGGTGGCAAACGCATTGAGCAACACCACGTCGCCTTCAGCAATGCCATCTCGACTCATGGTCGCCTGAATCCGAACGGGCGAGCCGGCTTCGATGGTCAACGGGATGGTGTGGACTGCTCCCTCGTCCTCCAGCACGAGTTCGTAGGTGCCGACCTGCTTTCCAGTGAACTGCCAGTAGCCAAGACCGGTTGGTGAGGCCTCAAGCTCACCCAGCGATGTGTTGAGTGAGGACGTGACTGAGGTCGATTCCGCAATGTTGCCGTGGACATCAACCACCTGAATGAACAGGTCGTGGGGTAGTCCAGCATTCACCACAAGGCCTTCATCGGCATCGGTGATGAGGCCGTGGGCGTTGCCGGCCACAACGGTCAGCCTTACGGTAGCGAAGACACCATCAGCGTTGACACGGAGTTCATGCCCGCCAACGCTGGTTGCGGTCCATCGGCCGTCGTTCAGCAGCATCTCGAGCGTGATATCGTTGCCGTTCAAACTCCAATTCAGGGCAATGGGTTCGAGTTCGTTGCCGTATGCATCGAAGAACATCGGGTTAAGGTCCAGCGAACCGTCTGCAGGCACGCGGCTTCCTTCCCCCTCGAGTTCGATAAAGGCCAATCGACCGGGTTGAACATCAAACGACACGTCGGCCGTGAACATGGCGCCCGTGGTGTTGTCAAACCAGCTCCCGTCAAACTTCCACGAGCGGGCGGACTGAGCCTGAATAAGCGAATATGTCAGATCGTCCGTGAGTTCCTCGGCGGCACCCGTGCCCATGGTGATGTTCCCGTCCACCACCCATCGGTTGCCCTTGACATCCTCAGCGACCAGCTGCAAAACAACCTGCTCTCCGGCAGAGGGTTGCCGTGGTTCAAGCTGGAAGGCAAGGTCGATCGCCCGACCATGCATGACATCAAGCTCGAGCATGGCTAAAACCGTCCCGTCCATACCCGTGATGGTGGCTTGACCAATGCCGGATGGGTTCCAAAACACCCGTCCTTCGTCATCAACGGAAAGCCCGCCCGATGAAGCCGAAAGCGCGTGAATGGAAGGGGAAACAAATCCGATGTAGCCGTTCACATCTCGGCGTTCAAAGACCAATTCATACGACTCGCCCGCCATGTAGGTCTCGGGTTCATTCGCCACCTTGAGCGTGGACGCTACGGCATCACCGGGAATCACCTGCAGCGTACCGCTGCCCGTGATGTTGCCTGAGGAAACGGTGATCAGCCATTTCCCAGTGTTGGTTGCCAGGTATTCTCCCTGGGCGTTGAACGAACCGTTCTCGGCAAACCACGCCAAAGGCCCAACCGCCGAAAGGGGCATTTCATAGCCGTTGATGTCAACCAAACTGGGCGTGATGCTCTGAAGAGTGCCAGCACGAACCATCAGCGGTTGTTCGAACACAAAGGCGTACGGCGCACCTGCCGTTACGGTGATGGTGGCTCGTGCCTCCAGTTGATTGAATCGTACGCGTGCAGAGACATCGCCGAGTTCTTCTGCCGTCCACGTGGGCTCGCCGAGCCCTGCATAGACACCATCAATGTCCCAAACCATGGTGGCTGGACCGGGCATCCGATTGCCACGACCGTCCAGTACATCCGCTGTGAGGGTCGTGGGCTCGAGCACCCCCAGGCTCAACCGAGTAATTTCAATGGAGGTGGGAACACCGGCTTCGACACTGATGTTGTGGCGGGCTACGAGCCCGTTGTGTTCGGCGGTGATTTCCACCAAACCGGCCGACCACGGGTAAAACAACCCGTCATCGGAAATGCTGCCGTTGCTCGCTGACCAGTGAATGTCGCCCGCCAAGACATTGTTGACAGGGTCGTAGATGATGGCTTCAAACACGACCACCTCGTCGGCTGAAACCGAAGTCGGTGGTGAATCGATGATCACACGGTCGGGCGTTCCCGAGCGCATCGCAGGCGGGGCTTCTTCGAGCATCTCCGGTGCATGAACTGACAGGGTTCCCAACAGGACCAGCGCAACCAACGCAACGCAAGCCCTTGGAAAGGTCACCTCAAAGCCTCCTCATTCGTTGTACTCTTGCCACTCTTCCTCGCCGGCTAGGCGGTACCACCAGGTACCGTCTTCGTCTTCCCACCATTCTGTGCCGTCTTCGTCAACACTCGTCTCGATCTCAGCTTCTTCTTCGGCCTCCTCAACGGGGGCTTCTTCAGCAGGTGGACCGGTGGGGCCGGGCGCAGGACCGCTTGGACCAGGCGCAGGACCGCTTGGACCAGGCGCAGGACCACTCGGACCGGGAGCACGACCCGTCGGGCCGGAGGGAGCGTCGTCATCATCATCGTCGTCTTCATCCTCGTCATCCCAATCATCGGTGCTTCCACCACGCATGAACATCACGAGAAGGCCGAGGAGAACCACGGCAACAATGGCAAGCAGACCTGCACCAACGTAGTAGAGGGTTCCGCCAGCCTCAAAGAAGCCGGCAAGGTTGCCTTCGACGTTGATTTCCGCGTTGACACGAACCGCACCAACGCTCACCGTGATGGTTTGTGGGCCATCATCGAGGGTCGTGATGGTCCAGAAGTCGGAGGAGGTCATCATGGCGGTTCCCCGGCCCGTGGATTCAACCTGAATACTACCGGGCACATCGATTTCGTTGTCAAAGGCATCGAAGGCTCGGATGCTAACGTCCAAACTCTCCAGCTGCTCGACGGTATCGGCAGAGAGGTTCACCTCAAGTCGTGCAACGATGCTTTGAGCTGAGACCGTGATTTCGGTCGTGGAGACCGCTCCACCGACAGCGTACTGCAGGGTGTGAACGCCGGCGACTTCCGCATCGTAGGTGTAGGTGCCCTCGGAGGTCGTGATGACGCTCAGGGTCGGGACGGATTCACCGTTCTCGGTCCACTCAACGTTCTGTGGGAACTGATTGCCATCCGCGTCGGTTCCGGTCACTTGTATGTCGACACGATCACCGGCCGTCGGCGTGCTCAAAGACACGTCGGCGCTAACGGTGACGGCTTCGCCATGAACCACCGTGATGGTGATGCTGTCGCTAACGTTGAAGCCAGTACCGCTGACCTGGTAGGCCTCAATACGCCATTCGCCGACCATGGTGGCTTCCCATCGCATGCCGTCCAGCAACAGTTGGGTCGTGATGTCCTCGGTATCGCCAGTAGCAACGTTGACCTCAACCCAGGTCAATCCGTCGGACGTGATGCGGTTGTTGTCAGCGTCGTAGAGGTCCGATAGGAAATCAACGGCGTAGTCCGAGGTCAGTTCAAACACCGCACCGGTGCTTCGGTCGGGGTCGTTGGCCGTGCCTTCAATGCTCACCGTGTGCAAGAACCCGTGGTCAACGGTCATGTTGATGCTCACGGCATGAACGGTGGTGCCGTCGTCGTAGGTGGCCGTCATGGTGTAGGGGTCTTCGCTGGCGAAGTACGGCGTGAACGTGGTCGTGTCGCCCGTGAGCACCTCGAGGAAGTTCGAGGAGTCGCCCATCGTTGGGTGGTCAAGGGTCCAGTTTACGACGATGGCCCACTGGTTGCCCTTGGCATCGATGGCAAACACATCGGCATCAAGCGTGTCATCGGCGGTCAAATCGAAGTGCGCCCATGTGGAGTCGACGTCGTCCACTTCGATGCGCAGAGTCTGAATCTTCCCCTTGGCCACGTCGATGGTGATCTGCGTCAGGGTCGTTTCGTACCGGGCCTCGAGGATCTTCGCACCGGTCTTCACCGGGTCCCAGATGGCTGGGGCACCGGGTGTGAGTTGCCCGTCGGAGGTCTTGGTCCAGTTGTCCGCCGGGAGCACCACTGCCAATCGGTTTCCTCGGACGTCAACCCGAGTGGTGTTGATGTAGACACGGTCGTCGGCGGTGATGGAGGTCGCTGAAGCATTCAATTCGAGGAAGTCAATGGCGCCATGTCCGACGGTGATGTTCATCTCAGCGGCTACGCCGGAGACCGAACTCACGCTCAACGTCCAAACGCCAACGTGGTCGGGGAAGTACTGATCGTTGATTTCCGAGTAGTTCCCGTTGGTGGTGGTCCACGTGAGGTTGCCAGCTTCACTGAGGGCGAGTGCATTTCCGAACTGGTCGTACAGCTCAAGGGTAATGTCGCACCATACACCGGCAGGCACGGTGCCTCCACAGCCGCTCATCACGAGAGAGGATGGCGCACCTGGAAGGACGGTCACGTCCACAGACACCTGTTGACCACTGGCTGGGTGAGACACCGTGATGGTGTGCGAACCAGCGGTGTAGGGCATGAACGTCGTCCCCATCATGGTCCCGTTGGACGGCGTGATGTCAATCGTTTCACCCGTGAGGAAATTGCCGTGCTGGTCAGCCATCTGAGCGTTGATGGTCAACGTTTCATCGGCCGTGATGGTCGCCGTCAGCGGCGTCACGATGAGGTCAACAGGTGCGCCGGGCGTGACCGTGATGTTCTGAGTACCGCACACAAGGCCAAAGCACGACGTGATGGTCGTTACACCAGCGGTATTGGGCGTGAACAATCCGTTGCTGCCGATGCTGCCAGAGGAGGACATCCAGGTCATGGGCGGCGACTGAACCATGGTTTGGTGGTCGTACGCCACGGAATTGAAGTTCACCGCCGAGTCTGCGTCGGTGGTCGGCGTACCGGACGGGCTGATGGCCACGCTGGTGATGTTCGTGGTGTTGAATTGCATTTGAGGTCGGAAATTGACGTTGGTGGCGGAGCCGGAGTAGAACGAGGCGTGGGCGTAGCCGTTGTTCGGGGTGGCAATGATCACCCATGCTTGTTCGCTGGTGATGGTCATGCCCGGTGTACTGACATCAAACCAAATCCAGCCCGTGGTGTCAACGTTGACGACGGTGGTGGACACGGCATCGCCGTAATCCACACCTGCTTGCATACCGGGTGCACCCCACGTGCCACCAGCGGTGGTACCGTTCCAGGTGGCGGAGGCTGCACCCCAGTTCGTGTTGGTGATGGGGTGGACGTTGAAGGAGACTGACGTCGCACCCTGGACGGACGTCCATGATTCGACGTAGAGCCCAAGCGAAGCCGAGTGGACCTGTTGGTACTGAGCAAACGGCACCTGAGCGGCGTTCAACGCCATGTTGATTCGGCATTCGTCGGCCCAAAGTGTTCCACAGTAGCTGCCCGCGCTGATGGTCGATTCGCCGGCAAAATTGGTGTCGGCGTACTCGCTGTAAACGGCCGTGTCCTGGACGTTGGTGTGACCGAAGGCGGCGATTTCACTGCCGGTCTGGAACCTGTAAGTGTAGGTGTAGTCGTTGTTGTAAGTGTGGTCGGGAGCACCAACGGCGAAGCTCCAGCGGGAAGAGGAGGGCCCTGGAATGGACTGGTTCACGCCCTGCACCCACCACGAGAAGAGTTGACCTTCGGTGAGGTTGTCTTCGAAGCGGAAGGTGGTGTTCGTGATTTCTGAATCCTCCCACGAGCGGAACTTGTAGACACCGCTCTCGTTGGCGATGGTGACGATGTAGCCCGTCGCACCGCTCACGGGCGTCCATGTCAAAGCAGGTTGGGTCGATGGCGTCAGCAAACCGTCGTTCTCGGCGTAGAGCACCTGGCCGTCAGCCGGGGAGGTCAAGGTGGGTTGTGCAGGTGGGACGATGCCGTTCACGTTGTCCACGTAGTCCAAGACAAGATGCGGGTGGTAGGTGGCGTCGGAGTATTCCGAGGAGTAGAAGCTGTGAGACGAACCGGTGCTGCCAATCATGGCGAGCTTGAACGTCATCGTGGTGTTACCGTTCGCAATGTTGGCTTGCGCAAGGCTGGTCAAATCCCACTCCATCCAACCGAAGGGGTTGTTCAACGTGAGGGTCGATCGGGTGATTTCACTGGTGGAGCACGTAGGTGCCGTAGCCCAGACGACGCTTGATTCCGTGAAGCCGCTGCACGGGTAGGCCGCAATCGTGGTCGACGAAGTACCCAAAACGCCCGGCTGGTACATCCGGAGCATCATCTGCGTTGGCGTCATGGCGGACGGCCACGGGATATTACTGAGGTCAAACTCCATCAAAATACTGCTCTGTCCTGTGCCCAAACTGTTGACGCCGAGCACCATGGTGTTGGAGGAACCACGGTTCACCGTAGCGTTGGAGTCGATCTCAACATCCTCAACCATGGGCAAGAGGCCGGTGGTTTCGAAAATCGATCCTCGGGACAAATTGACGGTGTGATTCCCGTTTCCGTCGTCGCTGCCCTGGTCGTTGGGGACGCGGTACTTGTTGATCGAGGACCATTCACCGATTCGTTCGCCCTGATCGGCACGAATACGCCAATACTGCCAATAATCACCCTTCCCCAATTCGGCACTGTTCACCGTATTGTTGGCAAGGTCGATCGTTATGTTGTCGTAAAGACCTGCGAGAATATCGTTTGAATTGTAGCAGTTTGTCTTCTCTTCATCCAGGAAGAGGGGATCGTCGCTGGCACAAGCGACCAATTGAGTTTCGTTTGAGTACGAGGTTGTCCACGAGAAATCGCTGTCGTTCAAACCGGATGGACGGGGTTGTGAAGTGTTCCACAAGGTGCTTCCATCCGCAGGTAGGAGACCGGTTGGAGACGACGGCGTCCAAGCGGCACTGGTCCGGTAGGTCAGGTTGAGGCGTGGACGAACGTCAATGTTGGTGGCTTCACTTGAAGCGAACTGGACACGTCCATTGACGCCATTGTCTCGCTCCACAGGGAAGAGGACAACGTTGAGTTCAGCCATGTTGTTGGCCAGCGCGTGCTGAACAAGCGCCGTGACATTGAAGGCCGCAGTTCCGGTGCTGTTGACCCACTGGGCTGGATTGAATGGGATGTCAAAATCATCCCCTGAGTACCCACCCGTGGACGCCCACGTCGAATTGTTTCCAGCTGGATAGGCGTACACGGAGGATTCCGTCCACGCCGAGATGGTCTCACCGACGGCGACAAAGGTATTCTGGTACACGTTGGTGGCCGTGAATTCAAGGCTGGCGTTCACCACTTCGTAGGTTCCTGGCATGGGCAGCGAACTGAAATCCATGTTGACCAGTGACATCGAACGGAGGCTGGGGTTGTTTGTGGACACTTGGCTTCGGCCAACGAAGAGGCTGGAAGAGGAACCACGGTTGGCGTAGATGTTGCCGGTGTCAAGGTAGGTGTCGGAGGTGACCGTTGGGTAAGCGGTGGACGGGATGATGGAGCCCTCTTGGATGGAAAGCGTAGCGTGCGTGCTGTTGATCTCCTCACCGACATCGTTGGGGAGGTAGAAGATGGTCGACGTGCTTCGTGGGCCCAGCATGCCGTTGTTCATCGGTTGGACCATCCAGCGAATTTCCTGAGCGAAGGTCAGGTCTTGTGGGGGTGTGAAGGTCAGGTTGGTGGTGTCAAAGGCGCCAGGCGTGGTTCGGGAGTCGTAGGTGTAGAGCCCGGCCATGTCGTTGCTGGCGTCGGCCTGGATGAACACGCGCCACCCTGTGGCAGCAGTCGAGCTGCTGTAGGACCACGAGAAGGTGGGCGAGCGGTCCGCCTGAAGGGCGTGGGAGGCGGTGTCCCACACGATGGAGCCGCTGGTTGGCGCAGCGTTTACGCCACTGACGGTCGGGGTGGCCACGGTGCCGTCTTCCCAGGTCAAGGTGAGATACGGTCGTTCGCTGGCACTTCCCTCGGTCGACGTGAACGTGATTTCGTCCGTGGTTTGGCTCGAGGTGTAAACCATGAGCGAGACGTGGTTCTGTCCGGCGGCCAACGCAGCCTGCACGGCTTCCGTCACGTCAAAGTCCATCCAGTCGTCTTCGACGCTGGCAACGAGGTCAACGTAGCCACCGATGTCCGTCCCAATGGCACGGCCACCGCGCTGCGCCCAGGCATTGGTGCCGTCGTACGTCGTGGCGTTGGCAGAGGTGGTCCAGGGTTGCAGCACGGGGCGGATGGCCACGGGTTCGTCCTCAACCGACCCGTATTCGGCAAAGAGGCTCAACTCGGCACCGGTCACACGGGCACCGCTCGGCTGGGGCACTTCACTGAGCGGAATACGAATCAACGCCGCCGCTTGGTAGCCAGTGGAGGTTTCACCCACGACCAGCGTGGTGGAATTCTCTTGGGTGTCATCGGAACCTGAACCGTTCTCAACGACGTAGGTGTCGACCAAGTGGGGTGTGCTGAGGTGAGGCAGGGCGCCGTGGTGGCGGAGTTCAACCGAAGCCTTGGTGGCGTTGTAGACAACGGTGTTGAGGTCGGGGAGTTGGAAGTGGTAAACGTTGGACCAGTTGCCGATTTGGTTGGTGGCCGAAACGGCGCGGACACGCCAGAACCACGTCTTCCCTTCATCGAGGTCGGACTGGAGCGTGAAAGAGGTGTTGGTGACGTCAAATCCTGCATCGTTCCACGACGTGTAGGTGAGGCTGTTCACCGATGAAAAGTCGGCTTGTGTGTCCAGTTGAACGATGTAGCCAGCGAGCGCCATGGTCCCCCCGAAATTCCAATCCAGTTCGGGCTGGCTGATGGGCGTCAAATCAACGCCTGTACCGATGGACCAAGAGCCGTTCAGTGGCAGGGCCGGGGCAGGATTGGACGGGAGAGCGTCGGAGCCTGGGACGTAGACAAAGGAGAGTTCAGGTCGGCTGGACATCGAGTCCTCGGCCGTGCTGAAGTAGGCTGTTCGTGCACCGCCAGACCCCGCGCCGAGCATGCCGGCGATGAAGTCCACTCGACGGTCTTCACGCATGGCGTTCTGAACCGCAAGGGTGACGTTCCATTCGACCGAATCGCCCTCGGAGAACGACGATCCAACCGAAACGCTGTCGAGCAGCGAACCGCGCTCAGCACCCTTGGCGCCGGCCGTGGCCCACGTGTTAGAACCATCGTAGCTGGACCAGGTGGCGTCCTCGGCGTTCCAGTCGTTCTGATTGCTTTCCCACACACCGATGGTCGGCGTGCCAAAAGTCGTTGAAGTCAACGACATGCGAAGGTGAGCCGACTCGACCGCATAGCCGTCGGGCAGGAGGTTGGACACCAAGTTGCAACCCAACAGGGCCGTGATCTCACCGCCGAAGGGGCTGTAATCGATGGTCATCTCCGAATCGCCATCGTAATTATCGTTGGGTGCGGCGCTGTCGATGTAGGTGTCCATGCACTCGGGATATTGATTGTCCTGTGAGCCGTTGCCGTGCTTCAAGTTGAATTCGTAGCGGTCGCCGCCCAGCCAGATGCTCTCCAGAGAGGAGACGAGGAAACTCGAACTGACCCACTCACCGTAGTGATTGTCACTGTCGACGGTGGCCATGCGCCAGAAGTACATGTTCCCCACCTCAAGGGTCTTGGAACCGGTCATGGCCAGCGTGCCATCTGTGGGGCTGAAGTCGTTGTCAACACGGGTGTCAACGCGCATCTGTCGAAGTCGGAAGTCCTCGTCCGTGGCGAGTTCGAACACGATGTCATCGCCAGTGGCGGGTTGCGACCAGTTGAGCGTGGGCTGGGTGTTGCCCGAGAGGTTGTCACCGGTTTTGTTCCACACAGCGAGGCCATCGGCAGGTGCGGTGAGGTTCACCGAGGCGGGTGGTGCCCCGCTGCCCCATTCGTACGTAATGGAAAACGAAGGTGCATCGCTTGGATTGGCAGCTTCTGCCGAGTGGAAAAAGATGCCTTCATTGTTGGTGTAGGATTCGAACTTACCTCGCACAGCGACCATCAAATCGAGAGGGTTTTCATCGCCACCGTCAAGGTAGTTCTGAACAGCGTGGTCAAGGTCAAACGTGAAACTGTTGCTGGTTTGGTTGCCGTCCGCCAACGCCATGGTAGCGGTGCCGTTTGAACGGCCACCGTCGTACCACTGTACGCCACCTGCTGACATTTGGTTCCACGTGACTTCTTCCTCTGCCCAGAGACCGGATTCTTCCATGCCGTGGACCGAAACCACCGGATCGCCGCTGTAGGAGGAACGGGTGAGTTTGAGTTCAGCGTTGACGATGGTGAGGTTGTCGTGGAGGCCGAGTTGGTTGAGTGACGTTCGGAAGTGAATCAAACGTTCCTTGCTGGAGGTCATGCTGGATTCGACCAAGGCATCAGCGCCATAATTGTAGGTCTTCCTGGTTTCGTTGACGAAGGTGTCCTGCAGGAAATCCTGCTCCAGGCCAGTGTCGGTGGGGCCGAGCGTCATGGTGGCCGTGCCGTCGCCGTTATCGACCACGTTCAGGTTGGGCAAGAGGAAACTGGTTGAATCCCATGCGCCCCACTGATCGTTGCTGTCCACGGCTCGTACACGCATGTGCATGGCGGTGCCGTTGGTCAGTGCGAGGTTGGATGGGAGGTTGTAGGCACCGGACGTTCCGGTGGACGCGAAGGTGGACCACAGCGTGGAGAAATGCCAAGCCTCGTCGGTGGCAGAACGCCAATCATCTGCGTTGCTGAGTTGAATCTCGACGTCCGTCCCGCTGTTCATGTCGTAGGACAACGCAGGGGTGGTGACGGGTTGAAGCAGGAAGTCAGATTCCATCCACGGCGCGCCTTCGTCCACGGGAAGGTCGGTCGACACCGTTGCGCCGCTGGTCGCTGCGGAACCCGCACTGACATCCAACGTCAACTCGGGTCGGTTCGCCGCCACAGTGTCCTCAGACATGCTACAGTCGTAGGTGGCCCCGAAGGATGCGACGATGACAGAGAGGTAGGCCGAATTGGAGCGAGCCGCTTGTTGCGCAATGGAGGTGACGTTGAGGGTGAGAGTCCCGTTGCCCGAAAGCAAGGCCGGAGGTTCCCAGTCACCTCGGTCAGCACCAGCTTCACCGCCGGCTTCGGACCAGAGTTGGTTGCTGGCATAGGCCACCCAAGAAGCAAAGGAACCGTTCCAAAACCGGTCCATGTGAGCCACGTAGGCCTTCAATTCAGTAGGGCCGAGGGCATCGGTGGTACACTCCAAATCGATGCTCGCCTCGTGGATGGTGTCGCTTGCCGTGTAATTCATTGGGAACCGCAACAGCAAGCGTGATTCCTGCGCGGGTCCATCGGCCAGTGTCCCGGTGGCTGAGGTGTTGTACGTGCTGGTGGGGGCGGAAGCCGTGATGTAGGTGTCAGCGTGAATGGCGTGATAGGAAACTGCGCGGTGGACCGTGGGTTCGTCTTCAAGTTCGGACCAACCTTCCATGGTTTGCGGAAGCGAGAGGTCGGCGAAAATAAACATCAACACGAGCAAAAGCGCGGTGGCCCGGGGAGAAACAATTCGTACGCTACGCATGGGACTCAACCCTTACACCACTCCCCATTATAGGGACTTTTCCCTTATATGGCATGACCACCCCTCAAGACACGAAAATTTTGCTCGTCAAATTCCTTCCCCCGTGGATGCGAATGTTGAAGGAGGCTCGTCAACGAGAACGGGGAGCATGAGCGAACTTTGGGTCGAGAAACACCGCCCTCAATCGGTGACCCAAATCAAAGGACAAGCCGCTGTTGTGCAGCGTCTAGGGACCTACGCTGGAAACAAGAATTTCCCTCATTTGCTCTTCGCTGGACCTCCGGGAACTGGAAAAACGACGGCTGCCATGGCGCTGACCAAGGACATCTTTGGGCAAGATTTTCGTCAGAACCTGCTGGAGATGAACGCCTCTGATGAGCGTAAATTGGAGAGCATCCGAACCAAGGTGAAGCAATTTGCTCGAACGCAGCCCTACGGCGGTGCAGCCTTCAAGATCATCTTCCTCGATGAGGCCGACGCCCTGACCAACGATGCGCAAGGTGCACTCCGCCGAATCATGGAGCAGTATGCGGAAACCTGCCGCTTCATTCTCTCTTGCAACTACTCTTCCAAAATCATTGAACCGATTCAATCCCGGTGCGCAGTCTTCCGATTCAGACCGCTCTCCGATGCCGACGTGGCCTCCCAAGTTGTCCACGTCGCCGAACTTGAAGCCTTGACCTTGGGCGAAGGAGCTGTTGAAGCCTTGACTCGAATCTCCCAGGGTGACCTGCGCAAAGCGCTGACGGCACTCCAAGTGGCTGCCGCCTTGAACACGACCGTGAGCCGAGAACTGGTGTATGAAACCTCAGCCACAGCGCCCCCGGAAGCCCTCCACCAGTATTTGATGGCGTGCCGAGACGATGGCTTTCACGTCGCCCGCCGAAGGTTGCGTGAACTGCTCGACCAGTTCGGGCTGGCCGGTACGGATTTTGTGAATCAACTTCACCGTGAGCTCTACAGCGCTGATTTCCTCGAAGAACGGTCGAAACTTGCCTTGACGGAATGGATGGCTGAAATCGACTACCGTTTGGTCGAGGGCGGCGGTGAACAGATTCAACTGGATGCGCTGACCGCTCAAATCGTCCAACATTTGCGTGCTTGATTCACTTTCAGTTTTCACGAACGGGCCCCCGAAAGGAAGCAGTAGGTTGGTTCCAACGGCCGACCATGAACCCCATCATGCTCCGCCTTGAGGAGGCCTTGTGTTGGACCGTGCTCGCACCGCTCGTTCGCGCCCGGCGCCGTCGAATGGAGCGACGAATCAGCCAGGAGTGGTTCGACCGACAGCGAATCGACCGTGTGTTGAACGAGATCGTTCGTCAGCACGCTGATTTACTCGGTTGAAACGTCGGGCGGGTTGACCGCAAAGGTCCACGTGTAGGTCCGAGTGTTTTCCCAGGGGTCCCCCTGCTCAACAATTTCCACTTCAATTGTATGGTCGCCAACGGCCAAGCCCTCGCCAAGGAAGATGGCAAACGGTTGGTCCAAATCAGCGTGAGGCAGAAGGATTGGAGCGGACTTGTTGTTGGCCGTTCGCCACGTACCCACATCGGTGCCATGGTCATCCCAGAACGTTGCATTGGAATCCAGGGTCGTTTTGGTGTTCTGGAAACTGTGAACCACGGTGACGTTTGCGCCGGTGTCGTCCACATTGTCCGCAAGACCAAACAAAAGCCAGGCGCCACCCATGACGTACTCTCCTTCATCCAGCGTCCATTCGTTTTCACCGCCGTTCACCTTGTCGGCGAAGGTGTAGTTGCCGTCGTGTTCGATGACCACGGCCCATTCGTCGGCCAGCTGCGGCGCCACGATGTCGCCAAAGGGAGGATTGACCACAAGGAACGAGAGGGAGAGGAAGGTGAAGGTGTAGAGGAAAAAGGCCCGGAACCAGGTTCCTTTCGTGTAGTGTTCCTTGAAGCGCTCGGGCATGACCATGCGGTGGATTTGAGGAATGAGGATGAGCATGGTCAGCGGCAAAATGTAGAGCACGTCCGTCTTGTCCAAAGTCGTGGACGGCATCAAGATGTAGCGCATCATCATGGTGACGATGAAGGCGTAGAAGATGACCAGCCACATGGATGCCGTGTCGGCTCGCTCTTTGCCGTGATGCTTCACCGGGTCAAACGGTTCAATGCCGAGGTCGGCCCCGGAGCGACGTTTCTTTTTCTCAGCGTTCTTGGCCCCATCACGTTTCATGCGCTCGGCTTGCGCCGCCGCCATGGCCGTTTTGAGGTCCACCATGACCGAAGCGGAACCGAGCAAGTGTTAGAACACATCGGTTGGAAACCGTCTCTCGTGGATGTGTTGTTCGCAAGCCCCACTTCCGATTTCTTCAAAGAGGGAAGGGCGCACCCACAGGATAGGCCGGGGTGGCGTAGTTGGTAGCGCGTCGGACTCATAGGGCAGCC
>CEUM01071931.1_pt1 | contig 48845 bp, 49 predicted proteins | sample 356421 | NCBI WGS metagenome assembly CEUM01 (sample SAMEA2622716, study PRJEB7988) | marine metagenome | biome: marine biome (ENVO:00000447); feature: surface water layer (ENVO:00002042); material: "saline water (ENVO:00002010), including plankton (ENVO:xxxxxxxx)" | depth 5 m
TTTTTTTTCTCTAACAACCAGTCTAACTTAATTTAATAATTTTTGTCTACAAATTTATTTTAAATCTGTTCTTAAAACTGTTGCTCCATTTAGATAGACATGTTTTATTTGATCTTGATTTAGGTCAGTATTCCAATGGATTAATATTCTTATACAGCTGCTCAATCCATTGGGATTATCTATTTCTTGCATATTAAGTAATGGAACTGAGTGCAAGGATAAGATTTCTCTTGCAGCTACAGCGGGGAATTCATTAAAAACATCAGATGTAGTAGTAAAAATTATAGATGCAATATTTTCTGAATCTATTTTATTTTCTGAAATCATCTTTTCTAATAATTCTGCTGTAGAACTAACAATTTCATCTTTGGTATTCTCTGAAACAGTAGTTGCTCCTCTTACACCTCTAACCAACATTAAATATTCCTTATAAAATCTAAATTAGACTTGAAATAAACTTTCCAGCCACATCAACAATGTTATCATCTTTTGATTCTCTTATCTTATTGATAAGTGCAGATCCAATAACTGCTGCATCAGCAAATTTACCTATTTCTGTTACATCTGATCTGTTTGATACTCCAAATCCTACTGCAACAGGAACTTTTGAATATTTTTTTACTTTATCAGCTAAAATCTTGACTCTATCAAAAATCACTTTTCTCTCACCTGTTACTCCTAGAACAGAAATACAATATACAAACCCTGTTGCAAGCATACTTGCTTCTTTGATAATTGATTCTGAAGAGTTTACCGATAATAAAGGGATATAAGCTAAATCATACTTTTTAGAAAGTTCAATGACTGATTTAGATTCAAAAACAGGTAAGTCTGCAATAATCAAACCATCTACACCTGATTTTTTTGAGTTTGAACAGAATTTCTCAGAATCATAAGCAATTATATTGTTATAGTACCCCATTAGTACAACAGGAATGCTCAAACCTTTTTCTCTAGCTTTCTTTACTATGTCAAAGCAAATATCAGTATTAACTCCATTATTAAGAGAAATTGTGCTTGAGTATTGTATTGTTAGCCCTTCTGCTAAAGGGTCACTATTTGGCATTCCAATTTCAATAACAGTTGAACCTGAATTTTCTAGAGACAACAATAAATCAACGAAATTCTCAACATTTGGGTACCCACATGTTATAAAAGGTATTACAGATGTTTTTTTATTAGAATTTATTGCTTCAGATATCAAATTTTTCTCCTATTGATACATTATAATGCTTGAGTCGTCATAATAAGTGCAAAAATATTGTGTAATGAGTGCATTATTACGGTGGAGATAACACTTTTAGTTTTATATCTAATAATAGAAAGAGATAATCCTAAAATAGTAGCAGGAATAATTGCACTTGGATCGAAATGAATTATTCCAAACAATATAGAATTTATTATTATTGCGTGTTTGATTGTATATTTAGAATTAATTAATTTATAAACAAATCCACGAAAAATTATTTCTTCACAAATAGGAGCTACAATACAGGCTAAAAAGAAAATAATTATGAGATTATTGTTTAGTGATTCAATAATTGTTTTTGAATAATCAGAGTTGAAGAATTCAAGATCATAGTAATTAATTATTGTTCCCCAAAGAATTATTGGAGGCCATGCTAAGAAGTAGTAAAAAAAATACTTAATATCGCTATTTGAAATTTGTTTTAGGCCTAACCATCGAAATTTATTGGTACTATAAATTTTTGATATTATGAACACAAAATATAAGCATCCAAAATCAATAATTAGGATTTGAATAAGTATATTTAAGCTTGATTTTATAAAGAAAGAATTCAGGGTCGTAACTAGAATAGCTATAGTGAATAACTTAACTATTTTTTTTCTCGATATATCTAATTTAGTCCTATAAAATTCCACACATAAAAATATCGGAATAAAAGTTGTCAAAAAAAACAAAAATGAAAAAATTGTATTGTTTTTTTCTTGTATATTTCCATTATCCAATCCAAAAAAAAGATTAATAAAGAAATCAACAAGCTGTAATGTAAGAATTAATAATATTGCAGAACTAAAAAAAAGAAATAATCCATTAATTGGTTTTTTCTTTTCTAATTTTTCCAAGAAATATCTCCAAATATATTATTTTTATATTGGAAATGATTAAATTCATTTATAGAATCTTCTATAGTTATTGATTCTCCATGGCCAGGAAGAATTATTGTCTCTTTAGGGAGTAAATATAATTTATTTTTAATTGATTCGAATATCTTAGTAAAATTTCTTGAATCAATAGTTTTACCGGGGCCTCCTGGAAAAAGAGTGTCACCGCTAAACAAGAACTTTTCATCACCTGAGTCCAAAAAATAACAAACTGATCCTTCGGTATGACCCGGAGTATAAAATAATTTAAGTTTAATTATTGAATTTTCTATATATTCTTGATTTCTTAGCCTTATTACGTTTCCAGAATAATTAAGATAGTTTGCATCAACATACCCTATGTATAAATTTAGCAGTCCTAACCTTTCTCCAAAAATATCTAGTCCTTCTATATGATCATAATGACCATGAGTTATAAGAATTTTTATTTTTTCTAAGTTTTCTGACTTGTTGAGTCTGTTTCTTGGAATTTTATTAATTAATTCCATAGGCTTATCTGGAACATCGATGACTATAGAATTACCATCTTTTTTTGAACTTATGAGATATGAATTATTCCCCAAAGAGCCAGAAATAAATTTTTCTAACTTAATTTCATTATTCTCAAAAATGGTCATGAAGATTGAGGTTCAGGGAATCCTTTTTTTTGCTTAGTAGTCTCTGTTTTTTCCTTTGTCTGAGGTTCAGGTTTTGATACCTCTTTTATATTGAGGGTTTTACCTTCCATCAGAGTTCTAAACTGATCAGCATCAAGTGTTTCATACTTGAGTAGTGCATCAGCGAGTAACTCTAGTTGTTTCTTATGTTTCTTTAGAATTTTATTTGCATTATTTTTGCCTTGTTCAAGCAATGATGATATTTCTTTATCTATCTTTACAGCAGTTTCTTCAGAATAGTCTTGTTCTTCATTTTGTTCACGTCCAAGAAATACTGCCTGCTGTTTTTTTCCATAGGTTCTTTGTGGTAACTCTTCAATCATTCCGTAACGCATAACCATTTCTCTTGCTATTCTAGTAGCTTGCTCGAAATCATTTGAAGCGCCAGTTGTTAGTACTCCTTTGTGAGTAATCATTTCTGCTTCTCTTCCACCCATAGCAGATGCGATCATAGCTTCCAGTTCAACTTTAGTCATTAATGATTGATCTTCTTGCTCATATCTTGTAAATCCACCAGCATGCCCTCTAGAAACAATAGTTATTTTTCCAACACTTTTCCCTTCAGGCATAAAGTGAGAAACAATAGCGTGACCTGCTTCATGATATGCAACTAGTTCTCTTTCTTTATCGCTAATGACTTTAGATTTTCTTGCTGGTCCCATGGAAACTCTGTCGATAGCTTCTGTTAAGTCTGCTAGTGTTATTTTTTTTGAATTTCTTCGAGCTGTTAGTAAAGCCGATTCATTAATTAGATTTGCTAAATCAGCACCTGAAAAACCAGGAGTTTGTTTGGCAACATCTGTCATCTCTACTTTTTTATCAATAGGTTTCCCTTTTGCGTGAACATTAAGTATTTCTGTTCGACCATTTACATCGGGGTTATCAATTGTTATCCTTCTATCGAATCTACCTGGTCTAAGTAATGCAGGGTCTAGAATATCAGGTCTATTTGTGGCTGCAATTACAATTACATTATTATTGGTATCGAAACCGTCCATTTCTACTAAAATTTGATTTAGAGTTTGTTCTCTTTCATCATGACCTCCACCAAGACCTGCACCCCTGTGTCTTCCCACTGCATCTATTTCATCTACAAATATTATGCAAGGAGAATGTCTTTTAGCTTGTGAAAATAGATCTCTTACTCTAGATGCTCCAACACCAACGAACATTTCCACAAATTCTGAACCTGATATTGAAAAAAATGGAACCCCAGCTTCTCCTGCAACTGCTCTAGCTATAAGCGTTTTTCCTGTTCCTGGAGGACCCACTAATAGTACTCCAGAAGGTATTTTGGCTCCAATTGACGTGAATCTTTCTGGAAATTTCAAAAAATCAACAACTTCTTCAAGTTCCTCTTTTGCTTCAGGAAGACCTGCTACATCAAAAAATGTCACATTCGCTTTTGTTCCAACAAACATTTTTGCTCGACTTTTTCCAAAATTCATTGCACTGTTTCCTGAACCTTGAGCTTGCCTCATTATAAAAAATAGGAAACCAAACATAAGAATAAACGGTAATAGACCTATTAGAATTGAGAAAATTGTACCTACACTTCCTCCATTTTTAACAACCACCGAGTAAGCAGAAGGATCAACGTCTGAAGCAGACATTATTTCATACACACTTGTTCCAGATTCTTTTGAGGCTTTATAAACTTCTCCATTTTTGGTGTATTTGAGTTTATCTCCATTAACTTCAATTGTTACTGGATTTGCAGTGCCTTCTGCGCTTTTAGAAATACGCACTAAATGTCCTAAATCTTTCTCTTCACTTGTTTCAAATGATCGACCTAAAAACAGATAAAATGCACCTATCATCAGAAGACCTGCTATGACGTATGTGATGCTATTATTGAGAAATTTTTTGTTCATTGAGTAGGAAAAATTTTTTATTATCTATAATAAAATCCTATCATAAGAACAAAAAAAAAATAATAATTTATTATTATGTAAATATATTTTTCTTATCAACTATTGAGTTCTTGTGATACTATAGATTAGTAGACTTTTTATAATCAAAAAATTGACACCTAGGAGTAAAAAATAGCAAAAGAATATAGGGTTAATGAGCGAATAAGAACTAGCTCTGTTAGATTAATTTCTGGAGAAGACCAATCCAACTCTAAAATATTGAAAACAAGTGAAGCCCTACAAATGGCTATTGATAATGGCTTAGATTTGGTTGAAGTTTCGCCAAACCAAGATCCTCCTGTGTGTCGTTTATTAGATTATGGAAAATTTAAGTACAATCTCTCCAAAAGAGATAAAAAAAATAAGAGTAAAACAACTCAGACTCAAAGAGAAGTAAGGTTGAGGCCAGGTACATCAAAGCATGATGTTGATCTAAAAATCAAAAAAGTTAGATCATTATTAGATGATGGATCTAAAGTCAGAGTTGCTGTGATGCTTAGAGGAAGAGAAGCTGCTCATCCAGACTTTGCTATGAAAGTTTTGAGGTCTGTGGCAGAAGGTGTTAAAGATATGGCTAAATTGGATAAAAGGCCTTCCAATGAAGGAAGAACATTAAGTTTAGTAGTTTCACCTGCATTCCCAATAGGAACAATGAAAAATAAAGAAAAAGATAATCAATAAATCACATGCCAAAAATAAAAACAAATAAAGCTGCAAAAAAAAGATTTCATGTCACAGGATCTGGAAAATTAGTAAGAACTAAAGGTCCAAAAAGTCATCTCAGAAGAAAAAAAGCTAAGAGAGTCAAGAGATTATTTGGAGGAAAAGTTGAATTAGATTCAACTAGAATTTCAGATAAAATAAAAAATCTAATATAAGGAATTTGAGCAAAGATGTCTAGAGTAAAAGGTGGGATGACCACCAGAAGAAAACATAAATCAATTTTAAAACAAGTAAAAGGTCACAGAGGAGCTAGCCGTACCAGAATTAGAGCAGCTAAAGAATCTCTGACTCATGCATTGAACTATTCTACAAAACATAGACATCTCAAAAAAAGATCTATGAGAAAATTAGCTATTACAAGAATAAATGCTGCTGCAAGAGAAAATGGATTATCATACTCTAAGTTTATGAATTTGCTTACTCAGAGAAATATTCAGATTGATAGAAAATCATTAGCTGAACTGGCAGTTAGGGAACCTCAGGGGTTTGCATCTTTAGTACAACAAGTTAGTTCTTAAAAAATTATATTTCTAAAAACGTCACTGAACTATCAATCATTACCACACCAATCAGTAGGAAAAGATAAAGTAAAGAGAATTTGTAAGTAGACACTGCTGAGGGCCTATCTAAATTCTTAAATAGTTTATAAGACTTTACAAGTAAGATAGTTCCAAGAAGTATTGAGCTACTAACATAAATCCATCCCAAGCTTGAAGATATAGTTACAGTTAATAAGCTAATAAAAATCAGTAATACACTATATAGTAATATCTGTAATGAAGCGTTTTTTATTCCCTTTACTACAGGAAGCATTGGTATTTTTGCCTTTTCATAGTCATCCTTAATCATAATAGCTAAAGCCCAAAAATGAGGGGGTGTCCAAAAGAAAATTATAAGAAAAAGATATAGTGCCTCAAGTGTTATGTTGTTGCTTATAGATGCATAACCTACTAAAGGAGGAAAAGCTCCTGCAGATCCACCAATTACAATATTTTGAATAGTTCTTCTTTTGAGATACAAAGTATAAATACCAACATAAAAAAAACCTCCAGCAAAAGCTAAAATAGCTGCAAGTAAATTATTTAATAGAAATAGTGATATAAATGAAACTAGTGTTAGGAGTATCGCAAAAACTAATGCGTTTTTATGAGAAATAGTACCTTCAGCTATTGGTCTATTTTTTGTTCGACCCATATCCTTATCAATGTCTGTTTCAAAGTACATATTTAAAGTTGCAGCTGCACCTGATGCACAATAGCCACCAATAAATAGACCTATGCTCTCAGTAAAGTTTGGTATTCCTTGTTTTGCTAAGAATGCTCCTCCAAAACTACTAAATATTAACAATGTTAAAACCCTTGGTTTAGTCAAAAGAAAATATTTTTTTATGGGAACATTCATTTGTAAGTCACTATGGTTTTTTTACTTTTATCAACATTATAATTGATACAGTAACCATCCATACAATAGTTGCTAGACCAAGATGCAATGACCTCGACCAAACTGAAAAATCTGATATAGGAATAGTTGCACCTATTATAGTTTGCAGAGTACCCATTGCTAATAGCAAATACCCTGCTTTACTAAGTATATTTCCTGATTGAGTTTTTATTAGAACTATAGAAAGTCTTAAAATATGTAAAATTAATACTAGGGATATAATTCTATGAATCATATGTATCCATTGATTAGTAAATCTAGGTATTAAGTAATCATCACATAATGGCCACCTGTAACAAACGGATCCTGCTCCTTGCCATACAGCATAAGCTCCAGAAAGTAGTGATGCTATTGCCAAAAAAGCAGTTATAAATGCCAATATCTTTATCTTGTTATTTGTTTCAACCGGTTTTAAATATTGAATGATGAATGTAGCAACCATTAATGCTGCAACCGTTTGAGCCCCTGCTAAATGAACTGTTCTAATTGCAGGATTTAGTTCAGATAAAACAACTGCGCCACCAATCCCTCCTACAATAATAATAAGTAGTAGAGTAAAACTGTAAATTTTTACAGTGAAATTAAATTTTTTATAGACAAGATAAGATAAAACAACTAAAAATATTGAGACTATACCGAATAAAGTACCTGAAGTTCTATGACTCCATTCAATAATTGCGTGTATATCATTTAGAGGAGGAATCCATGAACCGAAACAAGTAGGCCAATCAGGGCATCCATCTCCTGAATCCGTAACTCTTGTAAAAGCTCCACATGTTGGTTGAAAAAAAGAAAAGAATATACCGAGTAGAGCAAAAATGAATAAAAATTTTTTTGTAGTAAATTTTTTTTTCTCCATATTTTAATTAGACTAAATTAATTCAAATTAATATATATTAAAAGCTCTTCAAAAAAAAAATAAGAAAAAATAATGACAATTTTGGGTATTGAAACTTCATGTGATGAAACTGCATGTTCAATAATTGACCTTGAAGGCAATATTTTGAGCAATGTTGTTGCTTCTCAGATTGAAACGCATGCTCCTTATGGGGGTATAATTCCTGAGCTTGCTTCTCGAGCTCACATCGTTAATATTCATAAGGTAGTTGAAGAAGCTATTCAAGCAGCTAAAGTGTCAATAAATGAACTTTCTGCTATTGCTGTTACTAATGGGCCTGGGCTTGCAGGGTCTTTACTGGTAGGTGTAAATTTTGCAAAAGGTTTATCTAATTCATTAAATATTCCACTCATAGGAGTAAACCATTTAGAAGGACATATATCAGCGTGTTTTGTTGAGAATGAAAAGTTCAATTTTTCAAAAAATGAAATTTTCCCATGTATAGCTCTTCTTATTTCAGGGGGTCATACAGAATTAATTTTAATGAATGATTATGATTCTTATAAACTTTTGGGTCAAACTAGAGACGATGCTGTAGGAGAAGCATTTGATAAAGTGGCAAGGATATTGGGACTTGGTTACCCTGGAGGGCCCATTATTGAAAATTGGGCTAAAGATGCAGTAAGAAAAGACTATGTATTACCCAGAGCTTGGTTGAAAAATGATGAAGAATTTAGCTTTAGTGGTTTAAAGACTGCTTCAAAAAATTTAGCTTATGAAAAAATATATAACAATGATTTATCAAATGATCAGATAAAAGAAGAAATTTCTGAAATTGCTTATGCTTTTCAGCTTTCAGCCGCTGATGTACTTCTAACTAAATCTATGAATGTAGCTAAAAAACATGGTTGTAAAAAAATTCTTGTTTCTGGAGGAGTAGCAGCTAATGGATTTATCAGGAATAGTTTTGAAAATGCTGAAATTGAATCTATCTTTCCTGAACGAAAATTCTGTACAGACAATGGATTGATGATAGCCTGCAGAGGACTTATAGATTATAAAAAAAATAAGTTTATAAGTAAGAATCAAAACTTACAAGTTATGCCTCAGTTAAATGTAAACTAGAAATTATTTTAATCTTTCTAGTAAAATTTTTCTAAACTCATTGACCTTTCTTCTATTATTTGACGAGAATTCAAATGATATATCTAGTCTAGAGGTTTTAATTACCAAGGTGCTGTAAGTTGATAATAGAAAATAACTTCCAAAAAAAATCAAACCTGCAATCATACTAATTATTGCTATAGATGTACTTAAAACTGATTCGTCTAAGAAATACCAAGAAATAAGTGAAACAATAAATCCAAGAGAAGCCCAAGCTAAATTAGATTGTATGCCTTTAGTATTCTCAATTGATATAGAGTCTATTTTTTCAACTACTATATCCTTGATCTCGTCTTCGTTCTTGTATCTTAGAAGGTCTCCGTGTAACACTATTTCTTTGCTTCCAGATTTTAAAAATGATCTTTTTTCCATTAATCAAATATTTTTTTCTATTTTATAAATTTTCTTCCGCCTTCAATCATTAGCTCCTGTATTGCAAGTGTGTTCATTATATCGTCTTGAACTATTTTGTTTTTACTTCTTGCCATAGATTCAATATTAGAAGTTAGCTCTTTTCTTTTAGGATTATCTGGTTCTCCTGGTATACCCATGGATGCTGCAAGATCGTTAGGCCCTCCAGTTATACCAGAAAGTCCTTCAACTGAAAGAATTTCTTCAAGATTATCCCAGCCTGGGACAGACTCTATTTGTGCTATTACCAACATATTACTATTGGTCCATTCTGCATATTTTAGTTTTCCACCATAATCTGATAGTTTTTGGTCATCATTAAATTCTGTTCCTCTTCCTCCACCCCATGATCTTTTTCCTAAGGGTGGGAATAAACATGCATCTGCAAAATCCTGTGCTTCTTGTTTACTTTCTACGTGAGGTCCTACTATCCCCTGCACGCCTCTGTCTAAAAATAAGTTTATCCAGTAAGGGCTCTTATCTGGTACTCTTGCTGTAACTGACATTCCATAACCATTCGCAACTCTACATATATTATCTATTGCTTCTGGTGAAAAGAGACCGTGTTCTCCATCACAATTTATGGCATCGAATCCAGCATGGGCTGCTAACTCTACAAGTTCTAGGGAAGGGAAAGTTAATCCAAATACATTAGCTTTCTTACCTTGTTTATTTTTTTTCAAAATAGTATTTTCTATCATTTTTTTTCCTTATCTAAATTGTTTTGTTTGCTCCACCTTTAGCGTCTGTAGACTTATATGGAGGATGTTTTAAGATTTCTTTTTCGTTTAAATCTAATCCTAAACCAGGTTTATCAGTAAGTGTAACATAGCCATCTTTTTGTCTTGGGAAACCCTCAAAAACTTTAAAATAATGAGGGGAATAGAATTCTGCATGATATTCCATTATTTCGAAGTTTGGAATATTTTTCCCAAGATGCATTTCTGCAATTGCTCCAACTGGAGAACATGTATTGTGAGGGGCTATTGTAATATGCTTTCCTTCAGCAATTATAGATATTTTTTTCAGTTCAGTTAATCCCCCAGCATTAGCTATGTCTGGTTGCAAAACATCAACTGCATTATGTTCAACTAATTTTACAAAAGGAAATTTTGTATATAATCTTTCTCCTGTTGCTAATGATAGGTTTGTATGTTTTTTTAGAGCTATTAGTTCTGAAGCATTCTCTTCGGATACAGGCTCTTCAAAGAATAAAGGATCGTATTTTTTTAACATTTCAGAAATTTTCACAGCATTCATAACATTGAACTTTGCGTGCCCTTCAATTAATATTTCTATATTTTCTCCTATTGCTTTTCTTACTTCACTAATTCTTTTCTCAGATAAAAAAAACTCTTCTTTATTCAATCTGTAGAAGTTTTTTTGACCAAATGGATCAAATTTTATAGCTTTATAACCCATTTTTATTACTTCTATTGCCTCTTCTGCATTTTGTTTAGGTGTACCTGGATTTGTATACCAACCATTTGCATAAACCATCAATTTTTCTCTAAATGAACCTCCAAGAAGGTTATAAATAGGCTGATTTAATATTTTACCTTTTAGATCCCATATTGCTATATCTAGCCCTGAAAGAGCAGTAGTTGAAATTCTACCACCTCTTTGCATTGAATTATTATATGCGTTTAGCCAAAGGGTCTCATTTTCAATAGGGTCATTACCTTTGTAGAATTTTTCAAAAAGATACTTTATTTCATCTATAACTCTTGAATCATCTCCTAAATAACTGGCATCTCCTATACCGTATTTTTCTGAATCATCACAGTAGACTATTGGTATTAACCAATTTCTTGTAGCGTTATGGTGTTTTGCTGAAAATTGTCTGAATTCTAACCTATTTATTTTGTTCATAATTTAGTATAAATTTGCTTATTTTTTTATAAATAAACTTTCCTTCTTTTTTCTTGACATATGCAGATATTATATATACTCTACGGAGAACTCGCAGAAATAACTGTGGGGATTGAACTTTTAACAATGGGTAAATAATGCCCAAAATTTTGATGTGTTGCTTTTTATTTTAAGTAACCAGGAGACAAAATTTTTGGTGTTTAATTCTTTCTTTGTTGATATTTTCTTCCTAAAGTTTTTCTGTGAAAAAATAAACAAATCCACTGGATTTCTGGTGGATAAGTGTTGGAGGAAAATTTATGAGTATTAATATACTACGTAAATCTGGTATGCTAGCTGGACTGCTAGTTGTTTCAATGCTAATGGTACTAGTTGTTGCCTGTGGAGGAGATGATTCTGCTGATTCATCATCATCATCATCTTCATCTTCTGCTGCACCAGCTGCACCTGCTGCACCAAAAGCACCTGCTGCTCCTAAAGCTGCTGCCAAACCTGAAGCACCAAAAGCTGCTGCTCCTGCTGCAAAAGCAGAAAGCAAAGCAACTAAAGCTGCTAGTGCTTCTTCATCTTCGAGCGCAAAACCAAGCGGTCCAAGTGGTAAACTTGTGAGAGCTCACCATGAGGTAAACCCTGTATTTGGAACTCCATGGTCAGGACCTTATAAGTGGTCTGCTGCAGACTTAATTGGTATCGGAGAACACCTTTTCTATTTTGATAAAGGTAATGCTATGACTCCTCAGATGGCAAAATCATGGTCAGTCGACCCTGCTGGAACAAAAGTCACTATCGAACTTAATGAAGGTATGAAGTGGCAATCTCCAAAAGGATACGAAGATACTGACTTTGGTTATGTAACTGCGGAAGACAGAGTAAGATGGTTTAATACAGTTAACGGTACTGTAAACCCAGATAGCTCATACCCAGATTCTGGTGATATTGGAGCTATTTTCACAAAAGCCGAAGTTATTGACGACCTAACATTTGAAATTGGATTGGTAAGTCCAGTATTTTTCTGTTTACCACTATCTGAGTTCGGTTGTTTAGGTGCTGCTCCTGTACAAGGTGCTGTACACCACGTTGATATGATGGGAGCTGACTGGGCTTCTAAGCACGCTGTAATGACTGGACCTTATGCACACGGTGAGTGTACTGCTGGTGACAGATGTTCAGTGTTTGCTGTTGAAGATCACTGGAGAGCAAACCCACAAGTAGCAGAAATTGAGGTAATTCAGGTTCCTGAATCACAAACTCAGGTTGCTATGTTAAAGTCTGGTGAAGTAGACATGGCTGTAGTTGACTATAAACTACTAGCTGACGTTGTTTCTGGTTCATCTGACTTAAGGTTCCTAGAGACTATGCCAGGTGGATATGTTGGACAATCAATTATATTCCCAGGAAATCTTTGGGAAGAAACTCACGCCAGAAGTGGTGAAGCACTAAACCCATGGGATTCTCCTGTATATGCAGAAGACTATGCTTGGGTTGGTGACCCATGGCAAGAAGATTCATACCACGAAGGGTCTACAGACTCATCTGTTGTAAAATACACAGATACTAACAACCCTGAAGGTATGACTGACATGGAACAAGCAAGACTAGTAAGACTTGCTCTTTCTACAGCTCTAGATAGAAATGGTATTAACGACTCTCTATTAAACGGAATCGGAACACCAATCTACTCAGAGTACATGGGACCAGAATACCCTGGATGGGATCCTGCAAGAGACACTGGTGTTTGGGACGCTTATGGTAACAAAATTAGTGAAACTGGTGGAGTAATTTACGAACTTCCTGATGGAGACATCGAGGCTGCTGGTAAACTACTTGACCAAGCTGGTTACCCTCTAGTTGATGGTAAAAGAGACATTGACGGTCTAGTTCTTCAAGCATACGCAGCAGAAGCAGGTCCTGTAGGACTTGAGGTTGCTGACACAGTTATGTCTGACTGGGCAAGACTTGGAATTGAAATCTCAGGTTTAGTTGAAGACTATGGTGGAGTTATTTCACCTAGAATGAAGAGAAGAGAACAGTATCTTCCAGTTTTGAAGAACTGTGATGTTCACTCAAACGTATGGCCTGAAGACTGGCCAATTCCACCAGTTGACACATCAAGAACACGTCCTTCATGGGGTTGTGGATTTGAGTCAAAAGCTGGTGCAAGAAGCGTTGCTAACGTTCTAATGGAACGAGATGCTGAAAAGAGAAAAGCTATGCACAAAGATATTGTGGACTACAGTATGTACTGGCTGCAATATGCTGGTGTTTACCAAGTACCTAAGGGTATCGTAGTAAACGACAGAATCAAGTCATGGAGTGCTCCTCAGCAACACTATGCTAACGTTTCTAACAACCCAGAATTAATAGTTTTAAATGACTAAAAATTCCTAATAGTTGATTAAAAGTTCAATTAACTAATAAAAAGTGGGAAGAAAACTTTATTTCTTCCCACTTTTTTTGTACTATCAAAACAACTAATTTAAAAAGTTATATTCATATAGCTTATACATATATATAAAGTAAGAGAAAAGAGAATGTTATGCTTAGATTTTTAGCAGGAAGATTATTTTCCTCATTTCTATCTATTATTGGTGCCACATTAGCTATTTTCACCTTAACAAATTTTCACAATGATCCAAGACTTTTGTTTGTTCCTGATAGTGGAAATGGAATTACCCAAGAACAATGGGATAAACTTGGTGAGAGATTAGGTATGAATAAACCTTTCCATGAGAGGTATATTGATTGGATAGGAAGAACTCTAAGAGGTGACCTAGGTATTTCATTGGCAAGACAAATGGCAGTTACAGAAATTGTAATGGCTAAAATTCCAGCAACATTAGAATTAGCGTTAGGAGGTTGGATATTTGCTATCTTACTGGGAATACCCACCGGAGTGGTGGCAGCGGTATTTAGAGGGTCGTTCTGGGATTACGTTGCAAGAGGAGCCGCTCTTGTAGGGCAAGCAGCTCCACCTTTCGTTACTGGACTTGTGCTTATTTATATTTTCAACCAATGGATTCAACCAGGTGGTGAGCCTTTATTGCCAGCAGGAGGAAGGAAGCCAGAGTTTGATGTGAAGGATTACGTCCTTCCATGTATAGCATTAGGTTGGGGAGCAGCAGCAGCTCTAATGAGATTGACAAGATCTTCTATGCTAGAAATTTTAGACTCTGAATACATCAGATTAGCTAGAGCTAAAGGTGTAAACTTTACAACTGTAATTTTCAAACATGCTCTCAGAAATGCATTGATTGCTCCTGTTACAAGTGCACTTCTAATTTTTTCAGGATGGCTAAACGGTGCATTAGTTGTAGAAATTATTTTCTCATGGCCAGGAATTGGTTACGATGCACTATACAGAGCAGTAAATGATAATGACTTCCCTCTTTTATTAGGGACAGTATTTGTATTTATTTTGATATATTTGATATTTGCAACCATTGCAGATATTGCATACACAATAATTGACCCTCGGGTTCGATTGAATTAGTAAGGAGAATATTTTATGGCTACAGAAACAACTAGTTCACAATTTAACCCATTAAAATATTGGCTTATTACTTGGTCTTTTTTTAGAAGATATCCTGTATTTCCAGGAGTGATTTTAATAGTTCTGGTAATTGCTGCTATTATTGGTCCAACGGTGGCCCCTTACGAGAGAGATATTGGTGATGTAAGAGCAAGGCATAATCTTCCAGGAACAGTAGATATTAAATTTCCTACAAAACCTAAGGGTGGAATAGATTTAACTGATACTGACATTGCAGCCGGTTCAACTTTTATTGCCACATATGAACTACCCACAGATAACCAAATTTTTGATATAGGGAAAGATGGTTCATTTAACAATGATATTTCATGGAATGAGAGCACTCCAAACACACCAGATATTTTATTTAGCAATATTACACAAGAAGGAGCAATCCTGAGTTTTGAAATTATTGCAAATGAAGATATTATCGAAGGTCAAAATGACAATATAATTTTAGATGTTCAAGTAATAAGAACTGATACTAAATTATTAGATATTTGGCCCGACGGCTACCACTTTTTGGGTAATGATCATGTTGGAAGAGATGTGTTTAGTAGATTGTTGCACGGTGCTCAAATTTCTATGATGGTTGTAGGTATTTCTCTTGTAGCAGGAATGACAATTGGTGTTGCGTTAGGTCTTATTGCTGGATATACAGCTAATCGCTACGAACCAAATATAGGATTTTGGATGACTTATAAGGGTAAAAAAAGAAGAGTTGCAATATTTAGTCCATGGTTAGTTGATGAATTTATTACTAGATTCGTTGATATTTGGTATGCTTTGCCGTTCCTGATGGTTGCTCTTGTAGTAACACTAATTTTTGGAAGAGGTCTAGAAGTTCTAATGGGAGTTCTTGCTTTGATTGCATGGAGTGGTTTCGTAAGGGTTATTAGAGCACAAACACTTATTATTAGAGAATTAGATTTTGTTGCATCTGCAAAAATTAATGGTGCTACAGCATTCAGAATAATGTATAAACATATTTTACCGGGGGTACTTAATACTGCGGTAGTTGTAGCTACACTAAATACAAGTGGATTAATTTTAGCTGAGTCAGTATTGAGTTTCGTTGGAGCAGGAATTCAACCACCTACACCAGCATGGGGTGTTATGACAAATGAGGGACGAGACTATTTAGCAATAGCTCCTCACCAAGTTATGGTACCAGGTGGAGCTATATTCTTAGTAGTTCTAGCATTAAATTTCTTAGGAGATTGGCTAAGAGATAGATTAGACCCAAGATTGAGACAAGTAGATTAAGAAGGCTGATATGAAAAAAATTTTATTATTGATTTCAATTGCAGTAATATTCGGGTGTGGAGGTGATACACGTTCTTTCACAAACATTGTTCAAACTCAAACTGCAGAAAATATGATAGGTAATGCAACTGCAACAGCAGTTGCAGAAGTAACTGAATGTACAGCTGAGCAAGGTATTGTTTATGATACACTTTCAGAATCTGAAAAAGCAAAATGGGTAACTGAATGTGAAAACTCTTTTACAGCAGCAGCCCAAGCTGTTGGAAAAGATGCTGCCGCTTCTGCTGAAAAAGTAGCGATGTCACTAACTGCCACAGCTGAAGCAGGAGGAGAAGCTGCTTGTACAGGATCCCTTTGTGAAAAAGAAGAAGTAGTAATAGATATAGAAATGCCTGAAGGACCTGTTCTAGAAGGTGTGGTTGAAATAAGCATTGGTCAAGGTGGTGTTATGGAACCGCAGACAGTAAAAGTTAAGTCTGGGACAACTGTTAGTTGGTTAAATCCTAAAGGTGCTGCTAGCTCATCAACATCTGACGAAGGACAAGAGGATATGTGGGATTCGGGTGCTTTCAACAAAGGGCCATTTGATAAACAGCCAGAACAATGGACGTACTCAAGAGAATTTACAATTCCTGGTTGTTTTCAATATAGGTCTTTATATAGTGGAGATGCTGATACTGGAAACTTTGGTGTAGTTTGTGTAGTGCCTGAGTAGCATTATCCTCCACCAACAGGTTTGACTATTTCTATTTTGTCTTCTTCCATAATGATTGTTTTGTCGTAATCTTTTTTATGAATTATTTTCATATTGATAGCTACAGCAATCATTTTTTCCTTCAATCCCTGAGAATCTAATAAATCATTAATAGTTTGTTTCTTTTGAATCTTATTTTCTTTTCCATTTAGATAGATTTTAATCATAGTAAGATTTTAATTTTTTTATAGTTTTTTCTAAATTATTTGTATTTGATAGTTCACTTATCATAGCTACACCTATAGCATTTGATTTTTTTATAGCATCTATATTTTGTAAATTGATTCCACCTATTCCAATAACAGGTTTCATTGATAGTCTAACTAATTCCATAAATTTCTCAATACCCAAAGTTGGCCCATTAGGATGTGAATTTGATTTGTAAATTGTACCTATAACAAATGCATCTATGTCCAAGTCATTATTATTTTCATATAGCTCATCTTTAGTATGAATAGATTTAGAAATCCATTTTGCACCGCTTTCTGATTTTGCAAAATCACCTGTAATTTTTTCATTTGATTTAATATGAAATCCATATGGAGAAATAATCCTGGATGATTCAAAGTCTTGATTTACTATAATTTTTGTATTTTCTTTATCTACAATTTCATTTATCTTTTTTGAAATTTCTATTTTTTTACCTTGGTCTAAATTATTAAGCCTTATTTGAATAAAATTTATTCCATAAAATGAAGCTAACTTAATATTTTCTAAGAAAGATTTTTCATTATCAAATTTATCAATATCTGTGATGTAAATAATCATTAAGTATTTACAATATTATCCTTGGGACTACTAGGATTTGCTTCTTTAGTGATAGGTATTCTTCCTGATAGGAAAGCTTTTCTTCCTGCTCTTACACCAAGCTTGAAAGCTTCTCCCATAGTTTTGGGATCATGTGCTCCTGCTATAGCTGTATTTACTAGTACAGCATCTGCTCCAGATTCCATTACTAGAGATGCTTCTGATGGAACTCCTAATCCTGCATCAACTACTACAGGAACTCCTGATTGTTCAATAATTATTTGAATTTCTTCAAGAGCGAGAACTCCTCTTCCGGATCCAATTGGTGATCCAAGAGGCATAACAGTTGAACAACCAACATCTTCTAATCTTTTAGCTAGAACAGGATCTGGAGAAATATAGGGGAGAACAATAAATCCTTCCTTTACTAATTTTTCACAAGCTTCAAGCGTTCCTATTGGATCGGGTAGTAGAAATTTAGCATCAGGAATAACCTCAACTTTTATCCAATTAGATTGAGTTACTTCTCTTGCTAGCATAGCTGTATAAATAGCTTCTTCAGCAGTTTTACTTCCAGCCGTATTAGGTAAAATGTTGTATTTGTCCCAATCAATAACATCTAGAAGATTTTTTTCTTTTGGATCATCAAAATTTATTCTTCTTATAGCAACTGTAATCATCTCTGTTTCAGAAGCAACAATAGAATCATGAAGATCTTTCGAACTACGGTGCTTGCCAGTTCCAGTAATTAGTCTAGATTTAAACTTTTTACCCGCTATTACTAATTCATCCATAATATAATAAGTTTATGATTAATATTGTTTTAATCATAAACCTGTAGATTATAACTAGAAACCTAAATAAATACTATTTTTTGGTAAAAAAAATTGAATATAAAGATAAATAAAAATACAAAAACGCCTGAAATAGAAGCTGCTCTTTTTGATCTAGATGGAACTTTACTAAATTCAAAAGAACAGATCCCTGTATCTATTCAAAATAAAATCAAAGAGATATCTAAAATTATTCCTGTTTCAATAATTTCAGGGAGAATCTTTTCTTCAGTTTTGGAATATTCTGAGCAACTAGGTTTAATTTCTCCTCAAATTTCTGATAACGGAGCAATAATTTTTGATCCAAAGTTAGATAATAAAATTATTTTTAGAAAATCTTTAGATAGTGATATTGCTTATAAAGTTTTTGAGTTATTAGATAAAAATAAGTTTGAGTATTTTTCTAGTGCTGAGGGGAGAACTATGAATAACACCATGAGTAATAAAACATCTTCAAATGTAAACATTATTACATGTTTTTATGAGGATGCTCGACCTTATTTGGAATCATCTGATTTCATTGATACTTCTAAAATATCTCTTGTTCATTCTTCAGGTAGTATGGAAGAGGAATACATTAGTTTTATGCCAAAAGATGTGAACAAAGGAGTAGCATTGAAAAAGTATTCAAGATTACTTGGTATAGATCAATCAAAGATTTTTGCAATTGGAGATGGAATGAATGATTTAGAAATGCTTGAAGAAGCAGGTATTTCGGTTGCGATGGGCAATTCGGTAAAAGAAGTATTTGAAGTTAGTAATTATGCAACAAATAAATATGAAGATAATGGAACTGAAATTGTACTAGATTGGATAATTAGAGGTTTATCTTAGTTTCTTAAAGCTTTATATCCAGCTTTTAAAACATTTCTCCATACTTTTATTTCATTAGAAACAGATTCTACTAACTTATTATGTCTCATGTCAATTTCTTGAAATTTTTTTATTCTTGTTCTTATCAGTTTTCGCTTACTTGTGTAATTCAAAACAGATAATTCATTAATAAGATTTATCTTAATGAGTCTAGACATATCTTCTAGTCCCTTACTTGCACCCAATGGTGGTTCCTTTATGATTTTGTCTATGATACCTGTTTCAAGGCAATCATATGAGTCTAAAATATCTTTTCCTTTGCTATCTAGTCCTGTGTTTAAGATAGAATGTTCGAGCATTAGTACACTATCTGAAATAAAATATGGTAAAGATCCTTCTGATGTTGTTTCACCTGTTATTATTGAAATTAATGGTTCGTCGTGATTCGAGAGTAACTTTATATTTTCAGCTAATGAATTAGCAATCCCTGAAATTTCATTTTCGAAAGTATTGTTTATACCTTTATTGTCTACAAAAAATATTATCGGTAACTTAAATTTTTTAGAAAACCGAATAGCATCTTTTATTTTTTCAAAATCATTAATGTTTAATTTCCCACCATTAGTTTTATTGATTCTTTGAAAGTTTTGTACTAAATAAATAATTGATTGAGATCCTAATTTAGCTATCCCTAGAGTTGAAAGATTTTTCTCGCTATTATCTTTTAGAGGTATAACATCATCAAAAATACTATAGAAATATTGCTTGGCAGAAGGTCTTGATTTCTCTATTTTTTTTGTTTGATTTGACTTTATGAATTCTATTTCAGGAAGTTCTAAGTCTACTTTTTTGGGAATTTTATCAGTTGATGTTAATGACTCTAAAATAGATGCTATTTCTTTTTTTAAGTTGTTTCTAGCTACTATATTATCAATCAATCCATTCTCGAAAAAATTTTCTGAAGTTAAGTCTATTTCTTTATTATCTATTGAAGTTTTTCCTATTTCATTTCTTGAAAACATTCCAATTATTGCTCCAGGTTCAGCTATTTTTATGTCTGCTGAGATTGCAAAAGAACTATATACTTGCCCTCCTGATGGATTTGTTAGTAATGCTATATGAGGAAGTTTTTTATCATTTAGTTCATCTGTGGCATTTGTAGTCTTAATCATTTGAATTAGAGAAAAAATTCCTTCTTGAACTCTTCTCCCTCCACTTGAAATTACTGATAAAACTGGTAACGAATTTTTTTTAGAGTATGAAAAAGCTTTAGAAATTTTTTCACCTACTATTATTCCCATTGACCCTCCTAGAAAACCAAAATCAAGTAATATAATTACAGTCTTTATACCTCCGATATTACAGGTTCCAGTAACAACTGCTTCTTCAAGACCAGTTCTCTCTCTAGTATTCTTGACATTTTTTTTGTAATTAGGGTTGAGTTTCAAGTTTTTAGGTTTTCTAACGGAAATATTTTTATTGAATTCTACAAAAGATCCTTGATCTGATATTACTTCTAGTCTTTTAGCAAAATCTATAGAGTAATGAAAATTACAATATGGACAGATTCTATATTTTTCATAAAAATCAGTTTCACTAATCTTTTCTTGACAGCTAAGGCACTCTCTTAGATTTTCACCTAAGCCAATATAATTTTCTTCCTTATTAATCATCCAACTAAAACTCTCCTAGGCTTTCCGGCCTCTCCAGGTCCTACTATACCATTCTCTTCTAACTCATCCATTAATCTTGCAGCTCTAGGATAGCCTATTCTTAATCTCCTTTGGAGTAAAGAAGTTGATAAAGTTTTGCTTTGTGAACTCAGGTCTACAGCCTGTTCATATAGGGAATCTCCGGAAATCTGAGTATTATTTATATTTTCCTCCTCTAAAATTTCAAGCATTTCTAAAGGATACTTTTCGTTGTATGGTTCCCATTGAGAAGTTATACTTTGTATGTCGTTTTCAGTAAGAAGAACTCCTTGGATTCGACTCATTTGTGCATTGTCAATTGGACTAAATAACATATCTCCTTTTCCTATAAGCTTTTCAGCTCCTACACCATCTAATACTGTCCTTGAATCTATTTGTGACATTACAGCAAATGAAACTCTACTAGGGAAATTTGCTTTTATTAATCCTGTCACTACATCTACTGATGGTCTCTGAGTGGCTACAACCAAATGAATTCCAGTTGCTCTACCTAATTGAGCAAGTCTAACTATTAGTCTTTCTATTTCACTACCTGCTTGTAACATCAAATCTGCAAGCTCATCTATTACAACAAGAATATTCCACATTTTATGACTCTTACTCATCTTTTTATTAAAGTCTGAAATATTTTTTACACCAACTTTTTCAAGAATCTTAAATCTAACCATCATTTCTTCAACGGTAGCTGACAAAACAGAAACTGCTTTTTCTGTGTCAACAATCACATCTTCAGTATATAAATGAGGGATATTAGCATAAGGAGTAAGCTCTACTCTTTTAGGATCGATTAACACCATTCTTACATCATCTGGCTTTCGTGTACTTAGTAGTCCCGTTATTATTGAATTTATAAAAACGGATTTACCAGAACCTGTAGAACCTGCTACTAAAAGATGAGGCATCCTACTTAAATCAATTATTCTAGGAATACCATCCATTCCTTGACCTAGAGGAGCAGGTAGTAAATATTTTTCAGAATCCTTAAGGTTCTCAAATTCAATCACTTCCTTAAAATCAACTGTATTTGGTGAAAGATTAGGAATTTCTATTCCCATAGAGTTTTGAACTCCATCAAGTACTGCTTCAAATCTGATGTTTGGAGAACCTAATGCTAGAGCTAAATCTTTTTCCCTTCTCAATACTTGCTCTACTTTCACTCGCTTTTTTTCATTTTCATCTACCCATCCAGGCTTTAATTGGTACATAGTAACTGATGGACCAGAGGTATGTTTTTCGATTGTAGTATTTACACCATGAGCTGCTAATGTATTTATTATTATCTTTTTTGTATCAGTAATCTCATCTTTACTTAGCTCTTCTTTTTTAGAAACCATAAGATTTGATGTGTCGATTCGAGGCCATTTGAGTTTTTCATATCTAAATTTATCAATTTTATTATCTTCAAAATCTTCTTTTACAGTAGTAATTTTTTTCATTTCGAAGACATTATTATCATTTGTAAAATTTATGTTTTTTTCATCTAATAAATCATCATGTTTATTTGGAATTTCTTCCGTTGATGCAACTGTAATATTTTTATTTATAATTTCATTAGTGTTTTTACTTTGTAAAGAATTTTGAATTGATTTTTTTTTAATATCAACTTCTGGAGTAATTTTATCTTCAAAAGATTTTCTTTGAGGTCTTATCTTTTTTATATCTATCTTATTTATTATTATTTTTAGTAATTCAAAAATTTTAGTAATAATTGATTTGAAAAAATTAAATAAAATTTTTTTTACCATGTCTGGCTTATAGATAACCAGTATTACAAATAAAGGCAAAGATGTTCTAAATATAATATCAATATAGTTAAGAATGCCTGCATTATAGCTATTCCAATAGTAGGGTGATTTAGCAAGAAACTCTCCATATTTTCCTGATAAAGAATAGTCAAATGAAAAGTTTGAGCTGGATACATAGCTAAAGGAACCTAATACTATATAAAAAGATAAATTTATAAGAATTATAGAAAATATATTCTTATAAGACAGATAGTTTATAGAGTTTCTAACAGAGTAACGTAAAAGTATAGAAACTAAAAATATTGTTGAAGATAATATTAATGGTGCTAATCCAAAATTATCTCTGATTCCACTAAATGATATAGGAATTAGGGTAAAAACACATAAAAGTAATACAAATAAAAAATAATTTTTATTCAATACTATCTCAGTAATTCTACCGAATAATATGTTGTTGCTATTTTCCATTTTATTTGTGGCTATTTTTCAATAAATAATGATTTAATAAGATACTTTTTGTTAAATTTATCTAATATTAATTTATATAAATTCTTGCTAAATTGCTTAGTTATTTCACTCCAGCCTTCGTCCGTATTGAAAATTTCATTCATACTATGATTTAGAATAAAATTATTTACTTCATTTATAATTTTTATATTATTAGATTTGTCAAATAATTTTATGTCTATACTATTTTTGTCTTGAATTTCTTTTATTTTTATAATGACTGATAATATGTTCTCGTTATAGATATTAGATTTTTTCTCAGTATTCAAAGCAAAATTATCCCTCAATACTACTTCATCTATAATATTTTCATGATCAGTTATTTTAGCTTCTCTTGACGTGATTTCAAGATTATCTCCATTTGATAGAACAAAAATATTTTCTTTTTTTAATCCGTTCTTTAAGCCAATCTCTTTATGAGCTTCTAACATTTCTAAATTTCCGTGTATTGGTATAAGATATTTAGGTTGTAAGGATCTAATAACATTTCCTAACTCAGAGTTATTAGAATGCCCAGAAACATGTAACTTATTTTCTATATTGCTAAAATTTACTTCAGCTCCAAGACCATGAATTCGATGGATAACTTCAAAAACTTTTTGTTCATTTCCAGGAATCACTGAGGAAGACATAAGAACTATATCATCTTTTTCTATACTCAGATTATTATAACTACCTTTAGACATTCTATTCAGAACAGAAAATTCCTCTCCTTGAGATCCTGTAACGAAATAGACTACATTTTCATTCTCAAGGGATTTTTTATTCTTTTTATTTAGTAGAACTTGATCCTTATCTTCAATGATTCTTAGATTTTTTGAGATCTTTAAATTTTTTTGTAATGTACTGCCTAGAAGAACTATTTTTTTATTTGACCTTTTAGCTACATTAAGTGCCATCTGGATTCTTGAAATTTGTGAAGCAAAAGTACAAATAATGATTTTCTTATTTTTCTTAAAAACTCTTTCAAATGTATTCTCAATCTCTGTTTCTGAAAAACTTTTACTATAAATCATTGCATTTGTAGAATCAGATAATAAAACATCACATTTATTATTTATTAATTTGTTAATTTCTTCAAAGTTTGTATTTTTTCCAAAAATTGGTTTTTTATCAAATCTAAAATCTCCAGTATGAACTATATTCAAACTATTAGTTTGAATTAGTAAGCCACATGAGTCAGGAATAGAATGTACAACTGGGAACCATGTGATCTTAAAGTCTTCAAAATTAAAAGGTTTATATATTTGAATATCTTTTAATAAATGATGTTGATCTCTAAATATTTTTTTTTTGATCAATTCATTTGCAAGAGGAGGCGAGTAAATTGGAACATTTAAGAAGCCTAGTTTAGAGATTCCTCCTATATGATCCTCATGGCCATGAGTAATGAAAATACCTTCTATTTTATATTTGATTTTTTCTAGGTAATCTAGATCAGGAAGAATAAAATCTATTTCGGGATCAGAAGAAAATTTAATCCCTGCATCTATGATGTATACTCTAGAATTTATTTCGAATAGAAGTAAATTTTTACCGACCTCACCTAGTCCACCTAGGGGAGTAATTTTTATTTTTTCCATTTTTTTCTCATATCTAATTGTCTAAAAAACTTACGATAGACTAAATAGACTAGATAAAATTGAGAATATTTTAGACCTTAGAAGATATGTAATCGACGGCATCTTGAACTGTTCTAATATTTTCAGCATCTTCATCTGAAATTTCAATTGCCTTATCATCAGTAGAGAACTCTTCTTCAAGAGCCATTATAAGTTCAACAACATCTAGAGAATCAGCTTCTAAATCTTCAGTGAATGATGATTCAGGTTTGACATCTCCAATGTCTACACTTAATTTTTCTGCTGTAATTTCTTGTATTTTTTCTAAAACTGAAGCCATTCTATCCTCCAAAATTTTAACCGCAAGTTTATGTTATTGAATTATGATCTAAAAGTCTATCTTACCATAGAACTTAAAACACCATTTATAAAGTTTTTAGACGTATCTGAGCCAAAAACATCTCCTAATTTTACTGATTCATTTACAATAACCCCAACTGGAGTTTCTAAACCACAAGATATTTCAGATATAGCCATTCTCAAAATTGACAAATCAGTTTTGGGAATTCTTTCAATACTTTTATCATTCGTATACCTTATTATACTTTCATCAATGGAATTTTTATTCTGCAAGGCATAACTTAATATTTTTTTTGCAATCTTTTGTTTAGATTTATTAGATTTCTTAAAAAAAGATAGTTTTTCAATATTACTTGATTTATAGTCTTTAGAGACTTCGCTTTCAAATAATGACTGAACTACTGATGCTCGTGCCATTGTAGTACCAAAAATTGATTGAGTTTTTTCTTCAGAAATAAATTCTCCGTCAACAGTATTGTTTAACTTATCTTGAACTTCATGCATATTATAAAAACGCTAGCTTCTTGACTCAACGTAATCTAATACTTGATCATAATTTCCTATGTTTTTTACATTTAGATCAGAATTTATTCTTTTAATCATTCCAGAAAGTACAGAACCTGGTCCTATCTCATAGAAAGTATCAACATCTTGATCAATCATATATTCTATGGAATCACTCCACAAAACACAGTTTTGAAGTTGATTCTTTAGTTCATTTCTTACTAAGTTTTTTTCTGTTATGGGCTCAGCACTAGTATTAGCTATAATAGGAACAACAGCATCTTCAAAATTAGCTTCATCAATTACATTGTTTAGTTCTTCTTGAGCTGAGGCCATTAGACCTGAATGAAATGCTCCGCCAACTGGGAGGGGAATAGCTTTTTTTGCACCAAGTCTTGAAGCAAGATCCATGGCATTTACTAAATTTTCTTTTTTACCAGCGATAATTATTTGATTAGAGGTGTTGATATTAGATAAATATGTACCTGTTTCTTCACAAACTTCTTTAACAGCAGTTGCATCAATACCTATTATTGCAGACATTCCTCCTGGGGCATTATTACATGCCTTTTCCATTAGTTCTCCTCTTTTAGATACTAGATCTATTGTATCTTTTATGCTTAGAGAACCAGCGGTGGCTAATGAACTATACTCACCTAGACTATGTCCAGCAGTAAAATTTGGAATTTGAATAGATCCCATCTCTGATTCAATAGCTCTCCATGCAGCAATTGATACAGTGGCTATTGAAGGTTGAGCATTTTCTGTTCTTGTTAATTCTTCCTTTGAGCCTTCAAATATTACAGTAGATAGCTTTCTACCCAAAATATCATCAGCCTCTTGGAAAACTTCTCGCGCAGCTATACTATTCTTATATAAATCTAATCCCATTCCAGGAGTTTGAGATGCTTGCCCTGGAAAAAGAAAAGCAACTTTTTCATTGTTCATTAGTTCACCTATATAAATTATATATCTCTATTGTTTCTATTTTTTTTAAATTTTTCAATAAATTTCAATACAGAAATACTTCAAATCATCTGTAAATGACAATAAACTTGAAAAAAGCAACCATAAATTTATAATATAAAACATGATTATTTTGGGAGTTGATCCAAGCCTTTCTAACACAGGTTATGGCATTTTAGAATCAGTAGAAAGCAAATTAAAACCTATTGAAGGAGGGGTAATTAAGACCCGGTCATCAGATTCTCTTTCGCAGAGACTTTCAATAATTTCACAAGAGTTCGATAAAATTATTGAAAAATTTTTACCAGATCATATAGCTGTTGAGGATTTACATTCTAGGCCAAAATTTGCTAAAACTTCTATACTAATGGGGCATGCTAGAGGAGTAATCTTATCAAGCGCAGGTATAAAAAATATTCAAGTTTTTGACTATCAACCTACCCAGGCTAAAAATATAGTTACCGGTTCTGGTAGAGCAGATAAAAAACAGGTAATGTTATCAGTTTCAAAAATATTAAATAATCAAAATTTATTAAAGAATGAACATGTTGCTGATGCATTTTCAATAGCGATCTGCCATTCTATAATCAATAATTCAAAAACAAAGATTATATGATTAGTTTTCTTAATGGTGAAATTTTAAAGTTTCTAAGTGATCCAAAAAGAATCGTATTATTAGTTAATGGTATCGGATATGAAATTTATATACCTGAGTACTTAAATAATTATTTTGTTGAAAACAAAGTAACGATCGGATCCAATTTAGATCTAGAAATCTATTATCATGTTACTGAAAGGCAGCCTAAGCCACTTCTTGTAGGATTTATTTCATACTCTGATAAAGAGTTTTTTGAACAACTGATTCAAGTTGAAGGGATAGGACCAGTAAAAGCTGCAAATTCTTTAGTTTTTCCTATAAACATAATAATTAATGCAATCGAAACTGAAGATAATTCTTTACTTGAACAAATGCCGGGAATTGGATCACGCGCAGCACAGAAAATAATAGCATCTTTGAATGGTAAGTTAACATATCAAAATGAAGTTAACCTGACTGATAATGCTGAATTCAAACCAATAGATTCTATTTTTGAGGAAGCTTTGTCAGGACTGATCAGTTTAGGATATAAAAATAATGAGGCTAGAAATGCTATTAATGAGGTTCTTTCAGAAAATGAGAAAAACCTTGATGTAGAAAATATTGTCAGAGAAGTTTTGAAGAAAAATACAAGAAAATATGTGTAAATAAAATTATGTCAGAAGATCTAGAAAATAAAGAAATAATTTTTTCAGAACAAGATTCGGATACAAAGAAAGTTGATAATAATGACTCAGAATCTACTGTTGATACAAATATACTTCGTCCTAAATCTTTTGATGAATATGTAGGTCAAGAAAAAATTATACAATCCTTGTCTATAGCTACTCAAGCTTCAAAAAAAAGAGATGAGTCTCTTGATCATGTACTTTTTTATGGTCCGCCAGGCTTAGGTAAAACAACTTTGTCATATATTATTTCAAATCAGATTGAATCAAATTTTATTCATACCAGCGGTCCTGCATTAGAGAGACCCGCAGATGCTGTTGGTTTATTATCTAATTTGTCCCCTAAAGATGTTTTATTCATTGATGAAATTCATAGAATACCTAAATCAGTAGAAGAGTATTTATACTCTGCAATGGAAGATTTCAGGGTAGATTTTATAACTGGAACAGGAGCGTTTGCTAAAACAATTAACCTTAAGTTGGAAAAATTTACTTTGGTTGGCTCTACTACTAGACCTGGTTTATTAAGTTCTCCTTTGAGAGATCGGTTTGGCCTGTCTTATCATCTAGATTATTATGATGACAAAGATCTGAGTGATATTGTGATTAGATCTTCAGCTCTTATGAATTTGAAAATTGATAAAAAATGTGCTCTTGAAATCGCAAAAAGATCAAGAGGTACTCCAAGAATTGCAAATAGGCTTTTGAGAAGAGTAAGAGATTACCTTGAAGTAAAAAACATTAAAACATTTAATGAAAAGCTAATTGATGAATCTCTTGAAATTGAAGGCGTAGATACACTTGGTTTGGATAGATTAGATCGTCAATATATCAATATAATTGCAAAAAATTACCAAGGGGGGCCTGTTGGAATTGAAGCTATAAGTGCCTCTTTGAATGAAGATCAAGCAACGCTTTCTGATGTAGTGGAACCATTTTTATTAAAAATAGGATTTATTGTTAGGACTTCTCAAGGAAGGAAAATAACTAAAGATGCTATTAATCATCTTGGAATAGAGCTTGAGATACAAGATCAAGAAAGATTAATTTAGGTTATTGTAGAATTCATTATTTGTTATAACTGGAGATTCAAAGCATATAGCATCCTCCCTACCTGAATCAAGAGGATAATAGTTTTTTCTTATACTGGTTACATTAAATAAATACTTTTTGTACAAATTTATTGCTGTAGTATTTGATTCTCTGCATTCAAGAATTATTTTTTTTACTCTTAATTGAATTGAATGGTGAATAGAAATTTTTAATAATTTTTCTCCAATACCTTTTTTTTGAAAATTTTCTAAAACTCCAATTTGCTCGATATGCATGTCTTCCATAATTTTCCAAACTTTAACATAGCCAATAATAACTTCTTCCTGAGTAAATTTTTTTTCGTTTCTTCTGCTAAAGATTTCTTTGAGAAAATTTTTCTTAACTGGTAACGTATTTTCGTATGTGCAAACGAATATTTTCTTGTTTTCTTTTTCTATTTCTACATCAAAATTAGTGTTTACTTTGTCTTTAAAAAAAATTTCTGACTCAACGTCGGATAGTTGCTTTGAATCACTTGAAATTGCATTCCTAAACTTAATTTTTTCGATATTATTTTTCATTAAAGTAGAAATAATTGATATATGTTTTTTTTATTTAATAAGAGTATAATAATCCATAGTGTTTATAAACGCTTCACAAAAACTAAAATAGATTTTAGTGCAGATTGATGTTCTTAAGCAAAAATTTAATACGAATTCTTAAGGTCCCACTAAAAAATAATAAACGAGATTTATTATTATCGATAGTTTCTATAATTTTTGCAGCCGCTCTTCAGATGTCTATTCCTTATTATTTGGGAAGATCAATTGATAAAGCATTACTTAATAACAAAACTGGGGATTTATCAATAGAACCATTTATTATTATAGGATTACTAGTTCTTTCTTTATCTGTTGCAAGAGGAATTTTTAGTTTTTTTCACGTTTATCAAGGTGAAAAAATGGGGCAAACTTTAGCATTTAGTTTGAGAAAAGATTATTTTAATAAGCTTCAAAGACTTTCTTTCAACTATCACGATAAAGTTCATACAGGAGATCTCATAACTAAAGGGATCATTGACATTGAAGGTTGTAGAATGTTTATCAATACTGGAATACTTAGGATAATATTCCTTAGTATTTTTATTTCAACAGGAGCAATTTTAGTTTTAAGCGTTGATCTTTTTTTGGGTTTGTTAGCATTATCATTTGTTCCATTTATAGGTATTATTTCTTCTTATACTAGGCTGAGCCTCAGAAAACATTGGTACAGACTTCAGGAACAACTAGGAATTCTTACAAGAGTAATGGATGAGAATTTATCTGGAGTTAGACTTGTTAGATCTTTCATGAAACAAAAATATGAGTTAGATAAATACTCAATAGCATCTCAAGTAGTTAAAAATATGACTTTTAGGCAAATTACAATTAGAAGTTTTTCTATTTCTCTAAATACATTAATTTTTTTGGTTTCTATGAGTTTGGTTGTATATTATGGAGCTATTTCGGTTCTTGAAAATCGTATTACTTTAGGAGAACTAACATCATTAATTGCTTTTATGAGTATACTTCAAGGACCTGTAAGACAAATTGGTATGCTAGTAAATGCTTTTGCTAGAGCCTCTGCAACCTCTTCAAGATTATTTGAAGTTATAGATCAAGAAGAAGATGTAAAAAATATAGAAGGCAATAAGTTTGATCAACCTATAAATAAAATTGAGGTGAAAAATCTTTGTTTCTCTTACGAAAATAGAGAGGTTCTAAAAAATATAAACTTTACAGCTACGCCAAATCATTCTATTGGAATAGTAGGACCTCCTGGGGCTGGTAAAACAACTCTTTCAAGGTTACTTCCTCGTTTTTATAATCCTAGTTCAGGTTCTGTAGAAATTAATGGTGTAGACATAAAAACTTTGGATTTAGTTGACTTAAGGCACTCCGTAAATTTAGTTGATCAAGATAACTTTCTTTTTTCTGATACTTTCTTTGAAAATGTAAGATATGGAGATCCTAAGGCTTCAAAAGATTTAGTTAATTGGTCAACTGACAAAGCTCAAATATTTAAACATATTGATCAATTACCAGGAAAATTTGAAACAGTAATTGGAGAAAGAGGTGTTCAGTTATCAGGAGGGCAAAGACAGAGACTTTCAGTCTCTAGAACTTTGCTTTTTCAATCAAAGGTAGTGATTTTTGATGATTCTACATCAGCAATAGATACTCAGACTGAGAAAAAAATCAGAGATGAAATGCTTTCTTTAGGTACAGGTATAACTTTAATTGTTATAGCACATAGAATCTCTTCAGTAATGAATTTAGATGAAATTTTGTATCTTGATAATGGTGAAATTATTGAAAGAGGAAATCATACCGAATTGGTCAAAAAAAATGGTCGTTATTATGAGCTATATAATATGCAAATAAATCCGGAGTTAAAAGTTTAAAATGGTTAGTTTATCTGACGAAGATATAAGATCTAGGTCCTTTGATTACAACATAATAAAGAGATTTATGCCTTATGTAATGGTTTACAAAAAAGATGTATTTTTAGGCTTTTTTTTCATAATGCTTTTAACTGGAGCTTCATTACTTATTCCATTAGTAGTAAAGAATTTAATTGATAAGTCAGACTGTTTAGTTGGAGCATCATGTCAAGATATTGATCAAGTAAAAAATTCTATTTTGATAGGATTATTACAATTTTTAGGTTTAGCTGTAATAGTTGCTTCTTCTATTTTTCTATCGGATTCAATAATTGAAAAAGTTGGAGAAAATATCCTTCTTGATCTTAGAAAAAAAATGTTCATGCATTTACAGGATGTTTCTATTTCTTTTATGGATAAGACTGATGTTGGAAGATTAATGTCTAGATTGCAAGGAGATGTAGCTGCAATGCAAGAAGCATTGCAAACATCAGTTTTTGCAATCGGAGATTTTGTATTGATTTGTGGAATTATAACTGTACTTTTAAGCATGAATTTACAACTAGGTATTATGACTCTTCTTGTAATGCCATTAATGGTAATAGTTAGGATGTTTTGGCTTCCTAGAGCAAGAGAAGCTTTTTTAGATGCTAGAGTAAAAAGTTCTGCAGCTACATCATATCTTGCTGAAAATATTAATGGTATTAGAACAATTCAATCATTTAACAGACAACAATTTAATTCTCTTGTTTACGAGAATAAAGCAAATGAATTATTGAGAGCTCAACTTAGAGCTTCAAAATTTTCGAGTCTAATGCTTCCAACTGTAGAGACATTGACTGGAATATCATTTGCAATAATAATAATTGTTGGTGCAAGCTTAGTTATTAACGATAAAATAACAGCTGGAGTCATGGTTGCTTATATGTTGCTTGTACAAAGGTTTTTTGATCCTATAAGAACAATCTCCATGCAATATAATTCTATGCAAAGAGCTATGGCTTCTGGATATAGAATATTTGAAGTCCTTGATATCCCTGTTACAATCAAAGACCCCAAAAAACCTCTAGATTGCCCTCTTGATGGATCAATTAAATTCGATAACGTTTCTTTTGCCTATGTCGAGCAAAACTACATATTAAAAGATTTCAACTTAACAATCGAAAATGGTGAAAGGATAGGTATAGTAGGCCCAACTGGAGCAGGTAAATCTACTATTTCTAACTTGATTCATAGATTTTATGACACCAATAAAGGTAAAGTAATTCTTGGTGGTGTTGAGATCAGAAAGCTTTCTCAAGAATATATAGGTAAAAAAGTTGGAATGGTTCTTCAAGATCCATTCCTGTTTTCTGGGACTATTTTGGATAATGTTAAGTATGGCAATAAAGATGTTTCTTTGAATGATGTTGAAAAGGCTACGAAAGAACTTGGGATGATGGACTTTATAAATTCATTAGATGATGGATTCAATACTGTAATTGGACAAAGAGGTTCAGACTTATCTATGGGGCAAAGACAACTACTAAGTATCTTGCGTGCTCTTGTGGCTGATACACAGTATTTGATTTTAGATGAAGCTACTTCATCTATAGATTCATATACTGAGAAAAAAATACAAAAAGCTCTTGATATATTGCTACAAAATAGAACATCTATTACTATTGCTCACAGATTAGCTACGGTTAGAAAATGTGACAAAATAATTGTTTTGAATGCTGGAAAAGTAGAAGAAATTGGATCGCATGAGCAACTGTTGGGTAATCAAGGACTATACAGCAATTTATATAACTTGAACTATTCTTCTTTTGATGATTAGAAAATTACTTTCTAAACGTTATGACCAGGCTCTGAATCATCGAAGTCATAATCATAATTTGCCTTTATAAACTCTTTTTGATCATCTGGTACATCGTCTTCAGCAAAAATAGCACTTTCAGGACATACTGGTTCACAAGCAGCACAATCTATACATTCTTCAGGATTAATGAATAATTGATTATCTCCTTCTTTAGAATATATACAATCTACTGGACATACGTCCACACACGCTCCATCCATCACATCTACACAAGCTTTACCAATGATATAAGTCATTTTAGGACACCTTTTCTCTTATTTTTCTATAATGTATATGAAAATTAAATTTTTTAGATACCGTTATTTAATACGGATTAGTGAGCTTTTATTCTTGGCAACCACATGCTCCGCCACCACAACCACCTGCAGCTGCTTGAGCTTGAGGTTGTGCTTGACTTCCGCATCCACCGCCGCCGCCATCGCCGCATCCGCATGCTCCGCCACCACCTCCGCAGCCACCGCCTTGGAAGTTTGGGTTAGAAATAACAAATCCAGACCTTTGAAAACCTTCAACATAGTCAATATTAGATCCTTCTACAAATTTGAGACTTGCAGGATCTACTACTGTCTTGACGGTTGAATCAATAACTATATCATCGGACTCAGGTTTTTCTACAAGACCAAAGACATATTCAAATCCTCCACCTGGACCTTCATTTATAGAAACTCTTAGGTAGCTACCTTCGTTGCCCTGTTCCCTCATTATTTCTTGAAGTTTTGTACTTGCAACTTCTGTATAAGTTACGATTTGATCTGAATCTAACAATTTACTCTCCAATAGTTATATTTTTTACAAAGTAATTATATTCTACTTTATTTTTTTGAAATAAATCAATGATTACATCTCATAAAAACTAAATTTTAAATAGTTCTAAGCTCTATTTTTATAGGTATAATATTCTGTATCAAGTAAGAAAAAGTTCATATGGATCAAATAGACAGAAAAATAGTATCAATGCTAGGTCACGATGGAAGACTTTCTAACGCTCAAATGGCTAGGGAACTTGAAGTGAGTGAAGGTACTATCAGGCGAAGAGTCAAAAATCTGTTGGATTCTAAAACGATTTCTATTGTTGCTGCTTCTGATCCTAAAAAACTAGGTTTTTTTTCTGAAGCATTAATTGGGGTTCAATGCGAACCTGATAAAGTTACTGATATTTCAAATAAAATTGCTTCACTAGAACATACTCGATGGGTGATTGCCACTACTGGAAGCTATGACATCTTCTGTCTAGTTGCTTTAGAAAGTTCTGAAGAATTAGGAAATTTTATAAGACTAGATATTGGTTCAATAGAAGGAATAATCAGAACTGAGACTTTTGTGAATTTATCAGTAGCTAAAAGAGAATATGGAGCCTAAGTTCAAATTGAGGGAATTATGTACAGAGATTTAATGTGTGGAAAAATTTCCTCAACGAATGAGGGAAAAAAAGTAAAATTAGCTGGTTGGGTTTCTAGAAGAAGAGATCATGGCCAACTTATATTTATTGATTTGAGAGATAAGTCTGGAATTATGCAAATAGTTTTTAATCCTGAAACTTCTCAAGAAACTCATGAAAATGCAAAAAATCTTAGAAGTGAATGGGTTATTTCAGTCACGGGAACCGTTAATAGAAGGATCGAAGGGGCTGAAAACAAAGAGATTTCTACAGGTGATTATGAAATGAGTGTAGATTCAATGGATGTATTGTCAAAATCAAAGACTCCTCCCTTTGAAATTTCAGATAATAAGGAAGTTTCAGAAGAAGTTAGACTTAAGTATAGATTTCTAGACCTAAGAAGAGAATCTATGCAAAACAAATTAAACCTAAGGCATAAGGTTACAAGATTTATTTGGGATGACCTTTCAAGTAAAGGGTTTACACATATTGAAACTCCTATACTTATTAAAAGCACCCCTGAAGGAGCAAGGGATTATGTAGTTCCTTCAAGAGTAAATAATGGATCTTTTTATGCATTACCACAGTCCCCTCAACAGATGAAACAGATGCTAATGGTTTCTGGTTGTGATAGATATTTTCAGATCGCTAGATGTTTTAGAGATGAAGACTTAAGAGCTGATAGACAACCTGAACATACTCAACTAGATTTAGAAATGAGTTTTGTTCATCAAAATGATGTTATTGATGTAGTTGAAAGCTTGTACATAGACTTGATTAAAAATATAGATAAAGAAATAAAAGTAGATTCTTCATTTGAAAAACTTACCTATTCTGAAGCAATGAATAGATTTGGAACTGATAAACCTGATATGAGATTTGGAATGGAACTAAGTAATTTTACAAATATAGCACAATCAATAGAATCAAATGTAATTAGTAATTCTCTTAAGAGTGGAGGAATATTAAAGGGATTCGTTGCTAAAAATTTAAGCAAATATGGACGAAGAGACTTTGACAGATTAACTGAAAAGGTCAAAGAGCAAGGTGCAGGAGGATTGATTTATATTTCAATCCCTGAAGATTTTGATGGTGAAATAACTTTAGATAAAACTAGTGGTCCACTTAATAAGTTCTACAGTGAGAAGAATTTCCAAGATATAAGAAACTTAACTTCAGCTGAAAAAGGTGATGTTATTTTTATGATTATAGGGGATGAAAAAATTGTTAATAATTCTCTTTCGTTTCTAAGAAATTATATTGCTAAAGAAAATGGATTAATTGATGATAATATAATGAAATTTCTTTGGGTCACTGACTTTCCTTTATTCGAGAAAGATGATGAGAATAAATGGCAACCAGCTCACCATGTTTTTTCTTCTCCAAAACATGAAGACATAAAATTTCTTGATACTGATCCTGGAAAAGTTAATGCAGATCTTTTTGATCTTGTTTGTAATGGTGTTGAACTTGGCTCTGGTTCGATTAGAATACACGATAGACATTTGCAAGAAAAAGTATTTGATGTCATTGGTTATTCATCCAGCGAGGTAAGTAATTTGTTTGGTCATTTGCTTGATTCATTTGAATTTGGGGTCCCTCCTCATGGCGGAATGGGTCTTGGACTTGATAGATTAGTAGCTATGCTTGCTAAGGAAGATTCAATAAGAGAAGTTATTGCTTTTCCAAAAACCCAAACTGCATCAGATTTACTATTTGGTTCTCCAGACATAATAACTGATGAACAATTGAATGAACTTAGTATAGAAATTATTGAAGAAGAGGAAAAATCTAAGAAATGAATGTAGATATTAAAGAGGAAAAAAATAAACAAGTAGATATTGAAATATTAGTTGATGACTTTTTAGTAGTAAAACATCTTAAGAATTCTGCTAACAAAATCGCTCAATCAACAAATATTAAGGGTTTCAGAAAAGGTAAAGCTCCTTATAGCATAATCGAACGTCAATATGGTAAAGACTATCTGTTAGAAAACAGTTTGGATTCGATAATTCAAGAGGTTGCTCAAGAGGTTTTAGAAAATAATGACTTTGAATATCCATGTGCACCAAAAGTAGACATACTTGAAAGAGAGCCAAAATTAAAATTAAATCTAATGGTACCAATGATGCCTGTTGTGAAGGTAGGAAATTATAAAAACCTCAAGATTACAGTGAAGAAAGATAAGGTGACTAAAGCTCGCCTAGAAGAAGCAAAATCAAGAATTCTTGAATCTAGAGCAACTTGGGAGCCTAGTAATAAAAAATTAGATTTTCCAGGATTTGCTAAATTAAATATTGTTGCAAAATCTGAAGAAAATATAATTCTAGAAGAAAAAGAGTTTGATTTTTATGCAGTAGAAAATAGTAATCTAATTGCCCCAGGTGTTTCTGAGAATATTAAGGGTATAAAGAAAGGTGAAACTAAAAGTTTTACATTAACATTGCCTCTAGATTGGAAAGAAGAACAATACCAAGGTAAAAATGCCAAATTTGAAATAGAATGTATTAGCGTTCAAGAAAAAGTTTTGCCTAAGCTTGACAAAAAATTTCTCAAAGACCTCAATCCAGATATTAAGAGTGTTAAAGATTTCGAAAGTCAGATTAAAGATGAAATTTCAGCTGAAAATGAGTATAAATTTAATATAGAAGTTGAGTCTGAAATATTAGAAAACTTACTCAAAAAATCTAAGTTTGAGATTTCGGAAATTCAAATTCAAAGATCTGCGGATCAAATAATTGATGAAAGAGTTAGATCAGTTTCTCAATACAACATGAAATTTGAAGATTATCTAAAAGCTATAAACAAAACAAGTGAAGATTTTTATAAAGAAACTCTTGAATCTGCAGAACAAGAAATAAAGAGGTTTTTAGTAATAGAAGAAGTAATTAAATTAGAAAAATTTGAACCTAAAGAAAAAGAAATTGATTCGGAAATAAAATTGATAAAAGAACAATATAAGGATCAAAAATTAGCTGATGATGAAACTTTAAAAAATTATGTCAAAAATAACTTAAGAAGAAGAATGTGTATTGACTATCTAATAAATTCATCTAAAAAAACATCAACCAATCGAAAAAAGAAATAATATTTAGTAAAATTAAAATATCTTAAATAATAAGGAGTTCATTTTTGGAACCACAAAACTTTAATCCTAAATCATTAATCCCTTCAGTTATTGAAACTACATCTAGAGGAGAAAGAGCTTACGATATATTTTCTTTATTACTTAAAGAAAGAATAATCTTTCTAGGTACGCCAGTTGATGATTTTGTTTCTAACACTATTGTTGCTCAGCTTTTATATTTATCAAGAGAAGATCCTGAAAAGGATATTAACTTGTATATCAACTCTCCTGGTGGTTCTGTTTATGCTGGTTTGTCTATATACGACACCATGCAAATGATACCTAATGATGTTTGTACATTTTCTGTAGGATTATCTGCTAGTATGGGTACAATATTGCTTACTGCAGGGGCAAAAGGAAAACGATATGCTTTGCCAAACTCAACCATGATGATGCATAGTGTTTCAGGTGGCGGTGGAGGAACTGTTGCAGATATCCAAATTCAAGCAAAAGAAATGCTTAGAATTAATGATAAATTAACTAAGATTATGGCTCTTCACACAGGTCAATCAGAATCAAAAGTAAAAAAAGATGAAGATAGAGACTTTTGGATGGATGCTGAGCAAGCTGTAGATTATGGCTTAGTTGATCAAGTAATCTATCCTGAAGGTACAAAGAAATCAAAAAAGAAATAAATTTAAAGTGACTGTTCAACCTCTTTAGTTAAGTCAACATAAGAATCTTTTTTAATATTTATTTCACCTTTAGATATTTTAGATAAAGTTTTTCCTAATAAAACTCTTTCATACATAATTTGCTTCTCTCTTATAGATGAGAAAATTTCTGTCTCTTCTATTTCAATTAGATTTTGATTATTGTTGTTATCAATATTAAATTTACAGAAAGATATATTTGGTCCTTCATCTAAATCTGAAGTCATTAGATGAATTGAAATTCCAGAATTTCTGGATTTAGATTCTATCAATTTTTTTATTACGCTTTTCCATGTACCATTAGGCCCATCTGGAAGAGCTGGATGAAGATTTAGTATTTCAAAGTGATTGCAAATTACAGGAGAGAATAACATATATCCTGCTGCAACTAAGATATCCACATTAAATTTTGAAATAGAATTAAGTACTTTTTTATCATAATCAACTCTTAGATCCTTCCAAGGAAGGCCTCTTTCAGTCTTAAATCTTCTAGATGATAAAGTTATAGCTTCTATCTTATTTTTCTTGACTAAATCTAAATATTTATCTGATCCTTCTTTTTCTCCATACTCTCGATTTGAGAAAACAAAATTAATATTAAGAGTTTTATTATTGTGTAACTTAATTCCCTCTTTAAGTAGTCCAAGCGAGCCACTACCATTTCCTGTTGATAACCATCCAATATTTAAGGCAGAATTAATTTCTTCCAAGATATGATCCGTCGCTTGTAGAAACATTTATTTCTTGACCATTTTCAATAAAAAGAGGAACTTGTAATGTTAGTCCAGTTGTGGTCGTAGCAGGTTTTGTAGCACCTGACTGAGTATCTCCTTTTAATCCTACCTCAGTGTTTTCTATTGTAAGTGTCATAGATGATGGGAGTTCAATAGCTAGTGGTCTTACTTCTAAAAAAATAATTGAAATACTATTTCCTTCAGAAAGATATTTTGATGCATCTCCTACGATCTTTTCATCTAATTCATATTGTTCAAAATTCGAGTTATCCATAAACACAAATAGATCTTTATCTTTGTAAAGAAATTGAGCTTCTCTAGTATCTGTTGGTGCGAGTTCGAGTTTTTGATTACCAGGGACTTTTTTTTCATACACATTTCCACTTTCAATGTGTCTTAATTTAAGAGTTAGTGTGGGTGGAGCTTTAGGTGCCTGTCTATGCTGCCATTCTAAAATTTGGTATATTTCATCTTGTAGTAAAATAGTCATATTTCTTTTTATTTCGCCTGATGAAATTGTCATTGATTTCTCCTCTAATATATATATCTTATTTTATGCTTTGGGATGAGCATTTGTATAGACATCCCGAGATTTTTCTACAGAGATATGAGTATAGATTTCTGTAGTTTTCGGTGAAGTATGCCCCAGAAGTTCTTGAACTACCCTAAGATCTGCTCCTCCATCAAGTAAATGAGTTGCAAAAGAATGCCTTAGTGTATGAGTATGGTACTTAGGATTTAATCCTGCTAAATTAATATACTTTTTCACAATATGCTGAATACTTCTTATTGAAAGTCTAATCCCAGAATTACTTAGGAAAAAAGCTTTTTCTTTTTTTGAATTATCTCTAATTTCTAAGTAATCTTTTAGAATCTTTGAAGTACTCTCAGAAAATATAACAGACCTATACTTAGAGCCTTTTCCAAAAATAACTGCTTGATTTTGATTTAAATCTATATCTTGAATATTAAGGTTATTAACCTCTGAAACCCTCAAACCCGCTGAATAAATAAACTCAATTATAGCATGATCCCTTTTACCTAGATTCTTACTCTTATCTATGCAACGAATCATCTCATCAATTTCATCTGTGGTAGCAATTGAAGGCAATTTTTTACCTATTTTAGGAGGACTTATTTCTGAAAAGAAGTTTTTTTCTATTTTTTCTTGATCTATCAAATACTCAAAATATGTCCCAATATTTGAGATTATTCTTCTTATGGAATTCTTTGATGTGCTTTTTCTTAATTCAGAAATAAATTTCCTAACTAAATCTAAATTAAAGTCTTGGTCTAAGTTTTCATTAAGAAAAAAGATTAGTTTACTAATATCTAATTTATGATTTCTTATGGAATATTCAGAAAGATGTTTTTTTTGTTCTAAAAAAGTATCTATACTAGCTTCTAATTTTCCTATTATTGATTTTACCTTCATATATTTATCATAATAAAAATTTATACAAACTCTATGTATAAATTTATGCGAAATTGTCAGGAATTTTTCATCTATAATTTTTAGAAATTAATTAAGTTTTAGTGAATGCACTTTTCTTTCATAGCCTTTTTAAGAGCTTCGAGTGTTCTTGTTCTTCTTCTTCCAAAACCAGCCCATGCACTCTCATCTGCAGTAACCTTACATGCCTTATCTTCACAAGCAAGAAAACCTCCATCACCATTTTTATTCCTAAATCTTATCCATATCATTCTGGTTTGTTTTTCTAGATTATCATTTAGTGACTTATCTCCTAAAGGAGGATCATTTTCTTCGAATTCTTTACCTGTTTCAGAGTTAATGCAAGGTGTATCTGATGAACAAATAATATTCGTTCTAAGAAAATTATATTCACTGGGATTTCTAGGGTTTTCATCAGCAATCTTTTCATAATTATTCTTTATTGGTTCAAAATTATTCCAAAATGATTTAACAAAATCATTTCTGTCTAAGTTTCCATTAGATATCTGATCTAAATCATTTTCCATTTTTTCTGTAAATTTATAATCCATTACACTGTCTGAGAAATATTTTTTTAGCTCTTCAACCAATGCATTTCCAACTGGACTAATATATATAGATCTATTTATCACCCAGATATATTTTTTTTCTTTAATGGTATTTAGTATGCTTGCGTATGTACTTGGTCTCCCAACGCCAAGTTCCTCCATTGTCTTTATAAGGGATGCTTCGGAGTATCTAGGAGTATGCTGAGTGAATTTTTGTTCTTTTATTACAGATTCTAGATTTACTGTGTCTTTTTCATTAATATTAGGTATTTTATCTGTTTCTTTTTGTGGGAATAGTTTTCTAAACCCTTCAAAAACTAATTCATCGTATTCTGATAAAAACTTATATTTATCATTCTCAGAAGACGTGATTACTGTTGTTTTTTTATTTTCACTTTCAGCCATTTGGCTTGCAACTGTTCTTCTCCATATTAAGTCATATAATTTGAATTGATCTTCATTTAAGAAATTTTTTATAGATTCAGGTGTACGATTAATTGAAGTTGGTCTTATCGCTTCATGAGCTTCTTGAGCATTTGCTGATCTTGTTTTGTATTTTCTTATATTATGATAATCATCACCATAGTTAGTTTTAATGAAACTACCAACTTGACTCAAAGAATCTTCTGACAAAACGTTTGAGTCTGTTCTCATATAAGTTATTAGACCTTCTTCACCATTACCTAAGTCTAATCCTTGAAATAATTGTTGAGCTAGAGCCATTGTTCTTGAAGGGCTTAATCTTAGTCTAGACGAGGCATCTTGCTGAAGAGAACTAGTAGTAAATGGTGGCCTTGGTTTAGTTTTTCTGGGTTTAGACTTAATTGAATTTATTTTATACTCTAGTTTTTTAATTTCGCTTTCTATACTATTTGCTTCAGTCTCACTTGAAATAGTGAGATTTTTTCCAGAAATCCCATCAATTTCAAATAATTTTCCTTGATAAGATTCTTTATTCTTTGAAAAGTCATTAGTTATATTCCAATATTCTTCTGGAACAAATGCCTTTATTTCATCCTCTTTATCTTTAATAATGCTTACTGCTACTGATTGAACTCGTCCAACAGAAAGTCTCTTGAGTCTCAATAATGATGAAGTTAAGCCACTTAATGAAAATCCAACAAGTCTATCTACTAATCTTCTGCCAATATGTGCATTAACTAGATCCATATTTAATTGTCCTGCTTTTTCAAAAGCATCTTTTACTGCTTTTTCTGTAATTTCATGAAAAACAACTCTTTTAAATTTTTGGTTAGATTGCCCTTTTTCAATAAGAGCATTTGCAACATGAAATGCTATCCCTTCACCTTCTCTATCAGGGTCAGCAGCTAAATATATTTTTTCACAATTCTTTGCAAGTTTACTTAATTTATCGATTCTTGTTTTTGCACCTTTTTCATATTCCCATATTGGTTCAAAGTCTTCATCTAAACCGACAACAGGGCCAGTATATTTAGCTTTATAACCTGATTGCAAATTATTTATGTGACCAATAGATGCTTCTACTAAATACTCTTTACCTAAAAATCTTTGTAAAGTTCTTGCTTTAGTAGGTGATTCAACTATAACTAGATTTTTTGACAACTTGATACCTCAAACTGAATAAATTTTTTCTTGGGTTACTCTTATTATATATTAATTATATATTCTCCATTTTCATGGCGGAGAGGACAGGATTCGAACCTGCGGTACGCTTTAACGTACACACGCTTTCCAAGCGTGCTCATTAAGCCACTCTGACACCTCTCCATGAATTTCTGATAATTATATATTTATGATATTATTAATTGTTATTAGTCAAAATGAATAGTTTATTGAATTTTCAGAAATTTTATATGAATCAAATCTTTTCTTTAAGACTTCTCTGTCTAAACACAAAACCCAATGAAACCTTCGTCGATATTTAATTTATTCAAAAAAATAGCTAATATAAGCTCATTTAAAGAAGATTATATTCAAACCCTAATTTCCTCTGGTGTAAAAATTATTGATACAAAATCTGTTTATATCGATGATTCTGTAGAAATATCTCCAGGTTCAGTTATATATCCTTCGACATATTTGATAGGAAAAACAAAAATTGCTTCGAATTGCATTATTGGTCCAAACACAACTATATATAATTCATCTATAGGGAGTAATTCAATTGTGATGAGCTCAGTTATTTTAGATTCTTTTATAGGAGAAAATAATGAAATCGGACCTTTTTCATTTATTAGGGAATCTTCTTCAACTGAAGAAAATGTAGTTATTGGAAATTTTGTAGAGATAAAGTCATCAAAAATAGGAAAGAATTCAAAATCTAAACACTTGTCATATATCGGAGATGCTGAAATAAATAAAAATGTTAACTTTGGAGCAGGATTTGTAATGGCAAACTATGATGGTAAAAATAAAAACAAATCTATTGTAGAAGATAATGTATTTATAGGTTCAAATTCAACAATAATCTCACCTGTAAGCATTAAAAGTGATGCAATCATTGGAGCAGGATCAGTGGTAAATGAGGATATTTTGTCTGGAGACACTGTAGCAGGAAAACCTGCAAGGAGCTTGAAAAATTAAGATATGGATTATTTTTTATTTTTATTAATTTCAATTTTTTCAATAATTTTTTATATTTTTATAAATTACTCATTAAGTATTTTGGGTTACAGGACTTTTGGTTTGAATAATGAAGAATCTGAGTCCTCTAATCAGACTGATGAAAAACCGCTAGAGCAGTCATCAAATAGACTATCATACGAAGCATATATATTAGCTATATTTATTAGAAACCTAATAATATGTATAGGTCTTAGTTCTTTCATACTTTTTCTTAACCAAACCGGATTATTTGATGATCTTATGAATACTAATTTGATTAGTCTATCAATCCTTTACTTTTTAATATTGGTGCTATCAATCGTAATAACTAATAAAATATTTTCTATTCTGAATAATAAATTATTTTTTCTAGCAACTTTTATAGGAAAATTTTTAGAATTTTTTGCAGGCATACCTAAATTTAATAAATTTATCAGATATATAGGTCTTCCTACTTCAAATGAATCTAATGATGATGATAAAGCTACAGCCACCCTAATTGAGACTTTAGATTTACTTGAATCGGATCAAATTCCAGCACATCAAGAAGACTTAATGATGATTAGAGGTATATTGAGAATGGATGACTTAAGAGTAAGTGAAATAATGAAGCCAAGACCAGATATAGTTGCAGCGTCCATTGATGAGCCAATTAATTCTATAATTGAAAAAATGACAGTTGGGGGTTACTCTAAAATCCCAATTTATAGCTCAGACTTAGACAGTATCTTAGGAATACTTTTCGCAAGAGATATCCTAGCACTAGAAAAAGATAAAATAGACAAAAAAACTATCAACAATCTTATAAGACAGCCGATTTATATTCCAGAGTCTCAAAATCTTGAAACATTATTAAAAGAATTCCAAACTCATAACATATCTATAGGAATGGTACTTGATGAGCATGGAACATTATCTGGACTTGTTACAGTGATTGATCTTATAGAAGAAATAATTGGTGAATTATCAGATGAATTTGATGTTGACCCACCTGAGATACAAGAAGTTCGGCAGGGAATTTTTATGCTTGATGCAACTCTGTCTATAGATCAAATTAATCGTAAATTAAACCTTAAGATAGATAGTGAAGGGATATCAACTATAGGAGGTTTTATATACTCTCAACTTGGACGTATCCCTTCTAATGGAGATGTTGTAGAAACATCCGATAGTTTCATAACTGTCAGATCTGTCGTTGGAAGAAGAATTAGAAGAGTTTCGTTAGCACTTAAGTAGACACATTAATCATTTATTTTTAGCTTCTATGTGTTTTCAAAAAATAAATAATCGTTAGAATTTAAAGTATAAATAAGAATCAACTTGGAGAAAATTTTGAAGAATAAATCATTTTTTTATCTAATGCTTGCTGCATCATTGATTCCTTTTCTGGTTTCAGTATATTTCTGGTTTCTAACTACTGGCAATGAAATGGAAGCAATTTTCGTAGGTATCTGGGTACCATCAATTTTAAGTTTTGCTACATTACTTCAGGTAACAAAGAAATGAGTACAGAAGTTATAATATCAGGCGCATTTATTGTTGTTGCAATCCTTTTCATAGGAGCAATATTTACAGTATTAGAAATGGGTAAGACTGTAAAAGAAGAGGAAAATAAGGGCACTAAAAAATAAAGTGAATTACTCCCATTATTATGGTTGCTAGTAATACAAGAATACCTATTATCTTAAGATTATTTTCACTCATAATAATATTTTATCTTCTTTTATTTATATTTAAAACAAAAAGAACCCGTAAACTTTACGGGTTCTTTTTGTTTTCTTAAAACTTTATAAGGGGTTAGTTTCCAGGTATTGCGTCAACAACTATTGCTGAAGTGTGAGCTATGTCACCTCCACCTGAAGCTGTTATAGCTATAGGAAATATTCCGTTACCATCTTCATCTACCCATGAGAATGAGCTTGTTGGTAATGAAATTGTAGTTTCAAATGATCCTGCACCATCTGCACTAAGGGCAGAAACTCCTGACTTATCAACACCAACTACGTTCTTAGCAAAACCACTTGAGTTTACAGCTGAAATTGTAATTTCAGTATTAGGTGTAAATCCTGATCCTATTAGATGTACATCTACATTCTCAGCATTTCTACTCCATTCAATAGTACTTGATCCACCTGATCCAACTGCTGTTAATCCTGATGTTGACCCAGCTTTACCTTCTTTACCTGCAGGTCCTGGTACTCCTGGTATTCCATCAGCTCCATCAGCTCCTGCTGCTCCTGGATTTCCTGGTGCTCCTGGCTCACCTGGTAGTCCTGGTGCTCCTGGTTCTCCAGATATTCCTGGCTCACCTGGTAGTCCTGGTGCTCCAGCAGGTCCCGCTGCTCCAGCAGGTCCGGTAGCTCCAGCACATGCGTACATGAATAATGAAGCAGTTACGATCGAAATTATCATTAATGATCTCTTCATATGTTTACCCCTTTATAAACAACCTTGATAAATCTATTACTAGCTCTAACAAAGCATAACTTATTTTAGTTTATTGATTTATATCCATAATATTATACACGTATAACAATAATTTTCATCATACTAATAATATTTATAAGCATATTTTATCCCAAATATACTCAAATCTATATATCATCATATTTATTTTACTTTAACAATGTCAAGTAAACTTAGTGCAGATTGTTTAGATTTTTACTAATTTCATAGTTTTCATATGTGTTTTCAAAAGAATTAAAAAAAATGCTTCATAAAAACAATTATTATTGGTACAAATAATGGTATGATTTTATGGTAACGAAATAATAATGAGATAAAAGAAAGGTATAAGTCCCCATAGTAAACTAAATCGAAAAAATGATTTTGGGGTAGAAAATAGTAAATTGTCCAAAGTAAACGATCCATCACTAAATAAATTACTCAAACATGATAAAGACACTGGTTCATCTGAAGCACAAATTATTTCTATGACCGGTAGGATCAATCAATTAAACGAACACTTTAAACACCATAAGCATGATCAAGCCTCCCGAAGAGGCCTCTTAAAGATCGTTGGTAAAAGAAGAAGACTACTAAAATATTTGAAGTCTAACGACTCAGATAAGTACGAGCAGGTTATTAAGTCCTTGGATATTCGAGGATAATCTTTTTCTATTTCTATATCATTTGACTTTTAATTCTTTGTACTGGGGATTTTTTAAGTATGACTAAAAATATAAAAAAATATTCATTAGATATAAATGGAAATGAACTTAGTGTAGAAGTTGGTAGAGTTGCCAACTTGGCTAATGGTTCATGTGTGCTGACACTGGGAGAGACAGTAGTTTTAGCAACAGCATCTGCACTTAAAGATGCAAAGGAAGGAGTTGATTTTCTTCCTATGACAGTTGATGTTCAGGAAAAAGCATATGCCTTAGGTAAGCTTCCGGGAGGATTTTTCAAAAGAGAAGGAAGGCCAACTACAGATGCTACTCTAGTCTGTAGGCTTATTGATAGACCTTTAAGACCATTATTCCCCAAAAGTTATCATAATGACACACAAATTATTATAAGTGTTCTTTCTTCAGATGAAACAAATCCTTATGATGCACTAGGAATAATTGGTGCTTCAATATCTTTAGCAATTTCAGATATTCCTTTTCAAGATCCTGTTGGGGCATGCGTAATAGGACTAATTGATGATGAACTTATTGTTAATCCAACTTACGAACAACTTCAAGAAAGTAAACTTGATCTGACTGTAGCAGGCACAGAGGATGCTATTATGATGGTTGAGTCTGGTTCAGAATTTGTTGGTGAAGATACATTGCTTGAAGCTCTTAAGCTGGCACAGGATGTTAATGGAAAAATTGTGGATTTTATCAAAGAAATAGTAAAAGATATTGGTAAAGAAAAATGGGAAATCGATGAATCTGATGATTCTTTGGAAGATATAAAAAATAAAATTAACTCAGTTTACCTAGAAGATATCCAAAAAATTGTAAGATCTAGTGATAATAAAACTGAGAAAATAAATAAATATAATTCTCTAAGAGAAAAAATAGTTGCAGAAAATTCTGAAGAATTTGAAGAAGAAAGTATAAATGTTTCCTTAGACTCAATTGAAAAAAAAGAAATAAGAAATGCTTTATTGAATGATGGAATCCGTCCAGATGGTAGAGATTTTGATGAGATTAGAGAATTATCTTCAGAGGTAAGGTATCTACCTAGAGTACATGGATCAGGTATTTTTACTAGAGGTGAAACTCAAATTTTAAATGCAGTTACTTTGGCTCCATTGGCTGAGAGTCAAAAATTAGATGGTTTTAATCCCGTTAAGGAAAAGTTTTTTATCCATCATTATAATTTTCCTCCTTTTTCAGTTGGAGAACCAGGTAGAATGATGACTGGTAGAAGAGAAGTTGGACACGGAGCTCTTGCTGAAAGAGCAATAATTCCAGTGCTCCCTAGTCTTGAAGATTTCCCTTATACTATAAGATCTGTTTCTGAAGCTCTGTCATCTAATGGTTCAACTTCTATGGCATCTGTTTGCTCATCCTCACTTGCATTAATGGATGCAGGAGTGCCAATTTCTTCACCTGTTGCTGGAATAGCTATGGGGCTGATTACAGATGAAAGTGGAAAATTTGTTGTCCTTACTGATATACAAGGAGCGGAAGATCATATTGGTGATATGGATTTCAAAGTTGCTGGAACAAAAGATGGTGTGACAGCTCTTCAAATGGATATAAAGGTCAAGGGTATAACTTTTGAAATAATGGAACAAGCTTTAGAAAAAGCTAGAATAGCAAGACTTCAGATATTGGATCATATGTCATCTACTATTTCTGAAGTTAGTAAAGAAGTTTCTAAATATGCTCCGAAAATCACTACAATTAATGTCCCTCAAGAAAAAATTGGTGCTGTTATAGGGTCAGGTGGAGCAACAATTAAAGGCCTACAAACAGAATTTGATGTTTCCATTAATATTGATGAGGATGGAAAAGTAATGATAGGAGCTAATAATTCTGAAACAGCAGATAAAGTTGTTAGCGCTATTAACTCCATTATTAAAGATGTTGAAACAGGTGATGTTTATAATGCAAAAGTTGTTAAGTTGATGAATTTTGGAGCTTTTGCAGAAATTCTTCCTGGAAAACAAGGTCTAATTCATATAAGTGAGATTTCAACTGAAAGGGTAGAAAATGTAGAATCTGTTCTATCGGTAGGAGATAATGTAGAAGTTAAAGTAATTAAGGTTGATAAGCAGGGGCGAATAGATCTTTCGATCAAAGCTTTACTTGGAGACTTTTCAAATGATGTTGATGAAATAAATGATGATAAAGATCCTAAAAAATCAAGAAGGTCAGGTAAGAGGAAACAGGTTGGAGGATAAAA